>JGI24820J26691_1000163_pt1 | contig 18574 bp, 17 predicted proteins | sample METZYME_5_50m_FD_26691 | JGI IMG/M metagenome (IMG submission 26691) | reverse complement strand
GATTACGGATATTGCGCTTCTTGTGGAATAGAAATTGGCATTAGAAGATTAGAAGCGAGACCTACCGCGACAAGATGTATAGACTGTAAGACTATCGAAGAAATTCATGAACGACAGCAGTATGGCTAAAACGTCTTGTCATTAAAAAAAACCATTTCTGAACCAGAGATTTTTAACATCTCTGATCACCAAATAAAAAAGAATCAATTAGACAAAGAAGCAATTTCAATCATTTCGAGATTAATCGACGCGGGTTACGAAGCTTATATAGTAGGTGGTTTTATCCGTGATTCTTTGATTGGAGTTAAGTCTAAAGACTGTGACGTAGCAACGAATGCCACTCCCGAAGAGATAAAAGAAGTCATTCCGAAAACAAGGATAATTGGTAAAAGATTTAAGATAGTTCACGCCAGAGTCGGGAAGAAATTAATAGAAATATCAACTTTTAGATCGTCTGGAAAAAAAAATATTAAAAAATCTAATAAGGGCATTCTGTTAAGGGACAACAACTACGGATCTATTGAAGATGATGCATTTAGGAGAGACTTCACCATAAATTCTTTATATATGGATACAAAGAAAATGGAGATAATAGACTTCGTCGGTGGATTTAGAGACTTACAAAGCGGTATGCTCAAATCTATTGGAGAAAGTTCAAAGAGATTCATTGAAGATCCTGTCAGGATGATAAGAGCAATAAGATTTAAATCTAAATTAGGATTCAAATTAGATAACAAACTAGAAAAAGGAATCCATAGATACCGTCATTTACTCAGTGAAGTACCCTCGGGAAGGAAATATGAAGAGTTACTTAAAATGTTTCTCACGGGGAATGCCTTTTCAATAATGACAGAATTGCAAAATTACAGAATTACAGAGTACTTATTACCTATGACCAAAAATTTTTTGGAAGGAAAAAAAGATAGGCGATTTATCTTAAATGCTCTGAAAGATTCGGATAAAAGATTCCATCAAAACAAAACTCTGACTCCTGCATTCCTATTTGCTGTAATGCTATGGCCTGCTCTGATCAGCAAAATTGGTGATATGAATTCTAAGAAAATTAAAATTCCCAGAATCTCTAGAATCGGAAATTTATTATTAAAAAAACACAACGAATATTGCTTCATTCCTAAAAGAGTTCAAAGTTCCATTAAAGAAATATGGGAGATACAANTTATGCTTCTCAGAATACCTGAAAAAGCCAATACAACCCTTAAACACAAAAGATTCAGNGCAGCTTTCGATTTCCTTCTCCTCAGAGAAAAATCAGGAGANAATCTAGGAGGTGCAGGCGACTGGTGGACAAAAAAAATTTCTCACTANCGAATTATTTATCTTCTAATATTAATATAATTAGATTTCGAGATAAGATAANTTTTATTTATGGAAGAAGTTCAAATAGATTTAAAAAAATTTGATAAATTGCCNAAATTCATTGCAGTTGAAGGACCTATAGGAGCTGGTAAAACAACGCTTACAAATCTATTAGCAGACACTTTTAATTATGAAACTTTCCTTGAAAGACCTGCAGAAAATCCATTTTTACCTGATTTTTATGTTAATCCTTCTCAGGCGGCTTTAGCGACACAACTTTTTTTTCTTTTTCAAAGAGTAAAACAAATCCAAGAACTAAAGCAAGAGGACATATTCTTACCAAATAGGGTTTCAGACTTTCTTTTAGACAAAGATAAGTTATTTGCAAAGGCAACCTTGTCTGCAGACGAGCTAAAACTTTATGAACAAATTTATCAATATCTTGCTATAGATCTCCCAACACCAGATTTAGTGATATATCTTCAGGCAGAAACAAAAACTCTTTATGAAAGAGTAATGCATAGAGGTATTGAGATGGAAAAATCTATCAGCTTTGAATATTTGGAACTATTAAATGAGACTTATAAGGAATTTTTCTTTGAATATGAAAGATCACCTGTTTTGATAGTAAATTCGAATCAGATTGATTTTCAATCAAAAAAAGATGACTACAGCCTTTTTTTGGAAAAACTTCTAGATTATTTTAATAAACCCGAAGGATCTAAAATGTACTTCAATCCATCTCCTGCTTTAATATAAATATCATGACAGCAGAAAAAATTTATAAACCGAATCAAACCATATTGGATAATTCAAATATTAGTGAAGAAGATTTTGAAAATCTATATATGGAGTCAATAAAAAATCCTGATAAGTTTTGGTCTAATCAAGCAGAGGTCTATTTAGATTGGGATAAAAAATGGACAAAAGTCAAAGAGGTAGATCTCACTAAAGGAGATATTTCTTGGTTCAAGGGAGCAAAATTAAATGTGACAGTTAACTGTATTGATAGGCATCTCCCAAAAAATGAAAACAAAATAGCTTTCATATGGGAGGGAGATGATCCTAAAGACTCAAAAGAAATTACCTACAAAGANCTNCATAGCAACGTTTGTAAGTTCTCCAATGTTCTGAAAGCTAGAGGAGTAAAGAAAGGAGATAGAGTTTGTATTTATATGCCTATGATACCCGAAGCAACATATGCGATGTTGGCTTGCGCTAGAATTGGGGCTATACACTCAGTTGTGTTTGGAGGCTTCTCTCCTGAATCTTTAAAAGATAGAGTTTTAGATTCTGATTGTCGGACAATTATTACTGCAGATGAGGGTCTTAGAGGAGGAAAAAAAGTTCCGCTGAAACAGAATGTAGATGAAGCAATGCAAGGTTGCCCAAATGTCCATACGGTTCTGGTTGTAACAAGGACGGGGTCTGAAATTTCCTGGAATGAAAAGTGCGACGTTAGATATGAGGAGATATCAAAAGAAATTTCTGAGGAGTGTGAACCTGAAATGATGGATTCAGAAGATCCTCTCTTCATTCTTTACACATCAGGATCAACAGGAAAACCTAAAGGCGTGCTGCATACCACGGGAGGATATTTGCTTCAGGCAGCCATGTCACACAGGCTAGTTTTTGATTACAAAGACGATGAGATCTACTGGTGTACCGCGGATGTTGGCTGGGTAACTGGCCATTCTTATATTGTTTATGGGCCCTTGGCTAATGGAGCAACTTCGGTAATCTTTGAGGGCATTCCGACTTATCCAACTGCATCAAGATTTTGGGAAGTGATCGATAAACATCAAGTCAATATTTTCTATACAGCCCCAACTGCACTGAGGGCACTCATGGCACAAGGGGATGATTATGTTAACTCCTCATCTAGAGAATCCTTAAGAATACTAGGAACTGTCGGAGAGCCGATTAATCCTGAAGCTTGGGAATGGTATTTTAAAGTTGTTGGAAATTCATCTTGTCCTATAGTGGATACATGGTGGCAAACTGAAACAGGGGCAATGATGATAACTCCAATTGCAGGATTTACCTCCATGAAGCCGGGAAGCGCTACTAAGCCTTTTCTAGGTATAGAGCCAGCATTACTTGATGAAAAAGGAAATGAGATAGCCGGAGAGGGTTCGGGTAATTTAGTTATAAAATCGAGCTGGCCTGCACAGATAAGAACGGTCTATGGAGATCATCAAAGATGCGTTGATACCTACTACAAGATGTATCCCGGGTACTATACAACCGGCGATGGTGCGCGAAGGGATTCAGATGGTTATTATTGGATAACCGGAAGAGTGGATGATGTTTTAAATGTTTCTGGTCATAGATTAGGGACAGCTGAGGTTGAGAGCGCATTAGTGCTGCACCAAAACGTTGCAGAAGCTGCTGTTGTTGGCTACGAACATGAAATAAAGGGGCAAGGTATATACTGTTATGTAACTTTGATGTCAGACATTTCTCCTCATGAAGAACTTAAAGCTGACTTGATTAATCTAGTGTCAAAGGAAATTGGTCCGATAGCAAAACCTGACATTATTCAATGGGCACCTGGATTACCCAAGACACGATCAGGTAAAATTATGAGAAGAATTTTAAGAAAAATAGCTTCAAATGAAATCGATAACCTTGGAGACACTACAACTTTAGCTGATCCCACTGTTGTAGAAGAATTAATATTAAATAGAGAGAATAAATAATGTCATTAATGGATTTACTGAATAAAAAAACTGTTCTACCACTTGAATCAGAGGCATTGGTTGGACGAGAGGAAGAAGTCGATGTGCCGCAAGAACACTTCGTAAAAGGAACGCCTCTCAAGGGCCCTTTTGCAGACCATCTTCGTCAAGCAATATTTGGCATGGGATGTTTCTGGGGAGTAGAAAGGAGATTTTGGGAACTTGAGGGAGTTTATTCTACCTCTGCAGGATACGCCGGCGGTTTTACTAAAAATCCATCTTACAAAGAAGTTTGTACTGGTTTTACAGGACATAATGAGGTTGTTCTAGTGGTATACGATCCAAATATAATTTCTTTTCATTCCCTTTTAAAAACTTTTTGGGAGGATCATGACCCAACGCAAGGTATGAGACAGGGAAATGACATAGGAACTCAATATAGATCTGGTATCTATTATAGTTCTGAAGAAGAGATGGAAATTATTTTAGAAACAAAGAATACTTACCAAAAAGAGTTGAGTAACCAAGGGTTTGGAGAAATTACTACGGAAATTAAAGAAGCTGGAGAGTTTTACTACGCCGAACATTATCATCAACAATATTTAGCAAAAAATCCTGACGGTTATTGTGCTCTTGCGGGTACGGGAGTGAAAATTAACTGACCGTATCATAAATATAATCTTCACCCTCTCTCCTTATTACTTGATCTTCTTCAAGCTTAATAAGATGCGCTAAAAGCGATGCCTTAGCAATCGGGAATAANGACGAATCAACATCGGCATAAACCTTCTCAACCAGCGAATCAGGGGTCCCTCTTGAAACATCCTTCAATGCCTCAAATACTTTCTTCTCCCTCTCAAGCCTATGGCTGATAATCCAATCAGCAACTTGATGAGGATTATCAAGTATATCGCCATGGCCAGGCGCTATCTTATCCACATCATGTTTTTTAAGCTTTTCTAGAGATTCAATATACTGCTTCATGTTTCCATCCGGAGGACCAATTACGACAGTTGACCCACTCATAATATGATCTCCCGAAAATAAATATTTCTCTTCTTTGAGAACAAAACAGAGGTGATTAGAAGCGTGACCAGGAGTATGCACAACTTCTAGGGTGAATTCTTTTTCCTCAATCAATTCTCCATCTTTAAGAATCCTTCGTGGCTTGAAGGTTGTGTCCTGATTTTTGGTGGATGTGGTAATCATTCCATATGACGGTATCTCTAATTTCTCGATAAGGAGTCTTGTGCCAGGTGAATGATCTGGATGTGTATGTGTAACTAGGATCTGCTTTATATTTTTTGCATTTTTGATGATGATATCTATGTGCTTTTCCATAGCAGGACCCGGATCAATAACTGTTACTTCTTCATTACCAACTAAATAAGTATTTGTGCCTGGTCCAGTAAAGACGCTGCCATTTCCAGCTGTGATTCTTCTAATTAGCGGAGTTAGTTGAACAACTTTTTCAGGTTCCATTAATGATCCTCATAACCTTTATCTCCCGGAAGAAGTCCAACCATTTTGCCATCTTCTATAAAAAACTTCGGCTCTATTGTTGGGATTGTAGATGGGTCTATGGAAGATTTATCTTTTAGCAGTTCCTCAGCATTAGAGAATCCACATATACTTTCAAGGTTTTTTATTGTTGGCATTATCATTAATAGTTTGCCCTCTTTTTGCCTTTTAAGGGCTTCCTCCGGCTTTATCCAAAGACTATTAACACTCTCCGAGCCGTCATGGAGTCCTTCCTGTCCGCTTGGACAAATTGCTATAAAGAACCTGGTTGTATATCGCCTCTTTTCTATCTTAGGAGTTATCCAGTGAGCTAAATAAGCTAATCTGTCTATCCCTAGTGTAAGGTGTTCTTCCTTACACATCTCCTCAATCACAGACTCACCCGCATTCAGCTTATTTCTGTATTCTACAAATCTTTCTCTTTCGTCAGCATCGGATGGATCAAAGGTGGACCCATTATCTCTGTAAGCTATCAGTATGCCAGCTTCTTCAAAACATTCCCTTATACAGGCAACCCAATAAGCTAATCCTCCTTTTTTTTCTCCCAAAATTTCAGAAAGAGCCTGATCTGATAGACCGGTTGTTATTTCTTCAATTCGTTCGAGTCCATCCTCCGGATCCACCTTTCCACCAGGAAATACAAATGCACCGCCAAAATTTGCTTTAGAAGCTCTTTCAACAAGAAATACTTCTATGCCCTCATCTTTTGCGTCTCTAACTAATAAAACAGTCGCGGCGGGTTGAGGAACTGTTGGTTCCTCATTAGGATCTGCCATTTGAGTATTCGAGCCTTGTAATGGATTTTTCATATATGGTCCTTATTTTTTCAGATTATAATAGACTAGCGTCTCCAATAGCTTTTTAACTATAAATTTATTTCAAAGGAATGTCTAAATGATAGATTCTCATCCGGAATGGTTTACTGATGCCTTGGCTGTTGCCAAAGAGCAAAAATCAATAGAGGTAGAAGGAAACAATGTTTTTTATCAAAAATGGGGAGATGGATCCAAGCCTGGCATGGTTTTAGTTCATGGCAGTGGAAGCCATTCTCATTGGTGGGATTTTATAGCACCACTTCTTTTGGATGATTTCCAAGTCAGCGCTATTGACTTGTCAGGAATGGGTGACAGTGGGCACAGGGAAGACTACTCGCCTGAATTATATGGAAAGGAAATACTGTCCGTAGCTGAAGATAGTGGTTTTTTTGAAGTAGGAAACCCAATTATTTGTGGTCACAGTATGGGTGGTTTTATGAGTGCAACTGCAGGATATATTTCTGATAAAGAGATAGGAGGAATCATAATGGTCGATTCACCAATTCGACCTCCGACTTATGACTATTCTACTCATGTGAGAAGTGGTCCGATCAGAAGAATAAAAACTTATCCTACTAAAGAGAGTATTTTGGAACGCTTCAGGCTAACTCCTGAACAAGAGTGTGAAAATGAATTTCTAGTCAAATATATTGCCGAATGGTCAATAAAAGAGGCCAATAATGGATATCAATGGAAGTTTGACGATACAATTTTTGATAAATTGGGATTTTCTCACATGCTAAGAAATATAGCTTTCGAGCTGGATTGTAAATTAGGTGTTATCTACGGAACGGAAAGTAATATGATGACAGACGAGATACTAAATTTCATAAAAGAAAATGTGCCTTCAGGAACGCCGATGATTCCCATAAAAAAAGCAGCACACCATGTTCTTCTCGATCAGCCTCTAGAATTGGCAGAAGCTATAAAAGGAATTGCCAAGAATTGGATCTGATAAGTGTTTAAACTAATACTCCTTTGTTTATTTCTCTATTTCTCAATTTCTATACATAAAGCATTACACAAAGAAGAGATTTCTTTCGGATGCACATCGATCAGCATGATGATGTTTGTCGATGTGGTTCTTCTCCTTTTAATTTATTACACTTTTTTTGCTTAACTTATTTCCTAGGAGGTAAGCCTTTAACCAGGCTAAGTGATTTAAGTGGAGCACCTTCCCTTCTAAATTTTGATAATTCTTGATATTCAGGGTCGTTGTACCATCCGTCTGCTGCTGCTTCTGAAGGAAATGAGAATATTATGACTCGACCACCCGATAATGGTTCATCTCCTTCTAAATGTCTGAAAGAATCATCAAAGGTAAGGAACTCGCCTCCGTGTCTTTTAAGAATAGGAAAAAATCCTTTCTCGTATTTTAAGTATGTTTCTTTATCCTCTATCTCTAAATTAACAACCATATATACTTTTACGTCTTCCATAGATTTTCCTTAAGCTTTTACTGATTGCAGTCTCCCATCAATTATGGCTTCGGCCTCTGATACAAGCCTTGAGACCATCTCCTTACAACTTGGCACATCTTTTACTCTTGCCACAGATATTCCCGCGGACCAAATACCATGTTCCAAATCACCCTCTTCAAAAACTTTCCTTCCTCTTTGTCCTGCTACTAAATCTTTAACATCTTCAAAAGTAGCTGAACCAGAAGATTCAATTTCAACAACTTGATCTGAAACTGAATTTTTAAAAACTCTAGCTGTGTTNTGCATTGTTCTGAACATCAAGTTAGTAGATAGCTCATCAGCTTCAGTCATTTTTTCTTTTACGTTTTGATGAATACCAGCTTCTTTTGTTGCCATAAATCTAGTACCCATAACAATTGCTTCTCCTCCAAGAGCTAGGGCAGCCACCATACTTTTTGCATCACTGAAACCACCACAACCAGCTACAGGAACATCCAAAGCTTCTGCAGCTTGGGGAAGCAGTACCAAAGAAGGAATATCATCTTCACCTGGATGACCCGCGCACTCAAATCCGTCAATCGTTATNGCACTTACTCCAACCGACTGAGCTTTTAATGCATGCCTAACGGAAGTNCATTTGTGAATTACTTTCACATCATATTCTTTAAATAACTCCATAAAAGGTTCTGGGCTTCTGCCTGCAGTTTCCACAATTTTTACACCAGAACCGACAATAGCTTGAGCATATTCCTCATAAGGCGGAGGATTTATCGTCGGTAAGACCGTCAAATTTACTCCGAAGGGCTTATCCGTCATTTCTCTTGTTCTTGCAATCTCCTTTGTAAGATCTTCAGGAGTTGGCTGAGTAAGGGCAGTTAATATTCCCAATGCCCCAGCATTAGATACAGCAGATACTAATTCTGCATAACCAACCCACTGCATACCTCCCTGTATTACAGGATGTTCTATTCCAAATAAATCAGTGATTCTTGTCTTAAGCATATTTCCTCTCCACGATTTGCTTCTAAATATTTCAGTTTGTAAGAAAGATAGTAAGATACTTCAGTTAAATTAAGAAGAAATACTTTATGACGAAGAAATTAGAACTCTTTATAAATGGCAAGTTTATTCAAAGTGAAACAAAGGACTGGCTTGAAGTTCTAGATCCTTCAACTCAAGAAGTGCTTTGCGAAGTGCCACTTGCTACAGAAAAAGAAATAAATCTAGCTGTAGAGTCGGCTAAAGAAGCTTTTTTAGAGTGGCGAGATACACCACCGCCTGAAAGATCGAGAGTTATGATGCGGTATCAGGACCTTCTGAAGAAAAATCAAGAAGAGATAGCAAAAATTCTAAGTAAGGAAAATGGTAAAACATTGGAAGATGCAAAAGGAGACGTTTGGAGAGGTATTGAAGTTGTTGAACAAGCAGCAAACATTACCCCACTGCTAATGGGAGAAACTGTAGAGAATGTAGCCCGTGAAATTGACTCTTATAGCTATATTCAGTCGCTAGGCGTTTGTGCTGGAATTACTCCCTTTAACTTTCCAGCAATGATTCCATTGTGGATGTTTCCAATGGCAATAGCTTGCGGAAATACCTTCATTTTAAAACCGTCTGAGCAAGATCCTATGACCGCAAATAAATTAGCTGAGCTATTTTTAGAGGCCGGAGCTCCAAAAAATGTTTTGCAAATTATTCACGGAGGCAAAAGTCAAGTGGATGAGCTTCTTAAACATCCTGACATAAAAGCTATATCATTCGTAGGCTCAGTATCTGTTGGTCAATATATTTACAAAACTGGAACTGAGCACTTGAAAAGGGTTCAATCATTTGCAGGTGCCAAAAATCATATGGTGGTAATGCCAGATGCTAATAAAGCAAAAACGATAGATAACCTTGTTGGATCATCTATTGGGGCAGCTGGGCAAAGATGCATGGCTATAAGTGTTGCGGTCTTCGTTGGTTCATCTAAAGAATGGATAGAAGACTTGAAAAGAGAAATGCAGATGGTCAAACCTGGTCCTTGGGATTCTGAAGAATCTGGCTTTGGCCCTTTAATTAGCCCACAGGCTAAAGACAGAGTAATTAGATTGATAGAAAAGGGAAAAGAAGAAGCTAAATGCCTTATTGACGGCAGTAGATGTGAAGTCGAAGGTTTTCCAAACGGAAACTGGGTTGGAACTACACTCTTTACTAATGTGAAAACAGATTCTGAAATATATAAAACTGAAATATTTGGCCCTGTCTTATTGTGCATAGAGGTTGAAACACTCGAAGAAGCAATAGAATTAATTAATGCTAACCCATATGGAAATGGTACTTCTATATTCACTGCTTCTGGAAAAGCTGCTAGAAAATACAGACATGAAATTGAGGTTGGTCAAGTAGGAATAAATGTTCCGATCCCTGTTCCTATGCCATTCTTTTCCTTTACAGGTTGGAAGCAATCATTTTACGGAGATTTACATGCCTACGGAAAACAGGCAGTTAGGTTTTATACTGAAACAAAGACCGTTACAGAAAGATGGTTTGAAGACGACGAAAAGAGCTCAAAAAATTTAACCATCAATTTGGAGTGATATATGGATTTTGATTTAAATTCAGACCAAAAGAATTACAGAGACTTGGCTAAATCGTTTTCAGAAAAGGAACTCAAGCCTTTCGCTGCAGAATGGGATAGAGAAGCTTACTTTCCTAAAGATACTCTAACGAAAGCAGGTGAGCTTGGATTTCTCTCCCTCTATGTTGACAATGATCTCGGTGGTATGGGCTTAGGCAGATTAGATGCCTCAATAGTATTCGAACAACTGGCTCAAGGCTGCACAAGTACTACAGCATTTATGACCATTCACAATATGGCAATTTGGATGGTCAGTAAGTTCGCATCGGACACATTAAAAGAGGAATGGTTTCCAGAACTTAGCTCAGGAAAAAAGCTGGCATCTTACTGTCTTACCGAACCCGGGTCTGGATCTGATGCTGCCTCCCTAAGGACTTCTGCAAAGAAAAAGAACGGAAATTATATTTTGAATGGATCAAAAGCATTTATATCTGGCTCAGGAGCTACTGATTGTCTAATCCTCATGGCAAGAACAGGTGATTCTGGTTCAAAAGGAATTTCTTGCTTCCTTGTACCAGCTGACTTACCTGGCATTGAGTATGGAAAGAATGAGCCGAAGATGGGGTGGAAAAATCAGCCGACAAGGTTAGTTTCCCTTACAGATGTTGAACTTCCCGAAAAATATTTGATTGGTGAAGAGGGTAATGGTTTCAAAATAGCCATGCAAGGTTTAGACGGAGGAAGAATAAATATCGCAACGTGTTCAATTGGAACTGCTCAGGCTGCACTTGAAGAGGCACAACAATACATGAACCAAAGAGAGCAGTTTGGAAAGAAGATTTCGGAATTTCAAGCAATGCAATTCAAAATTGCAGACATGGCAACTAATCTCGTAGCTGCAAGAACAATGACTAGGCTTGCAGCCTTCAAAATTGATAAAAATGACTCAGAAGCTACAGTTTATTCTGCCATGGCAAAGGGATTTGCAACCGACGTAGGTTTTAATGTGTGCAACGAAGCTTTACAGATATTTGGAGGATATGGATATATTCAAGAATACCCGCTTGAAAGACACGTAAGAGATGTNAGGGTTCATCAAATACTGGAAGGGACAAATGAAATTATGAAAATGATAATTGGCCGAAGACTCATAATGGAAGATGCTGCTTCAATAATTCAATAAAGATTATGACTGAAAAATTAATACTCGAAAAAAAAGATAACACGGCACTAATAACTATTGATAATCCAGGCGCAAATACCTGGGATCTTGAGAGCCTCGCAGGATTGGAAGAAATTATTCAAAACCTGAATAATGATGATGATATTTTTGCTCTAGTTATTACAGGACAAGGAGAAAAGTTTTTTTCTGCGGGAGCTGACCTAAAGGTTTTCCATGAAGGTGGAAAAGATGCTGCTCAAAAAATGAGCAGTGCTTTTTCTAAAGCCTTCGAAGCACTCAGCAATTTCCGAGGGGTTTCAATTGCAGCAATAAATGGCTATGCGATGGGTGGTGGACTTGAATGTGCGTTGGCCTGCGATATAAGAGTGGCTGAGGAGAAAGCAATTTTAGCCTTACCTGAGCCAAAAGTGGGTTTGTTGCCTTGCGGAGGAGGAACCCAAGTTCTCCCAAGATTAGTTGGAGAAGGCTGGGCAAAAAGAATTATCTTAACTGGAGAGCAAATTAAGCCCGAACAGGCACTGAAAATAGGTTTAATAGAGGAAAAAGTTGAAGATGGTCAATCTCTTGAAATTTCGATGAAAATTGCATCGAATGTTGCCAATCAAAGTCCAGGAAGTATTTCCAAATGCAAAGATTTAATTAAAAAAGCTCGCCTTTCAAATGAACCCTATCAGGAAGAACTAGAACCATTTGTNAATTTATTTGACACAAAAGATCAGAAAGAAGGTGTTGAGGCATTCTTAGATAAAAGGAAACCTAATTGGAAAAATGCCTGATGATGAATTATTAGTAGAACTACTAGAGTGTCAAAATAACACCAGAGTTGGTCATATCACTCTCAATTCTCCGGAAACACTCAACTCATTAACTCTTAATATGGTTAATAAGATCTCTATTCTTTTAGATGAATGGGAAGCTGACCCATCAGTAAAAATGGTAATTTTTAGCGGAACTGGTGAAAAAGCATTCTGCGCTGGCGGAGATATTAGAGCGCTGTACGAGTCAATGTGCTCAAGCGAAGGTCCCGTCTTTGCAGAAAAATTTTTTGAATCGGAATACAGACTTGATTACAAGATGCACAAATTTTCTAAACCAATCGTCTCAATCCTGGATGGAATTGTAATGGGAGGTGGAGCAGGTTTGATGTTTGGAAGTAGCTATAGGATATCAACAGAGAGAACTAGATTTGCGATGCCAGAAATAGGAGTAGGCCTATTCCCTGATGTTGGTTTTACATCTGTTATAAAAGCACTGCCTGATGGACTTGGCTTATATATGATGCTCACGGCCACTCAGCTTAGTGCTAAGGATACAATTTTTTGCAATCTCACAGATGCTTCCATAAAGTCTGAGGATATAAATTATCTTCTATCAGAAATTACTGAGAATATTTGGCTTGACGAATTTCAGGAGAATATCGACCTTATTGGTTACCTTGTTAAGCAAAACTTTTATGCTGATAAGGTCAAAGACTTACCTGATAGTAAAATTGAAAAAGAGCTAGACGAGATTCAAGCACTAACTAATGAACAAGAACTTGAAAAAGTTTGCAGTAACATTTTATCAAATCATAACGATGACGATTGGTATGTAAGAGGCAGAAATTCTTTAAAAAAAGGTAGTCCCTCCTCTGCTCATTTAATTTGGCATCAATGTTTAAATTCCGCCAAACTTGATCTGAAAGAGGTTTTTAAATTTGAACTGAATTTAGCTATTCAAGTAACACGTATTGGTGATTTTAAAGAGGGAATTAGAGCTTTAATAATTGATAAAGATAATANTCCTAAATGGAGATATGATTCAATTGAAAGCGTACCCATTGACTGGATAAAGAAACATACTGATCCAGCTTGGCAACAGAATCCTTTGGAGGATCTTTAAAAATGAAAAAAGTTGGTTTTATAGGCCTAGGAAATATGGGTCTTCCTATGGCAGCTAATCTCCTAAAAGCAGGTATTGAAATAGATGCTTTCGACATATCTAAAGAAAGTTTGCAAGTAGCTAAAAAGCTTGGGATGAATGTAAAGGACAATCCTGATGGCGTTCTGGAGAACGTTGATGCATTAATTACTATGCTTCCTAGTGATGATGCTGTGAAGGATGTATTCATAGATGGAGACATACTTGAAAAGCTTGATAGAAAAGTTCTAGTTATAGAATCTTCAACAATCAGTCCTAGTTTAGCTAAGACAGTCGCTGAAAAGGGGGTTTTGAATGAAATTTCTGTTTTGGATGCACCTGTGTCCGGAGGAGTTAAAGGAGCAGAATTGGGGACACTTACATTTATTGTAGGAGGTAAAAAATCTGACCTAGAAAAAGCTTCTTTTTTATTCGATATTATGGGAGATAAAACTTTCTATGCCGGAGGTCCTGGTTCAGGTCAAATAGCTAAGTTATGTAATAACATGCTTTTGGCAATTCATATGAGCGGAACAGCAGAAGTTATAGCCATGGGTGTAAATAACGGACTAGATCCTGAGACACTGTCAGAAATTATGAGGAATAGCTCTGGCGGTAACTGGTCACTTGAAAAGTACAATCCCTTCCCTGGAGTCATGGAAGGTGTTCCCGCCAGTAATAATTATATTGGTGGTTTCTTAAATGCGCTGATGCTCAAAGATCTTAGACTTGCCGAAGAATTATCTGATCAGTCCAAATCTGATACGCCAATGGGCAAATTAGCAAAAAAACTATACGAGCAGTTAAATGATCAAGGATTGGCTGATCTAGATTTCTCCAGTATTCAAAAAAATTATTTAAAGTAAGAAACTTAAATCATCAAAATTTACATTTGACTTTTAGGGTGAATACCCTAATAATTTAGGGTGAATACCCTAAATGAAAGATCTATCCGAAAGAACCTTAAGTTTATTTTCTGACTCTACTAGAGATAAATTACTAAAAAAGAGTCTCGAGTTATTCAATAAGAAGGGATATGTCAGCGTCACCACCTCTCTTCTAGCATCATCTTCCAATGTGCGTGAAGGAAATCTTTGGTATCACTTCAAATCAAAAAAGAATTTAGTTGAGTCGCATATCGAACTCTTTAAAGAAAATATAAGTCTTAAACTCGAAAGAGTAGATAGGATCGATCTTGAAATCCTAATAAAGAAGCTTTTTTCTCAATACTATTTCAACTGGGATTTTAGATATTTATTTAGGGATAATCTTGTGAACAACTTTTCCAATGACAGATCTCTAGCTAGTAAGTTAAATGATCTTACAGTATTGAGGTTTAATAAGATAAAAGAAGAAGCNTTGATAGGAAGAGAGGTTGGTGTCTTCGATTTTAAAGATAATGAGATTGAGGAATTAAGTGAAATTATTTTTCTTCTAGCAGATAACTGGTTTGCCCTTTCATCCAAGAAATACCCAGATAAAGATGAAGAATTTTTAGTGCGAAGAGGAATGAGACTACTCATTAAGGCTTCTGAGCCTTATTTGAGCGTAGGATCAAAAAAAGTAATTAATAATCTTTATGGAGAATTTAGTATATGAAAGTTTTAAGTAATTTAATGAACAAACAATTTATAGTTCTTGCGATGAGTATGACTTTAGCCTGCATCACGGGTGATCTGTCTGCTAACAAAGGTCTAGAAATTGCCATCCTCAGTGATAAGAATAATGATGGCTTCATTGATAGCTCCTCTACGATGACAATGAAATTGATTAATAAAAGGGGTGATGTCGTTACAAGAAAACTTAGATTTAAAAGACTAGAAGTTCCCACTGACGGCGATAAGTCTATTGCGATTTTTGAAAGCCCGAGNGATGTTAAAGGTGTTGCTATATTATCCTATGCTCACAAAGTTGAAGCGGATGATCAGTGGTTATATTTGCCNGCCCTAAAAAGAGTTAAAAGGATTGCTTCAAAAAATAAATCTGGACCGTTTTTGGGGAGTGAATTTTCATTTGAGGACTTTTCTTTCCAAGAAGTTGAGAAATACGAATACGTGTATTTAGAAGAGGAAATCTATCTTAACAATCCCTGTTACGTAATTGAGAGGAAGCCCTTAGACCCCTATTCAGGATATACAAAACAGTTAGTTTGGATAGATAAAGAAAATTATCTCGTTCAAAAGATACATCATTTCGATCGTAAATCTTTTCACCTGAAGACACAGTTATTCAAAGATTATAGAAAATACGAAGGATTCTTTTGGCAGCCTCATGAAATTGAGATGATAAATCATCAGAATGGTAAAAAATCCATTTTAATATTTGATGATGTAAAACTTAAAAGTGGTTTTACTGATAGAGATTTTTCGCAAAACAGTTTGAAAAGATCAAGATAGTTTATGCCTAAGAGCCTTTTAATGATTTCCATTTTATTTTCACAGCTTATTCTAGGTGAGATAATTGGCGAGCTTTCATTTGATAATAGGTATTTTTTTAATGCAGGGCTGCAGGAGCAAAAAAAGAACCACACTTCTTTTTCATTTTCCCCAGAAATTTTTCAAGATAACTCCAATAGAATATTTCATTTCAAGGTCAAACTTAGAAAAGATAGTGAAGATTCAGGAAGAAATTTAAATGATATTCAGGAGCTTTATTTGATAAATATTCTTGAAGATAAGGAAATCAAATACGGAGTAAGTAAGGAATTCTGGGGTGTTACTGAGACTTCTCACAGGGTGGATATAATAAATCAAACTGATTTTACTGAAGGATTTGATGGAGAAGAAAAGCTTGGTCAGCCTATGATCAAGATCTCATTAGAAAGACAATGGGGTCTTCTTGATATTTATACTCTACTAGGTTTTCGAGAAAGGAATTTTTCTGGAAAGAAAGGAAGATTGAGGTTGCCTTTACCTATCAACGAGAAGGGCTCACTTTATTCATCATCTTCAAAAAATAAAAGAGCCGACTTTGCTGTCAGGTGGTCTAATTACTATGACGATTTTGACATAGCAATTTCTCATTTTTCAGGCACTTCAAGAGAACCGAGATTTTTGCCCTCGGCTAATAAGATCAATGAGCTTGTACCTGTATATGAAGTCATAGACCAGACTGGGCTTGAGATTCAATATCTATTAGATAGCCTTGCAATCAAAGGAGAAGTAATTTCTCGATCCGGACAAGGTGAAAGATTTACAGCAGCAACTTATGGATTNGAGTACACGCAAGTTGGTGTTCTTCAATCAAGGATTGATTTAGGTTGGGTAGTCGAATTCAATCATGATGATAGACTGGAAAGTTCGCCTTTTGTTCTTGGGACTAGGTTTAGTTTTAATGATATCTATGACTCTCAGATACTCTCAGGATTCATTCTCAATGATAAGTCAAAGGAGTTGGGCTTCCTTCTTGAGGCTTCAAGGAGAATTGGAGAATGTTGCTTGCTGTCGCTAGAAGGAATTTATTTTGATGATACTGAAGAAGATAATGGTCAAAAAAAATTATTTCAAGCTTTTAAGGAAGATGACTTTTTAAGGGCAGAGTTTATTTACTATTTATAAGGTTATGAAAATTATTGATACAAAGGACTTTTCGAAATTATTAATCAAATATAGATATCTCTCTATAGGGTTGACTGCTCTTATAGTTTTCTTACTTTCAACTGGATTAACAAAATTAACATTTAATCCTGATTTAGAAACCTATTTCCCGGAAGGTCATCCTGCCGTTCTTAGATATAACGAAATTGACGATATGTTTATCCCCACTGATAACTTGATAATCGCTGTGCATTCTAAAGAAGAAACTTTGTTTAATAAGGAGAGTTTAAAAGTTATAGAAGAACTAACTCAAAAGTCCTGGACCATACCCTACTCAGTCAGAATAGATAGTCTTACTAATTATTCTTATGTGCAGTCGATCAAAGATGATCTGATAGTAGAGCCCTTCATAGAAGATGCTGAAGAGAAGAGCTCTGACTTCTTAGCAAAGAGGGAGAATATAGTGTCAGGTGAAGAAATCATATATAAATCACTCATTTCTGAGGATAAAAAGACCTCCGTGGTAAGCATCATAATTGATCCTCCGGGGCCCAATAAAGAGGCTCAGAACACTGAGATAATTGATTACATATTAGAATTCGTAAAGCCAATAAAAGAAAATAATAAGAATTTGGATATTAGACTTTTAGGCAATCCCTACATGGACTACATTAGCCCAAGGATCGTAAAAGCAGAAATGCCTNTAGTNATGCCCCTNATGATGATGCTTATCTTTTTTATAGTATTNCTCATGATCAGAAGCTACATTGCAGTTTTGGCTACTTTCGTGGTCATTCTTATGAGTCTTGTTGCTACATTTGGCTCAGTTGGGTTACTAGGCAACCCTCTGAATCAAATGGTTACAACAATTCCCATTCTCATAATAACTTTGGCTCTTGCAGATTGTATTCATTTGTTTTCCATATATTTTCAAAATAGAGTTAAAGGCATCTCTTCAAGAGATTCCATGGAAAAGAGCCTTGAAATGAATATTCAGCCATTATTTCTTACGACTATCTCAACTTGCATTGGTTTTCTCTGTTTAAATTTTATTGAAGTCCCTCCCTTAAGAGATTTAGGCAATGCGGTTGCTATTGGAATCGGGTTTGCTTTTATATTTACTATTTTCTTTATTGCACCTATTGTGTCTTTCTTCGAAGTAAAGACTTCTTCAAAGGTTTTAGAACAAACAAGATTCTCCGCCTCAATCGGTTCTTTCATCCTCAGAAACAGCAATAAACTTCTTTTTTCAGTAACTTCTGTTGCATTTTTAATTTTTCTCTGCATTCCTCTGAATGAATTAGATGAAAATCCTACTCAAATGTACGATGAAGGCTTCACTACTTTTTCTTCAGACACCTTATGGTTAGATGAGAAGCTAAGCGTGACTTTTCCCATTAATTTTTTAGCTACTAACGATGAAGGGCAAGTTTCAGATCCTGAATTCTTAGAGATTTTAGATAATTTCTCTGTCTGGCTAGCTGAAAGAGAACAGGTTAATCATGTGACTTCCCTTGCAAATAATATGAAAAGCTTAAATAAAAGTATGCATGGAGACGATCCAGAATGGAAAAAGATACCTGATAATTCTGATTTATCAGCACAATATTTATTTTTTTATGAGATGTCTCTTCCCATGGG
>JGI24820J26691_1000162_pt1 | contig 18620 bp, 19 predicted proteins | sample METZYME_5_50m_FD_26691 | JGI IMG/M metagenome (IMG submission 26691) | reverse complement strand
AGTGCGCAGACGCTGTATTTTAAGTTTTGCAAATTAATATCGGCGTTTTCAAGAGCTGCCCAAAAGTCTTCTCCCATCATCGGGAGATCGCCGTCACCAGTAGAACTAGTAATAAACATTGCAGTCGATAAGGTTTCTAGTTCTTCAATTGAAATATCATTCATTTCGCTGAGGGTTGTTTCTATCCCCTTATTCGATGCTAGTTCTACTACGTCATCTGCGACACCCATTGCCGTTCCCATTTCGGAAGCGTAAATCACATTTACTTTTGTCATGTAATATCCCTAAGTTGACTAAATATGTTAGTTAATTTCCATCGTCTAATTTTTGGTAGATAGCTTAATTCTCAAAAAACCAAATAAATTTATTTATTGAATTTCAAGAATAGTCATTTCGACCCGTTATTTATCTACAAAATATCCCAAAAGGCTGGTCGTATCCACTAAAGAACGATGGGATTGCTTGGGTTTTACGCAAATTAAATGTTAAAATACCTAGCTGGTAAATTTATAATAATGTTTTTTATTAATTACCAGCTAGCTGTCTAAAAATTTATGAAGCAAACTATCTTACAGATATGCTGAAACTACCTTAACAGCTTCAATCGATCTGATTTATATGAGACTTTACCCTAGAGTGAACGCATGATTATTTGAAAAAGCTTGTTAAAATTAGCTTTCTTTGCATCTCTTTAAGTTGATAAATTCAGATTACAGTGTATGGCGAGCAAGGGTTTTTAGGAATGTTTATTCTCGAAACTACCGCACCAGTCACTTGAATTCACCATAGGCCAAAAAGCTACTTGATCCTGATTTGAAGCACTGGGAGGATTTACCCTGCATGCTCCTCGATCTGCACTTGGTGATGCCTGGCTATCTTTTTGTTCAAAATATGCGCAAAGATTACATGAATTTTTCATAGAGGTTCTCCTTGATTATCCATTAAATTGAGCTTGGTTTCTGTTTACTTGTCCGAGTAAACCTAAACTTAGAATAATTCTAAATAATGTCAAGAAAATTAATAAAAACATATACTTGAGTAAATTANTCGGAATATAAATCCAAGCTAAAAATCATTTTACAGTGTTATCTAATTAATAATTTGTTCTTTAGATTTAAAAATGAGAAACTTCATTTGGGAGCCTTAAAATTCTGCTGATATTGAAAATTTTATCAATGATCATCCCAAAGATCAGTTGAAAGATATTTTAGTCCACTATCACATATTACTACGGCAATGGTTTTCCCAACCATATCCTTGGATAGGAGATCCAGTGCAGCAGCTACATTTGCGCCCGAAGAAAATCCGCTAAATATTCCTTCATNCTTAGCCAGTTGTCTTGTAGTTTCCTTGGCCTTATCTCCAGAAATTTGCATAAATCCATCTACTGGGACGTTATCTAGGAAAGAGAGATCCGGTATATTATAACCACCGCCTTGGATGGGGTGATTGGGGTTTGTAACCTGATGGCCAGCTGTAACTGCTGCGCCTTCAGGTTCAATAACGAAACATTGAACCAAATTATTGCGCTCTTTGAGGGCTTTAGCAATGCCTTTGTATGTGCCGCCCGAACCTAAAAAGTCGACAAAACCATCTAATTTTCCACCAGTGGCCTCCCATATCTCAGAAGCAGTATTATGGTAATGAGCGAGCCAGTTACCGTCCCGGTGAAATTGATCTGCCCTGAAGGCTTGGCGCTGCTTAGTAATTTTTTTAGCAACTGTATCTACTAAATCTAGATCTCCTCCCGATACCTGACCTGGGTTGGATTCTGGCAACTGATCCACAAGCACCACTTCCGCTCCGAGCGAACGCATCATTCTAGCCCTCTCTTCGGAGTTTCCCTTAGACATGACAGCCACAAAAGGATATCCCTTTAAACCGCACACAATTGCCAAGCCAGTTCCCATATTTCCTGAGGTTAGTTCAACTACAGTTTGCCCCGGTGACAAAACGCCTAAATTTTCTGCCTCTTTTATAATGCCTAGTGCCGCTCGATCTTTTTTTGAAAATCCAGGGTTCAGATACTCTAGTTTTGCAAGGATAGTTCCTTTTACGTCATGTAGCTTTGTCAACCGATCTAGTCGAACTAATGGTGTATTACCGATCGCTTCGGCTACTGATTTTAGCACTTGGCTCATAATATTAATCCTAGAATTACATGTTATCTAAAGCTAAGTTGTGCTCTTTTTTTTTATTTTAAGCTAGCTTTATAGCCTTTCTGTTCCAAATATTTAAAATTTAATTAACTCCCCAAGTATCGCTCAATCTGTAACCTTCGGGCCATGGATCTGTTGGATCAAGGGTATGCTGATGGATCCCTGTAATCCACCCTCTTCCACTTATCTCAGGAATAATTCCGGAGGTTCCGTTTAAGTTGCATTTTTTGACTATCTTGCCTTCGAAAGTGGATCCGATGATTGAAGTCGCTTTTATTTTTTGACCAACCCTCATTTTCCCGCGAGCTTCAAGTACCGCCATTTTGGCAGACAATGCCGTGCCTGTTGGAGAGCGATCAATTTTACCTGGTTTAATAGAAACGGCTGACTTGATACAAATATAATCAGCGGATCCAGCCTCTAATTTACTGAATTGACAAAACGAATAGTGGTTCCATTCGGCTATAATTGGATGACGAAATCCAATTTGTTCATTCGCTGCATCAGTTATTTTAGCTCCAAGGCGAGCGAGCTCAGCCGCTTCGCTAGGATCAATTAAAAATCCCAATTCCTTTGCATCTATTATTACAAAACTGTCACCGCCAAATGCTGTATCGGCTGAAATAGTTCCGTAGCCCTCAAGTTCTAATTTACAATTTAATTTATATTTAAAGCTCGGTAAATTCCGGACAAAAATCCGCTCTGCTTTCCCGTTTTTACAAAAGGCTTTAATTTCTACCAAGCCTCCAGGAGCCTCAAGAAAAAAATTCGTAACGGGTTCCTCCATGGATATAAGGCCGTGATTAAGTAAAACTGTTGCAACACAAATTGAGTTTGACCCGGACATTGGTGGCGTATCTTCGGGCTCCATAATAATGAAAGCTGCTTGTGCTTTTGAATTTACTGGCGGGACAAGTAAATTTACGTGTCTGAATACGCCACCACGTGGCTCATTTAGCATAAAATTTCGAAGGGTCTGATCCTTGGCAATCCATCTACTTTGCTCCCAGAGAGTCTTGCCGGGCGGGGGCTCTACACCTTCTATAATAACGTCGCCAACTTCGCCTTCTGCATGAGCAGAGATTACATGAATGGTTTTTATAGTACTCATAAATTTACATTTAAATTTTAGGCAGTGGCTATAAGCATAGAAAGTGATCCCACTCAAATAAACAAGTTAATAGCTATTTCGAATACTTTAAACTTTATAAAATGCTAATGCGAAGTTGATGCAAGTTCAGCAAATATTTGAGGATGCTTTCAATTTATAACTTATTAGCTGAGCCCTCTTATTAAATTGCCTTTAGAAAAATGAATTTTTATGATGAAGTCGCCCAATCCCAATACATTTCACGTACTTTTCTAGTAATTGGCCCGACTTGATATTGGCGTTCATTGAAAGCGGTTACGGGAGTTACTTTATTCATATTTCCAGACATAAATACTTCATCTGCAGTCTCAAAGTCTTGAAAACTTAGCACAGTTTCTTGAACTTTCTGACCGATTTCTTTTAAGTTTGAAATATGCCGGGAACGGGTGATCCCAGCGAGAAAAGTGCCATTGGCAACTGGAGTAAAAACTTCTCCGTCTCTAATCATAAAGATATTAGCTGTTGCTGTCTCGGCGACGTTGCCCATCGCATCTGCAACTAAAGCGTTATCAAATCCTTTTGATCTTGCTTCGACTAGCATTCGAGCATTATTCGGATAAAGGCAACCAGCCTTTGCATTTACTACTGCGTCTTCGAGTACAGGACGCCGAAAGCGGGTCTCTGTCAAACGAACGGCGGATGTTTCTGGGGCAAGTGGAATTTCTTCAAGGCATATTGCAAAGCCTACCGTTTCACTTTTTGGGACTATCGCGCTAATGTCGCCGTCTATAGCCCAATACATTGGACGGATGTATATAGCTGAATCTTGTGGATATAGTTTCAGGCCCTCCCAGATAATATCCACCATTTCCTTAGAACTAACCGTTGGTTTTAGCATCAATGCTTCGGCAGAATTATTGACGCGTTCGCAATGTGCCAANAGATCTGGAGCGACACCATTAAAATACCGTGCTCCATCAAAGACATTTGAACCTAGCCAAGCACCGTGATCCGCAGCACTAATAATGGCCGCATTCCCTTTATGCCAAGTCCCTTCAAAGAATGTGTTTATATTTTGACCAGTTGCCATATATTTCGTATCCCAATTTTATTTCTACCCAATCCCAGTATTAATCTTTAGTCAAATAGAATTGGAAGATATATACACTGAAAACTTTGGTTTAAAAGTTAATAGATAAGCAAAAAGCATGGTGGCAATTAAACATGCCAATCCTGCTAATAGGAACGCGGGAACGTAAGTATTTAATATATCTCTTGAAAGACCAGAGCCATAGGCCGCAACCGCAGATCCCAATTGGTGAGCACCAAAAATCCACCCAAAAACAATTGGGCCATTTATTGTTCCAAAGAATTGCCCACTAAGCTTAACTGTTGGGGGTACGGTTGCTATAAAATCGAGACCAAAAAAGATCGCCCACAATGTCAGGCTGTACACATCAAAATTACTGTAGGGTAGATAGACCAGTGACAGCCCTCTTAGCCCATAATAAATTGCAAGTAACGAATAGTTATTATAGCGGTCTGAAAGCCAACCAGAACTCATCGTTCCTATAAAATTGAAAAATCCCATGAGAGCCAAATAAGAAGACGCCATAACGATACCAACATTGTTGTCAGCGCAAAATGGAATGAAGTGTTGTCCAACAATTCCAGTACTCGTCAGCCCACAGATAAAAAATGTAATTGTTAAAACCCAAAAAGCTGGATGATTAATGGCACCCGATAGGGCTTTGAGTGAGATAGTAATAGCATTTCCTGAATTTTCTTTCGGTGGATGATAAATTTTATCGTCACCATAGGCACTTATGTTAAGTTGTGATGGCCAATCTTTTCCAAACAAAAAGAATAAAACCCCACATGTTAATCCACCGATTAATCCTGGCGCTATCGCAAATTGCCAATTGGAGACTGTTGTGATCCACGCCATCAAGGGCATAAATAAAAGTTGTCCAGCAGCGAAAGCAGAAGTCATTATTCCCACTACCAAACCGCGCCTAGCGGTGAACCATCTGGTTGCAACTGTAGCTGAAAGGCCTAAACCAATTATTCCAGATGCAATCCCCAAGCATAAGCCAATGCTCACTAACAGGTGCCATTTTTCGAAGGCAAGGACCGTGCAAACTAATCCTATGACTTCTAGAAAAATAACAATTAAAACTACCTTAATTACTCCGATCCTGAGCATTAGCGGTGCACCTATTGGGCATAGTAAAGCAAACATGAAATACATCGTACCCGTAGCTATTGATACATCTGAAATATCCCATCCACGTGCCTCAGTAATAGGCAAAATTAAGATTTGCGGAACGCTTGTAATCGTAGAAGTAGCCAACGTAAACATGAAGACTATTGCCGCCATTACCCATGCATAATGAATGCCCGATTTATCTAAGTATATTTTGAGCTGTTCAGCTAGCATGAGCAAAGCGCCTTTTAAATTTCAATTTTTATTGTGATAAAAATTTATATTTTTAAAAAGTTAGTGTTATCAGTTGTATTTTCCCGTAAAAAACCGATAGATAGATGTTTAGATTTATAATTAAGACAAAAATAATAACGATTGGCATTATTTTTCGAGTTTTATCCAATAAGGTGTTATTTTTATTTTATCAAAAAAGGTTTCTAAGCCCTCAAGGGTTAGAGCAATTGTGCGATCGTTTACAAGTGGATGAACATAGATTTGCTTACAATCTTTTAAATCACTATCAATGAAAAGCTGAACTCCTTTTTTTCTACCTGTTATCATTGAAAGTGGCGTTACGGCGCCAGGTCTGACTCCCAAGTTTTCCATTAGCCTTTCGGAGGAACCAAATGACAAACGCCCAACTTCTAACATTTTATGAAGGGTTTTGAGATTAATTTTTGTGTCTTGTTCTACAACTAAAAGGATGTTTCGCTTTTTATTATCTCGCAAATAGAGGTTTTTTATATGTCCCCCCCCTTCTTCTGGAGATAAAAACTGGCTCTGAAATTTTTTAGCCTCTTCAACTGTATGCAAAGGTGCATGGTCTGTTCGATTGAATGGAATTTTCCAGGCCTCTAGCAAATTTAAGATAGCATCAGATGAAACTGGAAGGCTAACTTCATAGTTTGATGAAGCGTTCGAAATATTTGTCATTATCCACCTTATAATTGCTAGTTTTAGTGGCTCTGGTTACTTTTATTCAATTGTTTAAAAAAAGTAATATATTTTTCACAATTATTAAAAGGACTTGCCTGTAAAGTCGCTCTATGAGAAATCAATTTTACGAGCAAAATAGTCAACAGGCAAACCCATGAAAAGTCCTAAAACGCTTATGCGTGATATATTTGGATTCAATGAATTTCGTCCTGGTCAGAGTGAAGTTATTAACGCTGTGGCTGATGGAAAAAATGTTTTGGCAATCATGCCAACGGGTGGAGGAAAGTCCATTTGCTTTCAGCTGCCAGCAATTATGAATTCGGGTCTTACAGTAGTTATTTCGCCTTTAATTGCCTTGATGCGGGACCAGGTGCGCGGGTTGCAGGCCGTTGGAGTTGCAGCAGGTGCACTTACTTCTGGAAATACTGAAGACGAAACAAAGGCTGTCTTTGCAGAATTAAATGCTGGAAAATTAAAAATACTTTATTTAGCTCCTGAACGGNTGGCAGCCAGCTCAATGCGANCCACTTTGCAGCGGTCGAACGTTATCTCTTTGGTGGTAGATGAGGCTCATTGTGTTAGTCAGTGGGGGCACGATTTTCGCCCTGATTATCTTCGGATCGGAGAACTTAGACAGAGTTTGGATGTGCCTTTGGCTGCCTTTACAGCTACTGCTGATAAAGAAACGAGGCAAGAAATTATAAAGCGACTATTTGGTGGCTTTCCACCCAAAGTTTTCCTTAATGGATTCAACCGGCCAAACCTTCATCTTAGTTTTGCTGTTAAAAAAAACCCGCGACAGCAAATCATTGAATTTGTTAATCAAAGGAAAAGTCAGCCTGGTATAATTTATTGTGGTACACGAGCTAAAACTGAGACATTGGCTAAAGCGTTAAGAGAAGTGGGGCATAACACTTGTNATTATCACGGGGCTATGTCTGCAGAGGAAAGAAGAGAGGTCGAGAATAGATTTAAAGTTGAAGATGAACTGATTGTTGTTGCAACAGTAGCTTTCGGGATGGGTGTAGACAAACCTGATATTCGCTGGGTGGTGCATGCAGATTTACCCAAATCAATAGAAAGTTTTTATCAGGAAATTGGTAGAGCTGGACGTGATGGTGGCCCGGCTGAGACGTATACACTTTACGGGTCAGAAGATATACGTTTCAGGCGTAGTCAAATTGACGAAGGTCTGGCTTCAAACGAGAGGAAGTCTGCTGACCATGGGCGGCTTAATGCTCTTTTGGGCTTAGCCGAAGCCTTAACTTGTAGACGCCTTACTCTTCTAAAATACTTTGGCGATGATGATTTTGAGTGTAAAAATTGTGATCTATGCGAAATGCCGCCGGAGACTTTTGACGCTACTCAGTCGGTTCGAAAGGCTTTGTCGGCAATTCTACGGACAGGTGAAAATTTTGGTGTAGGTCATCTGATAGATATACTTTTGGGAAATGAAACAGATAAAGTATTAAAAAATGGGCACAACGTTTTACCAACATTTGGCGTTGGCAAAGAATTAACCAAATTTAAGTGGCAAGCAATTTTCAGACAGATGATGGGCCACGATCTTATCAGGCCAGATCCAAACCGCCACGGTGCATTACGAATTATGGAGACTGCTTTGCCGATATTACGCGACGAACAAAGTATAACGCTCAGAATGGATACAATTAAATCAGCCAAATCTAGTCCGGTAATTAAAATGTTAGTTAGCGACGAGGATGCTCCTTTGCTAAGCGCATTAAAATCTAAAAGGCGCGAATTATCAGAAAAAGAAGGAGTTCCAGCTTACATTATTTTTAATGACAAAACTTTAATTGACATGGCTCAAAAACGTCCGAGTAATCTTGACCAAATGGCAAGAATAAATGGAGTTGGAGTAAAAAAATTAGAAAAATTTGGAGATCTTTTTTTAGAGGTTATTGGTGGCAAAATGGAACGCTTGCATCCCAGTCGAAGAAAACTGGCTGGTAACAAGGACGGCGTTTTGTATGACCTACTTTTAGATACACAAAACAGACTAATCCGAGGTGAGAATGGACTAGATAAGCATATGAGTTGTTCAGCATCTCTTCTCGTTAAAATAGCGAAGCGTAAGCCAGATAACCTTACAGAATTATCTGAGATCTTGGGTGAGAAAAAAACGGATCGCTTTGGGACTGCTTTTCTAAAGGTTTTGGCGCAGGATAAATATTAATTGAAACAAAATAATCACTTTCGTTTACCAAAATTTATTTCATCCAGGTCTTGAAATTCGCAGATCGGATTACCACATAATTAGTATAGAAATTACCTATAATTCAGGACAAAACCATGAAGATGATTGCGCTTAAAGGGCCGCATCACAAAAGGTATGTGGTCTTTAACAAAAATGGTAAAATTATAATCATTACAAGCAATAAAAACACTGCGAGAATGTTTTTAGATAAAAAAAATTTAAAGTTGGCGGCTTAATTTCATTTTGATTTTTCGCACTTAAGGCAATATTTTACTTCTTTTTTAGTCACATAATGCCTGCAAAGATCGTATTAGGTCACTCTGTTGTTTGAGCTCCTCTTATATAAAGAAAAGCTATCTTTTATGTGAGCATTGATTTAGTTTTTAGGATTTCAAATAAAAATTAATATCAAAATATGCAATGGATATAAACTGCCTCTTATTGTAAGGAGTAGTAAAAGTGAATGTTTTCACGTTGTGAAATTAGTGGCTGTTTTATTTTTGAGATTTTAAGTGATCACTAGATGTTGATAGATAGGCGAGAAATTTTAAAAACTTCATTTGTGGGAGCGTTATCTTTTGCAATTCCAAGTTTCACTCTTTCTCAAATTGATTTGGGTTCGGCAACTATAAGCACAATAAGCGATGGAACAATTACATTGCCCAGTAGTCTTTCATTTGGAAGTATGCCGTCAGATGAATTAGAGGTCATATTAAGGGACTTTAACCTATCCAAAGGTACATTAACCCGTGAGTGTAACATAACCCTTTATGATAATGGGGCAAAGAAGGTGCTTTTTGATGCTGGGGCTGGAGCAGATTTTCTAAGTGGTACGGGAAATTTGCTTCAGAGTTTGGAGACTATCGGCCTTTCTACAGACGATATAACGGACGTTATCTTTACTCATGCTCACCCAGATCACATTTGGGGAGTACTGGATGATTTTGACGATTTAACTTTTCAAAATGCAGAATATCATGTTGGTAAAACGGAGTGGGAATACTGGTATGACCCTGAAACCGTAAATAAAGTTCGTGAAGATCGTATTTCTATTGCAGTGGGAGCCAAACGCAGACTGGAAGCACTTGAGGGAAACATCCACCTTTTCGACAATAATGATGAAATTATAGATGGTGTTAAAGCTTTACTTACACCTGGACACTCGCCTGGCCACATGAGCTTTGAAGTAGGGAAGTTATCCGAAAGGGTTCTTATATTAGGTGACGTATTGAATAATCATCATGTTGCTTTTCGAAAGCCAGGTTGGATCAGTAGCGGTTTAGATCAAGACCCTACTTTGGCAGCAGATACGCGTAAAAAACTTTTAGAAAAAATAGTATCTGACCAACTGAAAGTTGTGGGTTTCCATCTGCCCAATGGGGGAATCGGTAATGTAGAGAGAAAAGGAACAGGGTATGAATTTTTAACCTTTGAGCTTTTTTATAAAGTTCATTTGGAAAAAGAAAAAGTGAGGATGTAATAATGAAAACCCAAGTCATGACCTTTAAAATAAGTAATAGTTTTGCAGAGTGGGCAAGGCATTTCGACTCTCATGCTGAGATTCAGAAAGCTGCTGGAATGAACCCAATTTTTCGTGGTCCACATGAAAATGATCCGCAGAGGGTTTGCATTGTAATGCAAATCAATGATGATGAAAAAGCGGAAGCTTTTATGCGAGAACATGAAGCAGAGATTTTAGAGTCTGGACATATTTTGGAAACAACTGAGGTTAACAGATACCTATAAAAAAAAATATTAGCAAAAAAGGTTTAGCGATGCTTAAACTTATCTACTTCAAAATGAGAGCACTGGCGGAAGCTCCGCAATTGTTGCTTAATTATTCTGGAGTTGAGTACGAATATCTTATGTCTTGGGATCATTTTGACGATGCTTGGCATAATGTTAAGCCAAAAATCCCATTTCAACAGCTGCCTATTTTGATAGTGGAGGATGGCACGCAGATTTGTCAAAGTATTGCTATTCTCCAACTTATAGAAAGTAGATTAGGTTTATCAATAAGTGATCCAGTAAAGGCTGCCGAGGCAATGGCAATTTTGCAAAGCGCCCAAGAATTATTTGCNCCCCTAAACCCAACAGTAAATTTTGCAACTGGAGATGAATTTAACGCTAAGCGTGATGCAATGCGAGACGGATTGAAAAATAGATTTGCTGATTTAGCCAGATGCCTTGAAAAATACGATGGCAGATATTTTATTGATGATACGCCAAGGGCAGCGGAATTTGCTGCTTTTCATCATTTTGATTTATCAAGATTTATTGATCCTGATATCCTAAATTCATTTCCAAGGTTGGTTCAGTTTGTTAATGATATTGAAAGTATAAAGACTGTTTCCTCCTATTTAGAAAGCCGGCCCAAATTAATTGATGTAGGTACACAGCCAAAGTTAATCATTGACGGCAGAGCTCAGCCAACAGGTGTATTAAAGACATGAAGCATTTCATAGCAACTCACACATGCTTTTCTGAAGAGGCGCGAAGAGCATTTATTGAAAACACCAAAGCAATTACACATAAAGAAATGATAGAAGGCACCAAATCGGAGACAGCTAGATTATTAGCCCATTGGATGGGTAAAGATGAGTTCTTTTTTTGCCACTGGTTAGCAGTCAGTGAAGAGGCAATACATGAAGTCCTCGAGGCTCAGGGTTTGGCAGATATTATTGTTACCAATGCAAATGAGATGGTGAGATTTGTTTCTGCCTCGGACTTAAAAGATGAGCCAGTTGGAGATCCCGATGATCAATAAATTTAATGCATCAAGTTTTTAAACTACTGGTCGCAATTTTTATTGTTGTGCTTTTATATTTTGTGATTGATGCCAAATTTAAACATATGACGTCTAAATGGACTTTAAATGAGAAAAGACAGGAAAGTAATAGATGGCCGTATTCTCTCCTTTGATACGAGCCCATTGAACAAAGATTTTGATTTTTTGTCATTAAAAGTTGATAAGAAACGCATTTTTGTAACCGATGGTATCATAGAAAGTATCGAGTCAGTCAACATTACCAAACCTGAGTTTGAAGATATTGAAGTTGTTGACTACGGGGATCATTTGATCTCAGCGGGATTTGTTGATGCTCACGTTCATTATCCTCAGACGGCTATTATTGCGAGCTGGGGAAAGCGTCTTATAGATTGGCTAAACATTTATACATTCCCAGAGGAAATGCGTTTTAAAAATCTTCAATATGCCTCGGAAATCGCTGACCGGTATATCGAATTTTCTTTATCAAACGGTACTACAACAATGGCAAGTTATTGTACAATTCATCCAGAAAGTGTTGATGCTTTTTTTGAATCTGCAGCTACTAAAAATATGTGTGTAGTAGGGGGTAAAACATGTATGGATCGTAATGCTCCCGACGATTTATGTGATACTGTTCAATCTGCATACGATGATAGCAAAACGCTTCTTCAAAAGTGGCATAAAAAAGGCCGAGCGCATTATGCGATTACTCCTCGATTTTCACCAACTTCAACGCCAGATCAACTTTCAGCTCTCGGATCACTTTGGTCAGAGCATCCTGACTGCGTGATGCAAACCCACCTCTCTGAGCAAACCGATGAGGTTGACTGGGTGCGCAAGCTGTTTCCAAACACTCGAGACTACTTGGACACTTATGAAACATTTGGGTTACTTGGTGAGAGAGGTGTTTACGGTCACGCAATTCACCTAGAAGCAAGAGAAATTGATCGCTTAAGTGAGGTAGGGGCATCACTTATTCACTGTCCAACATCTAATGCATTTATCGGTTCTGGTTTGTTTGATATGAAAACCCTATCCACAAGATCTGTCAAAATAGGACTTGCTACAGATATAGGAGGCGGTTCAAGTTTTTCCATGCTTCGGACAATGGCTTGTGCTTATGAAGTTGCTCAGCTTCGCGGATTTGTACTTCATCCAGCTCAACTTATGTGGTTAGCAACCCAAGGTTCTGCAAAAGCATTGCATCTCGATGATCAGATTGGAAATATTGCGCCTGGACTGGCCGCAGATTTTGTAGTTTTAGATCTTTCATCAACACCGGAGATCTCGCAACGTAGCGTGAGAGCAAATGACATCTGGGAAGAATTATTTCCGACGATTATGATGGGTGATGATCGTGCTATTGTTGCTACTTATGTTTCTGGAAAAAAAATTTAAGGAAGAAATCCTTTTGGAAAAAAGATACTATTTTGTTTAATATTAGAAGCTTAAATAAAAAATGAAAGCGAAGACACTTCCAATTTTGCTTATGATTGGAGCGGTATTTTGTTTTGCCTCTATGGATGCAACTGCTAAGTACTTGATGAAAGAAATTGGTCCAGCTCAAACCATTTGGGCTCGGTATACAGTTCAGGCTATACTGGTAACTTTACTTATTTTACCAAAGATTAATCTCTACGGAAGAACAAAATATCCTAAACTGCAGTTGTTGAGGTCTTTTGCACTTATGATGGCCACGACACTCTTTTTCTTTGCCTTTTCCAGGCTTGGACTTGCCGAAGCGTCCGCAATATTCAATGTAAGTCCAGTGTTAATTACTCTTGGTGCTTTTTTGTTTTTACAGGAAAAGATCGGTCCAAGGCGCTTAATAGGCATCATAGTTTCATTATTAGGCGCCTTGATTATAATAAGGCCTGGAAGTGGCGTATTCACTATTTATGCTATTTTACCGTTAGGGGCAGCAATATTTTACTCGACTTATAGTTTAGTTACACGATTTGTAGGTACAGATGAGAGTCCATGGACGTCGTTATTCTATTCAGCAATATTTGGAGCTATATGTTATTCAATTTATATCACTTTTCATTGGACTCCGATGTCTAATGGTGCCCTCGTATTAACTATAATTATCGGTTTATTTGGAACTGCTGGACATATATGCCTTATAAGAGCCTTAACACTTGGTGAGGCTAGTTTAGTAGCACCCTTTATTTATACAAATTTATTGTTCACAACAGTCTGGGGTTTAGTTTTGTTTGGCAATTTTCCTGACTATTTGACGATATTTGGAGCCTTAATAATTGTTGCAGCCGGTATTTACGTTTGGGCACGTGATCGTGCTAGTCGCCCTATCTAAAAGATCAGCTTTCACCATAATCAATTTTAGCAATCGCCAAAGTCAGATTGAGATGACGTAATAGCTTTTTGAGCGTCGGCCTTCGCTTCGAATTTTGCAGCAACGTTTTGCTGAAATTCCTTCATTGATGGAAATGCAGCATTTAAATTTTCATTGGTATCAAAATAACATAACGACATACCTCTGTCCGGCGCTATGTGAAATGAACGCATTGCAATTAAACCTTTTGGTGGCGGAGGCATATGACTGGCGATGTAATCATGGCAACTCTGCATCAGCGATTTGTTCAAATATCGCATGGTTAAGATGGCGCAAAATTTTACGTCGCTAGTCAACTTCTTGAATTTCTCACAAACTGTTATTTTATATTATAAAATTTATCACTTATTCAAAATAAAATAATCAAATGTTAATTTGTCATTGATTTTTCAATGGCCTTTTTCAATTCACGTTCTGCATTGCAAGGAAGCCAACAAATCTTGTCTATCTTTGCTAAATTTGCCTTTGCTAAATCTATTTTCCCAAGCTGAAGAAATAACTCTCCTTGGTACTCTAGAGCGCCCGTATGTTTTGGGTTTAAAGCTAAAGCTTGTTGGTAATAGTCGCCAGCGGTATTTAAATCACCTGATTTTCTTGCTGTAAAGCCAAGTAAGTTCAGTCGGTCTGCTTCGTCAGTGATAACTTTTTTCATTTTTTTAAGCATCTTGTGCGCTTCAGCAAACTTTTCCAATTTAATCAGTTTATTGACCTCCCCAAATCGGTTGGCTGATTTGTACGATCCTGAGTCATTAGAAGAAGAATAACTCGTTGAACTTGATGAACTTGACGAGCTTGAGGAACCGCCGCCCATAGCCGCCCAGCTTACTTCAGTGAAAACAAAAATTGCCAAAATTGTGTATATAAATTTATTCATCGGTCACCCTTCCTAAAAACAATTAAAATACGTCAAATGTCCAGAATTGGATCAATTTAAATAATCGTTGCAAAATCAATATTAAATGAAAATGTTGAGAATATTAGGTTCCTGGCACCTTTAATATAATTTTTTGAATTATAAACATAACCGACGCACCTAATTATTAATTAAGTTTAACAGTATCGACTGCCGTTTCTTTTTGATAATTAAATACGCACACAGACGATTTATTATTCTCTTTGAAATCGAATGCGTCCCTCAGCTCTGAAACAAGAGAACTAATAAGACCATCAAATTTTTTAAGATTACCTAAATCGTCAAAATTAGCCGAAATGCTGACTTCGCTTTCTTTGCTAACTGTGATTGTCAAGCTCGACATTTCAAGTTTGACAATATGTCGGCTTAAATACTCAGTACAGTGGCCAGCTGCGATTTTAGCTGAAGTAAAAGAGGTAAACTTATATGTAACACTTTTTGAATACATGATTACAAGTCCTCAAATAGTGCATCAAAGGCAGTGGTTTGATTTGAGAAATCAATTATTTTCGATGAAAATGAAGGATCGTATAAATTTAGTTTATTCAATAATAGAGCTCCACTATCTGAAAGCTTATCCTGTTGGCTAACGAGCTGTAACTTTTTGAGCGATATTAAATTTTCTCCACTTTTAATAGTTCCGTTTCGAAATTCGATGAGGGCAACCAAATCGTTAAGTGTAATTTTAGGATCATATTCCTGTATGTATTTTAAACCTAGCAGCAATTTCTGAGAATTATCTTTCTGAATACTACTCTGCCGTTGAAGGTAAGTTCCTAGCTTTTTGACCATATTATCGACAGCTGATACCACTTCTTTACTAATGGCCTTAGGTGTATCGTGTCCTAGGCAGAAAGTTCCCAGAACAAGATTATCATTTGTTCGAATAGGGAAACCACAGTAACTGCCTGTCATTTTTCCCGATACTACATTTGGGTGTTTCCCAAAAATTGGGTGCTTAGATACGTCATAAACGATAGTTGGCGAAATTTCTGCTAATATGTGCTGACAAAAGGTTTTTTCAACAGGACAAGACCTATCGGGATCGAGCTCCGGCGTTATGCCAGACAGTATGCACTGGTGAGTGGAGTCAATTAATGAAACCATTGACTTTGAGAAACCAGAAAGCAACTTACCAATTTCGCAAAAAGCATAAAATTCGTCCTGCTGATCTGTTCCGATCAGCGCTAAGGATTCTACGAAAGCAGCCCTTTCGGTTTCGTTGGGTAGTTTATCCGCAACTGGATACATCTAAAGAAACCTCTTTATCAACTTCATTAACATGGTATTATAGTTTTTTGGTAGTTTCCAGATTACCTTACGTTCAAAATTATTTACAAATAATCGGTTGAAAATTTATCATATCCATATCATTTCTCGGGTCGCATTTGAATAAACTCGTCGCATTTAAAGAAGACAAAAAAACTTTTTATATTTTGGCTAATGGTGAGAGGATAGTTTTTAAACTGAAGGGTATTTAATGGATGGACAAAGAATCTGAGCGATGGAACTATAAACCTGCTGGGACAGTTAAATTAAATCCAATGTTCTCCAGACCAACTCGCTTTAGCTCAATTTTCGATTGGTACGCGTCCTATTGGTTTCAATTGTCTACAACCACATTAGCACTTGCCCTTGCGCTACTAGCTTGGTTATTTTTCTTTCCTGCATTATCATCTTTTGCGCAACTTAATTTGCGTTCTTACGGCACATTGTACCTGCTAAATTTGCTTCCACATTGTTTTTTTGCTGGAAGTATTCATCAATGGTTATATCGGCATAAGGGCCAGGCAAAAAAATTTAAATTTGATCCACGCGATCCTGCAAAAAACAGTGGTTTATACACTTTTCGGGATCAGGTCAAAGATAACATGTTCTGGACAATTTGTAGTGGTATTTCACTTTGGACACTCTTCCAAGCCATTGTTTTATGGTCAATGGCAAATGGTATAGCTCCAGTCTTAACGTTTTCCAAAAATCCTATCTTCTTTATTCTAGTTTTTCCAATTTTGATTATTTGGTCTAGCTTCCATTTTTATTGGGTTCATCGGTTTTTGCACTGGCCGCCTTTGTATCGGATTGCACATTCTCTGCACCATCGAAATGTTAACGTGGGTCCTTGGTCTGGCATTTCCATGCACCCAATAGAGCACTTATTATTTTACACAAATTTTTTAATTCATTTTGTTTTGGCCTCCAGTCCAGTTCACTTGTTATTTCATGGTTACATGCAGTCAATCCATCCAATCTTTAGTCACTCAGGGTTTGAAAAACTTTATGTGGCAAATAAAGAACGCGCAAAAATGGGAGATTTTTTTCATCAGCTCCATCATCGTTACTTTGAATGTAATTATGGGACAGTGGAAATGCCTTGGGATCGGTGGTTTGGATCTTTTCACGATGGAACTGCAAAAGCGACTAATGATACTATAGCCAGAAAAAAACGAATGTATAAAAAGTAGAGTTAGGGTTTTTAATAATTACGGCTTTTCAAAATATCACGTTAGAGTATTTTAAATAGCAAATAAGATCATAAATTAACATAATAACGAAGTGGTGCGTAGTAATCCATGGAAACAAAATCTGGGTTTTTACTTATTGCTGATATAAGTGGCTTTACCGATTTTATAAAAATTCATGATATGCGATCCAAACCAATTTTTGGAAAGAGTATAGCTGCATTTTGGCAAAGCCATGCTGAACAATTGATAAAAGACCTACTCGAAACAATTATAAGTGTTTTTGAGCCAGTGATGGTTCTGAATAAAATTGAAGGCGATGCCGCTTTCTTTTATTTGGAAGAGGACAATGTTGAGGAACAGGCAGTACAAATTACCGATTGTATGCAGTTGGCTCAGGAAAAATTTAAAGAGAAGTTGTCGGCTTTACAGTATGTTCAGGCTTGCCCTTGTGATCCATGTCAGCAGTCAAAAGATCTTCGGCTTAAAATTGTTGTTCACAGAGGTAATTTCAAAATTTCTCAAATACGCGAGTTTACTGAATTAGCTGGTCAGGATGTAATTTTTGTCCATCGGCTTTTGAAAAATTCAATCCGTACTGATGAGTATTGGCTTTTTACTGAAGATTTTAAAAATCTTTTGAAGACAGATTTTGTTAATGATTTAAAAATTCACAAGGAAAAAATAGAAAATTTTGGGCTTCAGAAACTAAATGTATTAGCCCTAAATTCACAACCCCTTAATTATAGAGGGTCCACGATGTTATCGAAATTTCCAGATCTATTGAAAATGCTTTGGTATTACCGATGAAAAGATTTTAAATCACCTCTAGTCAGAAATTATAACCATCACTTCGTTTCTCCTTAGAAAACCTGGTGTGCTTGGGTCATTATAAAAAAGGTATTTTGATTTTGAGATTATCTCAAAGTTTCTATTTTTCACCCAGTCTAAAAGTATTTTTTCCTTTTCCTTAAGAAGAGAGCCAGTTTTGTCCGTTTTTCCTGAAAATCTTATAACTGCTGTCTTTGTTGGTTTTATTTCTTCAGAATACACCTGATTATTGTTAGGCTTCGGTAATGTTTTTTTGCTATACTTTGACGGCATAGAGAATGATACAATCCATTCGTTATCGGTGCCGCCCAAAGATTGCATAACTGGAGCAGTCATTGATATTTTTTCTCCTTCTCTCGCTTTCGCTCCTATATAATTCACCAGTGGTCTGAACCCTAACCGCAGAGCTTTATATTGATCGCCTGATACTTTTACGGACTGAAGTAACATGCTTTCATAGTACCGAACTTCAATATCACCATCTTTCTCTGTTACTCTATAAGCTGGAGTTTCAAGAAATTTTGGCACCAAATACCAAGCAGCCATAATTCCAACCAGAGCTACAAATATAACAATAATTATGATTTTGAATGTAAAAATACTTGCCTCACATATCTAAAGATTCTTTACCTTAATAAGTTAGGTAGCCATGTTGCTGTTGCGGGTAAGAAGATCATAAGAA
>JGI24820J26691_1000161_pt1 | contig 18735 bp, 11 predicted proteins | sample METZYME_5_50m_FD_26691 | JGI IMG/M metagenome (IMG submission 26691) | reverse complement strand
ACAGCCCTGAAATCNTAGTGGATGAGGCTCGTCTTTCTAGCGAGCTAGAGTCCTACAGAGACTGGCTTGAAGAAAATACAGAGAAAGCTTACCAAATTGCTGAAGAGGCTCGCTCCAAAGGCTTGGATTTTGCCGAAACTGTTGAAATTCCGCGTGCTGCGGACTTGGCGAGTAGGACTGAGAAATTGCTTGAGGAATACCTCAGACCGACTCCAGATGATGACCCAATCAGAATTGAGGATGACTTGCGTAAATTGCTCAGCAAGGTAGACCGTGAGACTGCTTCGATTCAAATCGCCGTTGAAGTTGGAAAAAGAATGCACAAACTAACAGCCGATGTTCGACGATCGATAGACACAGGCCTTCGTGTCGGATTGGCGGTACTTACTGAGGCCGTTCTAGTCGCGCCTTTGGAAGGAATCGGCGATGTTAAGATTCTCAATAATGAAGATGGGACAGAGTTCCTATCAATCGAATTCTGCGGGCCGATTAGGGCCGCAGGAGGTACTGCGCAGGCTCTTGGTGTGCTGATTGGGGACATGGTCAGGCGTGAACTAGGATTGAATCGATATATCCCTAGTACACCAGAAGTTGAGAGGGTTAAGGAGGAATTTGGCCTCTATCGAAAGGGATTGCAATACAAGCCTCCACCAGAAGAAATTGAGATGATTGTAAGGGCCTGTCCCGTGATGATTAATGGAGAGTCAACAGAGGATATCGAATGTTCGGGATTCAAGGAAGTTCGAAATATAGATGGAGCCCGAGTTAGAGGAGGAGTTCTCCTGGTAATTGGCGAGGGGCTTTGTCTCAAGGCTCCTAAAGTTCAGAAACACACAGAGCGACTAAACATTCCTGGGTGGGATTTCATCGCCCACTTTGCCTCAAAAGGAAAAACTGAGGAGCAGGAGAACTCTTTCAAGCGTAGAGTAATCAAAACTGATTCTCGGTTCATGGATGATGTAATCGCTGGTCGGCCTGTTTTTGGTGAACCCAGCCAGCCTGGCGCTTTCCGAATAAGATATGGTCGCAGTAGGGCGTCCGGATTGGCCGCGGCAGGAATCAATCCCGTTTCTATGGAAGCAATGCAAGGATTCCTTGCAGTTGGAACCCAGATGAAAGTCGAGCGCCCCGGAAAAGCGGCGGCGGTTACTCCTGCCATCGATATCGAAGGGCCAATGGTATTGCTCGAAGATGGTGGATTCCATCGGATTGATTCGATGGAGGAATGGAATAGTATCAAGGATAACGTTGTCAGCCTATGGGACTCTGGAGAGATGTTAGTTGGATTTGGCGAATTCCTTGAGAATAACAAGAATCTTGTTCCCTCTCCTTACAATAAAGACTGGTGGGCGGCTGACCTCGCAGAAAATCTCGATCAGCCGCAAAAAGTCGAAGAATTCGCATCAATAATTGGTGTAAGTAGAGACAATTTGCCTCCTGGATTGCCATTCAATGGGGCGATTAGTCGTGGTGGAGAGCCAGCTTTGGACCGTGTCCGTCGAAAGAGGGATTGGAATCGCTCTCTTCGTAATCTTGAGATGGATTGGTCACAAATTAAGCAAATTTGTATCAAATTCGGAACCGCACCCCCGCCTCCATTCAACCCATGGTGGTCGGACTTGCCATTATCATTTACAGGGAAATTAATCGAGGCACTATTGAACTCCAAAATCAAGAGTAAGGGGCTAAGGATTCCTGATGTTGTTCAAGGCTGGTCTCCGGAACAAAAACTCGAGGACATCGGGCTCGATATACCTTCAACAGGGGTTTGGCCTAGATGGACTGAAGTAGAGACACATGGAGTAATCAAATCTTCACTATTGGTTCTAGGAATACAGCACCACCACCGACGTGGAGATATTGTAATTCCATCAAATTGGGAAGCGCTATTGGAGGGGCTTGGACTTGAGGTTGAGGGCTCACAAATCAAAATGCGCGCAGACGCTGCACCGCATGTTACGGATAGGGTTGCCAAAATTAGAGCGGCGACTGAAACCCTACGAGCGGAAGATGTTCGAAGAGAGGAGATTGAAGCGGAGCGTGATGTAGAGCGCGTTAGAGCACAAACCGCCGCTCGACAAAGAGGTATGAGTATTGCCGAGACCGAAAAAGAAGGTGACGAAGCGGCAGAAGCAATCGAAGACCCCGGCCCCCCAAACCCAAAGGAATTGATGGCTGCACAACATCTTCTAGATGATCATGAGGTGGACAGATCGCTTTGGCTGGTTAGGAAATTATCCGATTTGAGATGGGAAGATGCAGTGCCCTGTCGAGTCGGTTCTAGAATGGGCCGACCTGAGAAAGCCAGCAGGCGTGAAATGAAACCATTAGTCCACTCGTTATTCCCAATCGGCGATCATGGGGGCCCGCAGCGCTTGCTTGGTGAAGCTGCAAAACGCGGTCGAATTCGAGTTGAAACTGGCCCTCGAATTTGTGTAAAATGCGGCATGGAGTCACCAATGTTACGATGCCATAATCGGCCGGATTCTTCTGTTCCTGAAGAGTGTGGAGGGAAGACTCGCCCCCGGCCGATTAGAGGAAATAGAACACCTCGAAGATTAGGCCAAAGGACAAGTATTCCTGTCGCAGGATTACTTGAGGTAAAGCGTCGTTCTCTTGGCCTAGACAGATTGCCTGAAAAAATCAAATCTGTAAAGGGTCTAATGTCCTATGAACAAACACCTGAACCTTTGGAAAAAGGCATACTGAGAGCAAGAAATGAACTTTCAGTGTTTAGAGACGGGACGGCAAGATACGATATGATTGATGTGCCGGTAACTCATTTTCGACCATCTGAAATCCATACTTCTTGGGAGATACTAAGCAAACTAGGATACACCCACGACGTCGACGGAAACCCATTAACTGGAGATGAGCAAATCCTTGAGTTATTTCCTCAGGATTTCATCCCTTCCTCCCTAGCAATAGAGCATCTTACTTCGACTTGCAATTTCGTAGATGAGTTGCTGACTAGATTCTATGGAATGGAGCCATTCTACAGAGTACACTCCGCTGATGATTTAGTTGGCCATTTGGCAATTGGTCTAGCGCCTCACACCTCTGGAGGCGTTTTGTGTCGAATCATTGGTTGGACCGATGCATCAGCCGGCTATGCACACCCACTATTCCATGCAGCCAAGCGTCGCAATTGTGATGGTGATGAGGACAGTATCATGATGTTGATGGATGGTTTGTTGAATTTCTCAAGGGCAATCCTTCCAGCCAATCGAGGGGGAAGGATGGATGCGCCTCTCGTATTGACCACCAGGTTGAATCCCTCCGAGATCGACAAAGAGGCATTGAATGTAGACTGCTCATGGCAATACCCTAGAGCATTCTATGAGGCTTCTCAAGGACAGCCTCACCCTGCTGAATTGAAATCTCACATCGAAATTGTTGAGCATCGTCTAGGCACTTACGGGGACTTGCGTGGATATGGTTGGACTCATGATTCCGGCGCTCTAGATGCGGGTCCTGCTAATTCATCCTACAAGACATTGGAGACTATGGTTGACAAAATGACGGCTCAATTGGAATTAGGATCAAAGTTGCGCCCTGTGGATGTTTCTAAGGTTGCAAGTCAGGTGATTGAATCGCACTTCTTACCCGATTTGAGAGGGAACCTTGTTGCTTTCACTAGACAGAAGGTGCGTTGTGTTAGATGCGGGCAGTCATACAGGAGAATGCCATTGGCAGGTCGATGTATTCAGCGAAAGAGGAACGAAGGAGGTTTGTCTAATGGCAGAGATGATTCCTCTTCCATGTGTGGTGGAAATATTGTTCTGACCGTATCGGAAGGTTCTGTAAGAAAATACATCAAGGTCACTCAACATGTTATGGAGAATTACGGAGTTGACCTTTACACCAGACAACGCGTTGATTGGTTGTCCGATAGCGTTGATTCCCTATTCAATGACGATACTGTGACGGTAATGACCCTAAGCGACTTCCTTTGATTTTTAGACTAGGAAACCTAAGTGTTGCAGAACCTCAGCCATCCATTGAAGTTTGACCAATTTACGTTTAGGATTGGTCGTACCCGACCACTCACCTACTATATCGGTTCGAGTTCCAAGAAGTAAGATGTTGTCTCTTTCGACCCCCAATGCTCGAGCGAAACACACAGCTCGATCGCCGTCAGTAAAGCCACCAGGATTGTGCATTCCTTCAATCGATTCTGGCGTTTGATGTGTCAGTACAATCGGTGGCGGAGAGCGTTGAGAACTTGCTAATTCTAACAATTCAGACCATGATTCTGTATTATCTCCATGGGCGTGCAAAATTACTGGAACACCCCGCTTGACGGCGGCGATTGTACCATCTCCGCCATCCGCGTCGCTAACGATACAAACCAAACGCGACCAAGCACGCTCTGATACTGAATTAGGTAGCTTGTCTAGTACACCGCTAGAGCCGTCGGCGGCAATCATTAGGCAGTTGCTTTCCAAAACTTGTTCGATTTCATCAGTGGTTATCGCCGCCCCCAAAATAGCAACTTTGGTATCTCGAAGGACCAACCTTCTGTGCAAGGATGCGACTGTTTTGGCTCGCCAAGGTTTGGACCAAGATTCAATCTCTAAATCATCAACACTGGCAACCAAAGCAAGGGCGCTATCTACATCCGCTTGGAGGCCCCAACCGAAGTGATCACGCACCTCATCCTGAAGTTCGAGCAAGCGCTCGTCAACTGGATTCAGGTCGGTGGGTTTAGTCTGCATCAGACGCCTCTCCAGTGGAAGGATTCGGTGAGGCTTGAAATACCCTCTCGATATATTGCGACTTACAATGCCAATGCCGCTCACTCCACCGGCCATCGAAGATGAGTCCGTTCTAGCGCGCTACCCATTCCTTCCACAGAGTCGAGATTTCATTCGTAACCAACTAAGTGCCAATGGAATTTCTGTTGAGGGGCTCATCGAAGAACCTTGGCTGGAAGACATAAGACGTCGTGGAAGTTTACGCTTGGTTGAGTCAGTAGTTCACAAAGAAGGGGTTGACTCGACTACTACCGTCGACCTATCTTCAGACGTAGGCCGAATGACCGAGGCTCTATCCTTTCTACATGCCATGCTGGTCGTCTGTGCTTCCTTCGAAGAACGTCTGCTCAATCGCTGGGTGGAAGGAGAATCTAGTCGCGCCGACCAACTCTTTGGAATGGATGCGAATCACTTCGAAATTATCGCTCGTACCTATCTCTCTGATATTCGCAGCGAGACGGTTGCAAGTACGACCGAAATTATCTATCACGTTCCAATGGTAGATTTCTTGGAACTTTGTCCAAAAATAACCGGTGGGTATTGGCGATTGGTAAACCGGCCAGTGAAAGAAGGCTGGGTTCAGATGGATCCTGCCAGTGGAGAGAATAGTCAACAGCGCACTGCGCGTCTATTGAAGGAGAGAGTTAGACAATCTTTGACAGAGGATTGTACCGACCGCATGGACAAGATGGATGATGCATTTGCAGGCCTTTTTGCTGACCCAGTCGACAGAATTCTCGGCCTACTCTCTGAAAGGGTTAGCGCCGAGATGCCAATGACGGCGGCTGTCCGAGAGGATTGGCCGCCTTGCTTCGAATCTGCAGTGGCTGAATTGAGTCAAGGTATCAATGTCAATCACACAGGACGAGTCTTCTTGGCCGCAATGTCAAGGGCTATGGGGCATACGCCAGAAATTACTTGCTCGTTTTTCGAAAACGCCCCAGACTACAATGCAGAGACCACATCATACCAAGTCGGCCACATCTACGAACACCAATACACACCTCACGGATGCTCTGCACTGAAGACTGGTGCTCGCTGCCCAGTTAATCCGGGAGACGATCGTTTGTGTGATCAGGAGTGGATGAACCATCCGCTGAAATATCTCAGAGCCAAGCAACGAAGGAGATACCAAGATGAGGGGCGTTCATCTCAAACCGAAGAACCTCCAGAACGCACCGAAGGTGCGTCTGAAACAAGCAATCCTGCCGATTCTTCATAATGGGGAAGGCCTCATTGCACTTCGCAACGGAGGCTTCCAGTATGGTGCGGACACTCGTTATCACCATTGATAGAGACAATGATCTCGGAGTTAAAGCTGGAATTAGGGGGCCAGTAATCGGTCGTAAAGCGACCTTGACTGCGGCCCTAAAACTAGGTATAGCTGACCCGGAAGAGTCCGATACAAACGCCATTCTAGGAGCCCTTCATCATCACGACCGATTAAGTGAGAGGAATGATGGCGAAGATGAAATCGAAATTGCAATTCTGACTGGTGATGTCCGAGTTGGCCCTCGGTCAGACCGAGCGATTGCTAGCCAACTCGACGAAGTGATTCAGGAATTTCAACCGGATACGGCAGTCTTAGTCACCGATGGAGCTGATGATGAAGCATCACTACCAATCCTAACATCTAGAGTAAGGGTCGATCACGTTGAGAAGATTATTGTGAGGCAATCAAAGGGAATTGAGAGCACTTACTACTATGTCGCCAAGGCAATCGAAGACCCTCGTTGGAGGGCTCGGTTACTCGTTCCTGCAGCTTTGTTTTTGATTATATTCGGACTGGGCTTGATTCTACCAAATGGCGCTGTTCTAATCGGCGCCATGCCATTGATTATTGGAATCTGGATTCTCGCTAAGGGATTGGGCTGGGAACACCAATTGGAACGACTAATGATAGATATGAGAGAAAGTGCAACCGGAGGAATTTGGTCTTCTTTGTTATGGGGGTTATCTATTGTTTCAGTGTTGTTTTCAATCTTAACTTTCTATTCGGTTTTCTACGGCGATCCTACGGAATTAAACGCATATGTACTAGACACATTCCTTCGAATCGACAATTTTGATTTGGATGCAGTAAATCGGGATTTTGCCGTTTGGGTAATTGCAATTGATCAAGCGCTAACATGGATTCTAGTCGCGGCTTTCTCATTCGTTCTTTCCCTTGGTGTTCTACGTTGGAAGGAAGGGTCATTCACAGGTCAAAGTTTGATCCTAGTAGGACTTGGAGCGGTGGTTTATTCGATTACAAAGGCTGTTATTGAGGTCACATTAGCTGAGTTAGGCGGTGAGGGTTACGACATTACTGCGGGCAATGTATCAGACACCTGGTTCTTCCCAATTATCGCGATTGTATTCTACTATCTTCTGAAGACTGCAATTGATTCGGTTACTGCGGAAACAGATGATGACGGTAGCAATCGCTACTGGGGCATCTAACTCTCGTAAGTTGTCTCAACCCCGCACGAAGGACAGGTCACCTTAATCGGGCGGATATTTGGAATGCCGAGAGGTGCGGAACAATTAGTGCAGACAATTGCCTGATTGACCTGTTGCTGTCTTTTTTTCCCTTCATGACTTGGATCGTACGATACTCTGAATTTTGATACGTCTGATACAAACGTTGGAGAATCATCTCCGGAGGTTGATTTATTTCGTGAAAATATCGATTTACGTTTTGGTGGTTCTACAGGTGGGGGAGATTCAATTTGGTTTGAAGAAGAACCAGAGTCTACCGAATCCAGTTCTGATTGAACCTCTTCTGCAGTGATACCCAACTCGCTCGCTACCCTATCGATGGCTAAGGTCAATTCATACTCATCGAGACCCATTAATTGCTGTAGTTTAACAGCGGGAATCTTACTCATTGTACCCTCTCAAATTTTGCGAGTGTTTTCGCACCTATGAATATCCGCATTTCAAGCATCATTCAGAATCTAAGGATGTGTCTAGGAAGCTCGCAACTATCTCGCCCTCAGCCTTGACTAATTGCTCTGCAACTGTTGACTTGGAAAGACCTAGCTTGTCGGCCAAATCACGTATCGAAGTTCTCTTTGGCACCTCATACCATCCACTTTCATGGGCAAGTCGAACGACTCGGTGTTGTTGCAAAGTAGGACCTTTCTGGACCAAACCTTCCGAGCCTTTCGCAGAGGTAACGCGCTCGACTGAAATCTTAGTTCTGATATCCGATAAGAAGCGAACCATTGAATCATGGCGACCTGCGATTTGCAAAACCAAACCATTAGCTGTGAAGTTTGAGCCTGCAAGAATTGCTAAATCCCCACCATGGAAGTAATGACCAACAAAGTCCGAAGAAAATTCTAGGACTACAAGATGGTGAGTTAGAATGTCAGATTGCCACTCTTCGAGGATTTGCACAATACGGATTCCATCGACATAGTGCCCTTCACGAGGACAATTCCCATCAATGGTGATACATTCGACCATTATTCGCAGATTCCCATCCACCATTCCAAGCATGGAACGGAAGTCCCAGGAAATGCACTGCAAGCCTGCTTGGGCTCTAGAGTCGTCCTCGATTGCAGAGAAAGCGCACTCTACTCTGACCGCCCTCATGTGGTTGCCTCGCAACCCTCAGTCCCCCCTTGGCGTTTTCAAGGTGCTCAATACTGGTTGCGAGGGAAAGGATGGCGAAATGCCATCCAAACCCTCGGTCATGGGAAATCACTCCTCAGACTGTTTTCTCATTGCATCCTCTGAAGCAACGATTGCTCTCGCGACTTCAGGAGAATAGCCGGTTTCGACTAATCTTAGGTATTGGCTGTCATCCTCTACTTCGGCTTTCGTAGGTATTTGTATGGCTTCAGTCTTAACCGCCCATAATTTATCTTCGGCGCTCATAGAATCCATGACATCTCTTGTATCATCTCTAATTCCATCTTGACCTCGGCGCTCTGAGCGGCGCTGTAGAACGGCCCCCAATAGCACGATTAGAGCTAAGCCAGTAATTGCAGCCATCAGAACCGGAGAATCGGTGATGGTCTGAACAATTCCTCTCGGCAATGATTTGTCTTCAGAGGAATCTTGACATCCGTCGCCATCAACATCTGTTTCCTTTGTTGAAATCCAAGCGATTACTCCGTGAGCACACTGATCTCTAGTATCAGGAACTCCGTCATTATCATCATCAAGATCGTATTCGTCCATACATCCATCGCTATCATGATCGATTGTAATTCGAGTGCTGATAGGGCATGCATCATCGGCGTCGAGTACTCCGTCGCCATCATCGTCGAGATCTTCGGTTGCATCAGCACAACCATCTCGGTCTCGGTCTGAATTGAGGGATGATACCCAGCCTGGGTTTGGATTTGTTTCACAATTATCCTCAGAGGATTCTATTCCATCGTTATCCAAATCTGTATCTTCTCCACGGTCATCACAACCATCCATATCCGCATCAACTAGGTTTGGTGACGCACTTCGAATACAGGAGTCTTCAGAATCTAGGAAGCCGTCGTTATCGTCGTCTTCATCTTCCTCTGAGTCATGACAGCCGTCGCCGTCCCAATCATTCAGAGGTGTAGATTGCCATCCGAATTTTCCTGTCGTGCAAGAATCCTCGATGTCGAGNACTCCGTCGTCATCAACGTCGGCGTCTTCGTATACATCATTACAGCCATCTCCATCTTGATCGCTAATCACATTAGAGGTCCAATCTAGCATTCCATATGGACAGGAATCTTCCCTATCTAGGACTCCATCGTTATCGTCGTCTAAGTCTTCCTCGTGGTCTTGACAGCCATCTGAATCATGGTCGTAAGCCGCTCCTGTCCAACCAATTACTCCTGTTGGACAGTCGTCGTAAACATCGAGATATGGGTCGTTATCATCATTATCATCCTCATCCATATCTCGACATCCATCTCCATCGTAGTCGGTTGAATATGTATTCCAGTATTGTGCACCATCTGGACAGAGGTCTTCGTGGTTTGGTACTAAGTCGCCATCGATATCAGTGTCTTCCAGATTATCATCACAACCATCGAAATCTGCGTCGATTCTATCTGGATTCATCATGCCAGTTGGGCATTCATCTAGAGCATCCTCGACTCCATCATTATCGTCATCGAGGTCCTCTGTTTCGTCTCTACAGCCATCTCCATCATAATCGGTCATGGCTGTTGATTCCCAGCCACTTTCACCGAATTGACATAGATCATACTCATCCAAGATTCCATCTTGGTCGTCATCATTCCAATCGTTATCATTGACTAGATTGATTCTTACCAATTGTTCAGCGTTTGCAAACTGGTCTGAAGTAGATTGAACCTTTACTATAACATCAAACGACTGATCATCGTTTACTAGACGAATATCGGGTGCTCGAATTAGTAAGTTGACCTCTTCCAAAGTGCCCTCTGCAATCGAGGTTGAAGATTGATAGTTGTCTCCAAATCCAGCTGTAATGTCCCATAGATCAAGTGTACCCTCAACATCGATTGTAACTATGTCAACCTCGCCAGGAATTTGTATTGGACGTAGATTCATTTCCACTTCTATTGATTGGTCCGGTTGAATCGTAACGTAGCCAGTTTCAGTTGGTTCGAGATTTAGTGACATATCGTATAGATCTTCACTCCACATGCAAACATCCCACTTGTTAGTTGCGAATCTATCGTCAGTGCAATCATTTGCTGTCCAAGCGATTGTTCGCTCAGGCCAAGCAAACTTGACAATAGGCTGGGCGCTAGCATCGAATTCACTACCAAATATTCCCATCAAATTATCTGAACTGCTTGTGATTGTTCGAGTATTTACGACACTGTATGCTTGAGTAAGATAACGGTTCAATGGTAATTCCTCCAAGCCATTCATCACTGGAGATTGGATTCGAGTCCAGCGAAGTTCAACAACATCAGAATCCCACTTTGCACCTGTTTCAAACCAAGTGATATGGATTGAATCATCTCGGTCGAAATCGACCCTTGGATTTGCTCCCCAAATCAGGTTAGAGGAAAGTACTGCTGTGTCTTTCACAGTAGATACTTCTGACAATACAAGCCCGTTAGGCTCTCCGTCAAGTTCACCCTGTCTGTCTGGATCAAGTTGCATATAATGCAGTTGACTTGGTCCATCTTTGGAAGGGAATTCACTTCTTCCATCGATCCAAACAATGTGGATGTTACCGTCATCGTCAACATTGACATCCGGATTTAGTGCCCATCCATGGCCTTGAGATATCTGAGTGTCATTGACCAGTACTAAGTGGCCAACAGTATCCCAGCCACCGCCATCTTCTCTCCAATACCAATCGGTATCTGGACCGATATCTTCCTGATATTGACCCGTGCTTTCATCAATAGTGTGTCCAGAATCTCCCACTGACCAAGTTGACCTTGGGTTTGAGAGAATAGAGTAAGGGTTCAGCACAGTGAGGAAGGTGTTGGTCGCTCCACTTCCGGTTGTGATATTGATTATTGCACTAACCATGTTGTTCATTTCTTCAGTGTATGAAGCAATTGGAAGCTGTACGTTATCAATCCAAGCCGAGTCATTTCCATGAGATACTGAACCGTCCTTGACATACTTCCAGGTGTATGTGTGATATCCTGGTGAAACCGTTGCCGTATAGGTGCCGTTACTTTCTCCTGACCAGGCGGATGTGAAGGAACTTCTCGAGCAATTTGGATTATCAATACAGAATAAGAGATAGTCGTAGTTTGCCTCGCTGGACACTGAATAATTGAAAGATAGAGTTCCGGATGCCATTGCTCCAGCGTATTCTAGAGTTGAGTGTTGATTGTGAGTTAGGTTACCTGATTGAGCGGTGTAATTTCCATCAATGATTCGATCACTTTGGGCAAACCACCAGTAGTTGCTCGAACCGACTTGAGTCCATCCATTAGCGATATACCCGACTTCGAAGTCTCCGTGGAATTCAGTTAGTTCTTCTGTAGGATAGTAGAATAGTTCTCCACCGGCACTGGTATTTCGTACAGATGTACCATCGCATGTACGTGTGTGTATACCGATATTATTCATGTCAGGACAATGAGCGAGATTCATCATGTGGTAACGCACGCTTGTATCTTCGTTTGTATTGGTATTTGGACCATAGGAAGTAGTACCTGCAACAGGAACTGGAGTTATGCCTGCTTGCAAGCAAGCATCGTGTGCCTCGTCGATACTTTGGTAATCATCGGCATTGAGCGCTGGTGAGCCTCCAAATGGACCCTCGTCCGATACTGGAAGGATCAGTTTGGTAGCGTTTGGATTCCAAGAATGATCTATAGTGGTTGCAGGATTGCCTGGCATGGAACCTGAAGAATCTCTCCAAGATTCACACGCCCATGTAGAACCTGGCCCCCACATCTCAGAGTTGTAGCCCCAATCGGATGGGATTGATAGTGCTGAACCATTGAACATAACTTCTGTCAGAGGTCTGATTCCACCGCTTGTGTCGGTGGCATTCTGGCCAAGATATGTCGAACGTGGGCCGTTCGAGCCATCGTCACCTATTGTAATTGCATTAGCGCAATTAGCATGTTGATTTGCGTGGTGCATATTTCCACTTAGTGTGTATAATGTTTCTAGAACTGTGATATTCGCGGCTTCAAGCATTGGCTTGATTCCAGCAAAGTTCTCACCTGTTGTCAGAACTCCACCGTAGAATACTGCACACATATCGGCCCACTCTGTTGTCATTGAACCCGACGAGTCGAGAAGTCCAACATACTCAACTATGGAACCTCTTGTATCTTCCCAAACGATAACCGCAGTATTGTTTGCACCGATGCTGATTGCTGGATTGCCTCTGTGTCCTAAGGCCGGTGTGACCATTGTAGAATTGATTAGAACTTGGAAACCATTGTTTGCATCATGGGAAAGCATGCAGTAGTAAATTAGCGGACTACCGAAGTACAAGCCCTGTGGATCGTATGTATCCACCCAGACAACGTGCACTGCATCGTATGAATCTACAGCAATGTCAGGGGAATTACGAGTTCCGCTGCCATCGGCAATGGTGTGGGATGCGATAGTCATGTTCTGTATATCACCAGAGGAGCCGTCCAAGTCATCCTCTGAAGGATCCAATAATGTGTAGAGAATATCCGTATCAGTGACTTCCCAAACGATGTGTGCTCTACCTTGTGAGTCGATTACCATCGACGGGCCGGAGAGAGATGATGCATTGGAGCCCCCAACCTGAGTTGTTGAAATTAGAACCGTGTCAACACCGGTTGAAATCTGAATTAGTGCATATCTTAGCAATGGTGTGCTAGTGTTCTCAATCCAAACAAGGTGTATCCTATTCGAGTCATCCATTACCCCCATGACATCGATTGGATTGTTTGCATTCAGGTTCGTAAGTAGAGTCTGAGCGTCACTATCATCGATAGTTCCGTTCGCTGTAGGAAAACGAGTTGGTTCATTTGCCAGCTCTTCCGGTTCACCAGATGCGGCTAATAGCGAGGGTGCAAGTAGGGCACTTAGCATTAGCAAAGCAAGGGTAGCAGCGAGTTGGGTTCGCTTGATTTCTATTCTGTTGTTTTCGGCGCTCAGAGTGGGGGTTGGGCTTCCGACCATAGGGTTCGAGAGCCTTGTGAGCACATAGAGAGGAGGCCGGACAGGTCCGAATAACGGTGATTTTGGAAGAATTACGGGGAGAATCACTGAGATTGAGAGGCGCGCTTCCGGCGAATGAAATCAGAATAATTTCCAGGCCAAATCCACATACTTCCATCAGCCGGCAATTCCCAAATCGTGTCACAGATTTTGTCTAAGAAAAATCGATCGTGACTGACCGTAATTATGCTTCCATCATATTCTACCAAAGCCTCCTCCAGAGCTTCCTTCGCATCGGTATCCAAATGATTTGTAGGCTCATCGAGAAGGAGTAGGTTATTCTCTTCGAGCAGTAATTTCAGTAGGGCGATACGGGCCCTCTCTCCTCCACTCAATTTTTCCAGTTTAGTCTCTACCATTTCGCTGGTAAATTGGAAGCGCCCGAGCAGAGCCCGAATGTCTCCATAATCCATCCTTGGTTTGAGGGCTCTGACCTGTTCTACAGGAGTCAAGTCAAAATTTAGTGATCTGTGATCTTGATGGAAGTAACCTATCTGAACTCCTGGCTTTACATCAACACTACCAGAGTCTAGTTCAAGTTCACCTTGAATAAGACGCAGTATTGTGGTTTTACCTGCTCCATTAGGACCAACGATACCAATTTTTTGACCTCTTGAAACGCCAACTTCCAGTCCTTTGATTATCGGGCGATTAAGCCCTTCAAAGGTCAATGTCGCATCATGAAAATCAAGAACTTCAAGACTACTCTTTTCAGTCGATTCAAGTCGGAAATTCAGCCCTCTACGCTGGCGGGGTTTTAGCGACTTTAGCCAACGTAATTCGCCTTGTGCTCTGGCCAATAAAAATCGCTTTTGAGAGATTGATTTGTCGTACTTATTGGCGCGCTTCATAGACTGTAATGCACCTGTTAACCGTTTGACCTCTGCATCGGTTTTTTTGATTCGGTCCGCCAATGTCTGAAGGAATAGTTCCTTTTGTTGTAAAAATGAGGTGTAGTTGCCGTGGTAGCCTTTTGCTCGAGTATCTTGTATCTCAACTATGGCGTTACAGACTCGGTCGAGGAAATACCGATCGTGACTGACAATCAAAAGCGCTCCTTGGAATGTAATGAGGAACTCTTCGAGCCAATCAAGAGTTCCAAGATCAAGATGGTTTGTTGGCTCGTCTAGGAAGAATACATCGATTTCAGATAAGCCCACCAATTGCCTTGCCAGTGCTACCTTCGCACGTTCACCTCCAGACAAATTTGCCAAAGGAATCTCAAGAGGATGATGAGCGAGGTCTAGTGCTCGAAGGATTTCCTGCGCGTGACTAGCAACATTGGTTCCTCCACTTCGGGCCATCATTGACTGAAGTTCCTGATAGCGATCTATGTCTGGTTGCCAATCACCGTCATAGAAGGATGATTCGGCCATTTTTGCTTCAAGAACTGCAATCTCTTCTTCTAATTCCTGAAATTGGCGGCCTTTCCGATTGAGTTCTTCTTCGAGAGTGGCACCCTCGTCTATATCTCGAATCTGAGTCAAAAAAGCAAGACGAAGCCCTGGAGAAAATGTGATGTCTCCAATATCCTGATCTTGGTTAGATATTGTTCGCAGTAAGGTGGTTTTGCCTGCTCCGTTATGGCCAACCACACCTATTCTATCGCCTTCGTCAATTCTCAGATTTACACTATCGAGAACTTTCACAGGTCCGAAAGCGCGATGCACATCTTCGATGCGGATTAGCTCTCGCGCCATGCTTTCGCGGCTTGCCCTGACTTGATGTGTGCATCGGTCAAGAGTTGAGTGCATCTAGACGTGATTGATCCAATCTTTCCCACTCAAAGTGACCCTCACTAGTCGGTGGGCGTCCGAAGTGTCCGCCAGCTGAAGTTGCTGAGTATAACGGGCGATGTAACTTCAGGTCACGAGAGATTGCAGCGGGCCTGAAATCGAATACTCGAGATACTCTCTCGGTTAGTTCCTCTTCACTAATTGTACCTGTTCCGAATGTCTCAACTCGTAGGCTTACAGGAGCTGCTACTCCGATAACATAGGCAACCTGAATTTCGCAACGAGTTGCTAAACCTGCAGCGACAACATGCTTTGCCACCCATCTAGTGTAGTAAGTTGCTGAACGGTCGACCTTTGTTGGGTCCTTACCAGAAAAGGCACCTCCTCCGTGTCGCGCCATTCCTCCATAGGTATCTACGACGATTTTTCGGCCTGTGATTCCTGCATCTGCATATGGGCCTCCTGGATCTGCGAATCGGCCTGTTCCATTGACATGGAGAATGTAACCTTCTTTCAGCCAATAATCGGGAATTGCGTGTTCAACAACTTCGCTCTTGATTACTTCTCGAATGTAGGCTTGCTCGGCTTCAATATCACCATCAAAGCGGTCTTTCAGAGCATCATCATGCTGAACCGCGACTACCACTGTGTGTACTCTCAGTGGATTTCCATCTTCGTCATACTCCACTGTTACCTGACTCTTGCCGTCTGGACGAATCCAATCGATTTCGCCGCTGGCAACAATCATGTCTAGGCGGCGGCAAATACGCTGAGAAAGTGCGGAAGGTAGTGGGAAGTATCTGCCGCTAAGTTCCTCTTCAGCCTCAGTCTCTGTACAGGCATATCCAAACATCATTCCTTGGTCGCCTGCGCCGACATCATCCAACGAATTTCCATCAACTCCTTGAGCGATATTTTCAGATTGTGTTGTAATATTGACATGCACCTTGCATAGTTCCTTACTACTGGCATCCATGCCAATTGCATGATTGTCATAGCCGATGCGTACAGCGGTTTCACGGGCTATGAGTTCGTATTTTGGGGCTTCTCCGTCAAGGGTTACTTCGCCTGCTAGTACTATCAGTGCGTGATCGCGCTTTCCTTTGACTAGAGTTTCAACTGCAACACGAGCTTTCGGGTCGACTTGCAAGCATGCATCAACGATTGCATCGGATATCGCATCACACAATTTGTCGGGGTGACCGGCGGAAACCGATTCCGACGTGAACAATGCAACCATGTTTATCCGGCCATCCTTCCATATATGGGTTTTCGGCGAACTGAATATCTAACAAAAAGGTGTGTAATTTGGCCGGGAAAACGAGGTCATTATCGCCGCAGCATTGAGAAAGGAGGCCTTTTCCCAGCGCCGATGACACCTACAGAGGCCGACATCGAGGCGGTTGTCGAGGCGGATGACAAAGGTACTCGGTTATATCCGGAGCAAGTTGTTGATGGATTGCCGACTATCTACTCCTTCCAATCTTGTCCATTTTGCTTCAAAATTCGAGCTCTATTGGGTAGCCGTGGCATCGCTTATGCTGATGTCGAAGTTGAGCCGATGAAGAAGGCTGAACTAAAGTGGGGAGATTGGAATCAGGTTCCCGTTTACGTAGACGTCGATGGGAACGCAATGGATGAGTCAAACGATATCCTCCACTATATCGATTCAAAGAATGGAAATCAATTCCCTCGAGCGGGACATGACCCTGAACAAGATCGTTGGATGGAGTTCAGCAACAAGGTACTCGGCAAATCTATTGTTGCTGTAATTTACCGGACTTTTGGAAGCTCATTCCGTGCATTAGAATACGTCAACGGTATCGAGAACTTTTCCAGAAAAGACAAATTCGTAAACAAGTATCTTGGCGGATTTGTAATGAAAATGGTTGGTCGTTCTCGCGCAAAAATGTTTGATTTGCCGCCAAGAGAGAATCTCAAAACCCAACTGGATACCATGAGTAGTGGATTCAAGGGAGATTTCTTTGGAGGAGAAAGCCCTAACGGAGCGGATTTTGCAAATTATGGGATTCTTCGCTCAATGCAGGGCTTGGAAGGCTTCGATATTCTAGAGGCTCATCCCGAAGCCTTCGGTTGGTATAATCGAATGCAATTATTCTCTGGAGTCTAAATTTTCTAGACCGCAGCAGCGATAGATGAATGGGTTCTGCGGTTACCATGGTCGAAGTCGAGACGGAGATGGCCTGGACAGGAGACATGGGCAAGGCTGAAGCCCTACTTTCCGCCATCGAAGGTCAGGATTTCGCCGATGTTGAACTAGTCACGGAATGTGACGGGGGACAAGCTGGACTTCGCATTCTTGTCAAAGGGGATGACCTAAGAGAAGTTAGAGAACAGGTGGATTCTTTGTTGGCTTTACTCGCTTCTGCTGAGGCAGAATACGATTCCAACAATTGAAGGTGGAGCAACTACCCCATCCTATCGTGAACAGCCTCCCTCACGACCGCTCGTGGCTTCTTGCTAATGTNGAGCCGACGGNGCTATTCCGTGATTCGATGGATAGATGGATAAACGCAATGATCGCTGACGAACACGGCGGAGGAGAAAGTTCTGAGGAGAATATAGTCGGTGAAATTAGAGCCAAAGCAAACGGAATTATTGCGGGTACAAGTGTAGTTGATAGGCTCGTAGTACAGCATTTTCCAGATTGTACCATAAATTGGGATGTTACTGAAGGTGAAGGTGTACAATCCGGCGAACAGGTGCTCAAGATTTCCGGGCCTGCTGTTCAAGTTCTACGATGCGAACGAATCATGCTCAACATACTAGGTCGGATGTCTGGTATTGCAACAAACACCGCTGCTTGGGTTTCTCAGGCAGGAGATATTGGAGTTGCCTGTACTAGAAAGACGGATTGGGGTCTACTTGACAAATGGTCAGTACATGTCGGCGGTGGATTAACTCACAGATTGTCCCGTGCTGATGCATTGATGATCAAAGAAAACGACTTGGCAGCCTTGGCGCCCGGAATCGATGAAGAAGATGTTGCAGTAGCCACTGCTGTATCGTTAATTGACATGGATTCTGACGCAGAATTTACAGTCATTGAAGTTAGAGATTCAAGCCAAGCAGTGGCCGCAGTAAAAGCATGGGATTCACTACAGATAGAACGTAGCGGCTGTGAAAAAATAGTCTTACTGCTAGACAATATGGGCCCAAGTGGTTGTGCTGAAGTCCATCATATTCTGATGCAAGAAAACCTACGTGCATGGTGTATCTTGGAGGGCTCTGGAGGGGTTGTTCACGAAGATCTTGGACAATGGATTGAATCGGGTGTTGATCTAGTCTCAACTAGTGCTCTGAATCGAGGGGTTTCTCCACTCGACCTTTCGATGAAAGTCGTTGGTGGTGATTGAATGGGCGATATCCCAGACTCGCATCCAAGGAAGGCTTCATTACTTGCTAGAGCTAAACTCACTGAGGCGGCTGCTGAGGGTTTACTCGCCGAATCTGCATTGATTGCTCATGGAAGAGGCGAGGCTTTCGATTACCTTCTGGGAGAGAAAACTAGTGAGTCCGCCTCATTGGCAATTCGTGAAACAGCGGCACGCCTTCTCAAAGCCGAGAGAGCNGTCATTTCACTAAATGGTAACACCACTGTATTGGCGGGCGAGCAAGCAATTCGC
>JGI24820J26691_1000160_pt1 | contig 18740 bp, 21 predicted proteins | sample METZYME_5_50m_FD_26691 | JGI IMG/M metagenome (IMG submission 26691) | reverse complement strand
ATCATCAAAAGTTAAATAGAATTTTGAGAGGTAATGCTTGTAATACTGATTTTATCAATATGTAAACAGTTAACGAACCGTTCGTTTCAAGTGGTTGCTGGAGCGGGTAGCGGGAATCGAACCCGCACCTTAAGCTTGGAAGGCTCTTATGATACCATTTCACCATACCCGCTCAACAAATTCTGGTGATAGTAGAATGACAATTAACCGTCAAGTCGATAGCACTTTCATTATTAAAAATTCAAAAATTTTTGTACAGTTAAACTGGAGCCATCAAATCTGGACCAGAGGACTTATTCGAATTGATATTTTTAGACACTTTATAGGCTGTAAGTATATTTTTGGCTGTTGGCTTCATTAAAATAGATGCGCCATGACCTTCTTCCCCCAACCAAAAGCCCCAGTCACTTTTCTCTAAAACGAGTGGTAATCGATGATGAATCTTTAGAAATTCACTATTGCTGGCAGTGGTTACAATTGCACATGATTTAATTTTTTCATTTTCTTCACCCCATTCTTGCCAAACTCCGCCAAATACCATCGGAGCATTATCATTTCTCTTTACAAACCATGGAGTTTTATTTCCACTTGGGTCCTTACTCCATTCATAAAATCCAAGACAAGGAATTAGACATCTTCGTTCTCNGCATGCTTTCGCAAAAGCNGGTTTCTGCGCAACTGTTTCACTTCTTGCGTTAATTAAGAGCGGTCCAGCATTTACTTCTTTATACCAGGAAGGAACAAAACCCCACCTAAAACTTTCAACTTTTCGCCCAAACCCGTTATAAGTCACCACATGAATGAAATTTGTTGGACAAACGTTAAAATTTGGTACATCGGGTAAGTTATTTACAGGCTGCGCATCAAAAAGCTGCGACATAGCATCTGATGGTAATGTAATTGCAAATCGTCCACACATTATCTTCATATATTCGCAGTTCAATAAATTGTCATCAGGAGTTCATTACGTTTTTATGCTCAACTATTTAACCCATGGGGTTGAAACCTCTACTCCGTTATTAATTATCCATGGGCTTTACGGTTCTGGAAAAAACTGGGGTGTAATCGCCAAACGTTTATCAGATGAATTTTACGTCATTGCCGTTGATTTAAGGAACCACGGCGATAGCCCTTGGTTCGATACACACACTTACCATGATATGGCAGACGATCTCGTCGAACTTATCAGTCATTTGAATATAAAACCCAATATAATAGGTCATTCGATGGGGGGTAAGGCTGCAATGGTTTTGGCATTAAAAAACCCTGATCTTATCAATAAATTACTTATAGCAGATATTGCTCCCGTTAAATACAAGCATGACCAATCACAGTTTATAGAGGCAATGCAGAAGATTGATCTTTCAAAAGTAGATAAGCGATCAGAAGCAACCATGGCTCTTTCTAAATATGTTAGTGATAAATCACTGCAAAACTTTTTTACTCAGTCTCTGGATTTGAAAACCAAAAGTTGGAAATTAAACCTCAAAATTTTAAACTTAGAAATGGAAAATATTCTCAGTTTTCCAGAAATAAAAAGCAAATTTTTGGCCACACATTGTTTTTTAAAGGCGAAAAAAGCGATTATATTCGCACTGAACATAGAAAACTGATCAATTCATTATTTATGAGGGCAAGATTTGCGACATTAAAAGACGCTGGTCACTGGCTTCACGCCGAAAAGCCTCGTGAGTTTGAACAAACGGCGAGATTGTTTTTCAAAGAAAAGGAAAACTTTTAAATAATTTTTTTAGTTTTTCTCGACAGCTAATTATGCTTTGCCGCTTATATTTTCACCTTGACCAAATCGAAAATTAACCACATATCCATCGCTATGGTGGATATTGATAACATAAGAAATTTTTCAATTGTTGCTCACATAGATCACGGCAAATCAACGCTGGCAGATCGACTGATCCAGTCTACAAACACAGTGGCTGATAGGGACATGAAAGAGCAACTTTTAGACAGTATGGATATTGAACGTGAACGTGGAATAACAATAAAAGCTAATACTGTAAGAATTGATTATACTGCCGCAAATGGTGAGGATTACGTCTTAAACCTAATCGATACACCAGGGCATGTGGATTTTGCATATGAAGTTTCTCGATCAATGAGAGCCGTTGAGGGATCTTTATTGGTTGTAGACAGTACTCAAGGTGTTGAAGCTCAAACACTAGCAAATGTTTATCAAGCCATTGATGCAGATCATGAAATTGTTCCAGTTTTGAATAAAATTGATTTACCAGCATCAGATTGCGAGCGTGTGTCTGAACAAATCGAAGATGTTATTGGGATTGACGCTTCAGAGGCACTAGAAGTGTCTGCAAAATCAGGGCTTGGAATACAAGAGACATTGGAAGCTATAGTTGAAAAACTTCCACCTCCAAAAGGAGATAAAAATTCCCCCTTGAAAGCGATGTTGGTTGATAGCTGGTACGACGCTTATCTCGGTGTTGTTGTTTTAGTTCGAGTAATGGACGGTGTTTTAGGCAAAGGTGATAAGGTAAAAATGTTTTCGAATGGGTCTGTTCATACAGTAGACCGAATAGGTTTTTTTCGCCCTGAAATGCAGCCNACTGAACAATTAGGACCCGGAGAAATAGGGTTTATTACTGCATCTATTAAGCAAGTCCGAGATACAAGAGTGGGTGATACAATTACCCACGAAAAAAAAGGNGCCGANGATCCTTTACCAGGCTTCAATCCNAGCCAACCCGTCGTCTTTTGTGGCTTATTTCCAGTCGATAGCTCTGAATTTGAGGACTTAAGAGAAGCAATTGAAAAGTTAGCTCTAAACGACGCATCTTTTAGTTTCGAAATGGAGTCTTCTGCNGCTCTTGGNTTTGGCTTTCGCTGTGGGTTTTTAGGATTNTTGCATCTCGAGGTNATAAGAGACCGCNTCGAGCGTGAATATGATATTGAACTGATTACTACAGCTCCATCCGTAATTTATCATATCTACATGAAAGATGGGATTTTTATACAGCTTCATAATCCTGCAGATATGCCTGATTTAAGCAAGGTGGATCACCTAGAAGAGCCTAGAATTAAAGCCACGATATTAGTCCCAGACGACTATCTTGGTGACGTGTTGAAGTTATGTCAGGATCGTAGAGGCATACAAGAAGATCTTACCTACGCAGGCTCGCGCGCAATGGTTGTATACGATTTACCACTTAATGAAGTGGTATTTGATTTTTATGATCGATTAAAGTCTGTTACCAAAGGATATGCATCATTTGATTATCAAATGACTGGCTACCGGGAGGATAATTTAGTTAAAATGTCCATTCTTGTAAATGAAGAACCCGTCGATGCCCTATCTGTTATGGTACACAGAGATAGAGCCGAGATGCGTGGCCGTGCTATGTGTGAAAAATTAAAAGATCTAATCCCTAGACACATGTTTAAGATTCCAATTCAGGCGGCAATTGGCGGAAAGGTTATAGCTCGTGAAACTTTAGCAGCACTACGAAAAGACGTAACAGCCAAATGCTATGGTGGTGATGCAACTCGTAAAAGAAAACTATTAGATAAACAAAAAGCAGGTAAGAAACGAATGCGACAGTTTGGTAAAGTCGATATTCCCCAAGAAGCTTTCATTTCAGCCCTGAAAATGGATAGTTGAAAGCTTGTGAGGTCGGATAGGTGTTATGGTACCGCCTCCCCGGCTCGAACGGGGGACCTCTGGATCCACAATCCAGCGCTCTAACCAACTGAGCTAAGGCGGCCCACAAGGCGATTTAGCCCTGCCATTGATCAAATGCAAGTTAATTTCTATATTGAGGTAATTGGTAAAATCTTTTGAATAAAACCCAATTATTAGCAAAATTTGCATTTAAGTATTAACTCCTTTTAACGCGAAGGGATTATTTATGGGAATAAACAAACAATCTGATATAGAAGCAAATTTGCAAATTGGTCCAACAGACATAGGAATGGTTCGAATTTATGTTTCCTCTGGAAGTACCGAAATACCAATGGATTTTGATCCAGAAGAAGCTGAAGAAATTTCTAACGAAATAAGGCTAGCCGCTCAAGCTGCCCGAAAGCTCATTAAAAAAAGCTAGTACTCACATTTTTGGATCTGTATGTGAAAGCAAGCGAATACAGGCTGATTGCGCTATCGATTTTATTATTTTTTTTCGTCTCGGTGCCGTCAATCTATTTATAGGGGCCTCTTTAAGAATAGTAGCATCGTATGCATCAGCAATAATTACGCCGGTTCCTGCAGGTAGAATTTTAATTGGGAAGTTAACATCCACAGCCCAATAATATCTATCGCACCACCCTAAATAATTTTGCCACTTTTTGTCAGATTTGTAATCACTTATGCCCGACTTACACTCTACTATCCAAATCTCATCCAACATTCCTAGAGTTATAATATCAACTCGCAAACCTCGAGCAGGCGAAAACTCACTCAAACTCGCCAATCCCAATTGATCAAAATGCCTAATCACCCCTCGAGCAATTTTACTAATATTTTTTGACGCTTCTATTTTCATGGAGATAAAATTACCTTTATAGTTTGGTAAAACAAGAAGAAGAGTATAAATATTCCATCAAGATTAGTTGAAACTCTTTCAGCACTTGACTATATCCCCTTTATGCGGGTTCTGCTCTGTACGTAATGGTTGCATTCCGGTGGCCTTAAGCAATTCCGAGGGAGCTGGCTCTGTCCTGGCCCTGGCCTGGTTAACTGGTGCCCACCTGTATATACAGGTCCTCGGGAATGAGATAACCTAACGGCATTTGCGGTCCCGCTCAAAAATATAAATTAGGTAAACTCGTTGGGGAAAACCTCTTTAGCCATATGGTCGAGAACAGCGTTTACAAACTTTGGTTCTTTACCATCCGGGAAAAAAGCGTGAGCCATCTTCACATATTCAGATATAACAATTTTTGGTGGGGTTTTTATCTGGGTAATCTCCGCAGCTGCAGATCTAAACAGTGACCGTAAAGTCGGATCTATTCGAGCTATTGGCCACTTTTCAACTAATGCTCGATCTGTTAGTTGATCTATAGATGCCTGATAATTAACAGCCGCTTCTAAGATAGATTTGAAAAGAGTTTCATCACCCTCAGACATTTGACCCTCTTCGTGACGTTCTCCAAATCTAAACGCTATAAATTCTTCTTCTACTTCATTAGTTGCTTGGCCTAGTTGTTCCATTTGAAATAATGCTTGAATCACATAGAGCCGCGTAACAAAGCGAATTTTTCTTATTTGATTACCTGAAACTTGTTCACTTTGCGACATGATTAGCCTATTTTTTGTGCTTCGCACCAACGAATTGTTATTTAGTCAGTTTTAAAACCTATACCAGTATTATTGCTAGCCCACTTTTGACTNAGGGACAAAAGATGCAATGCNGCCGCCGCCGCACCACCCCCCTTATTCTGCANTTCCGGATCAGCGCGCTCTCTGGCTTGCTCAANATTTTCTACCGTCAAAATCCCATTACCAATACATAAACCCTGAAGGCCTAATANAGTNAGCCCTCTACTGCTATCGTTACACACCGTTTCATAGTGTGTAGTTTCACCTCTTATCACACATCCTAAGGCAACGTAGGCGTCAAATTTTTCTAATCTTTCGGCTATACCAATAGCAGTTGCTATCTCCAAGGCTCCTGGTACCTCAACAATATCAAACGTGCAGTTAGATTCTAATATTTCTGCTTTTGCACCTTTCAGCAAATTATCAGTAATGGACTGGTAATATGGTGCTACGACAATTAGAACTTTTGGGTCATTTTGCAAAGAAGGCTTGGGCAAAGCATAATGTTCTTTTTTTTCGACCATTAGCCAAGCTCCGAGATTTTACGGGTAGACGTTATCTCCAAACCATAGGCCTCAAGGCCCACAACTTTAGGAGTGGGTGAGTTTGTCAGCAATTCTAATTTAGACAAGCCCAGCGAGGATAAAATTTGAGCACCAAGTCCATATTGTCTAAGTGTCTTAGGTGAAGAATTATCATTATTTTCTATTTTCATAGCCGTATCGCGCAATAAGACAACCACACCTCGCCCCTCTTTTGCCACTAACTTCATAGCCGCCCCAAATTCATCTGCTCTGCCATTAGGCCCCACGCCCACTATATCTAACATGGGATCCATTGCATGCATCCTAACCAAAACAGGGCTTTCGCCAGTAAGGTCGCCTTTAATTAAAACAATGTGCTGATCACCATGGGTTTCATCTTCATAGACTCTCATATCCCACTCACCTCCGAACTCTGANAAAACCTTTGTCGTATCACTAGCCCGAACAAGATTGTCNTTCCGCCTACGGTAGGCAATCAGATCACTTATTGTACCGATCTTTAATCCGTGTTTTTGTGAAAAACCAATAAGTTCCGGAAGACGCGCCATAGTTCCATCTTCATTCATAATCTCACAAATCACACCCGATGAGTTTAANCCCGCTAAACGAGATATATCCACTGCTGCTTCAGTGTGCCCAGCTCTAACTAGAACCCCTCCACTTCTAGCNCGCAGCGGAAAAACATGTCCTGGCGTTGCAATATCGGCCATTCCTTTAGAAGCGTCNATGGCTACTGCCACAGTTCGCGCTCTGTCATGAGCGGATATTCCGGTCGTAACACCTTCGCGCGCTTCTATAGAGATCGTAAAAGCTGTTTCNTGCCTAGAAGAATTGTTTGTACTCATCAATTCTAATCCTAACTGCTCAACTCTTTCGGATGTTAAAGCTAAACAAATTAAACCTCGACCATTGGTTGCCATAAAATTTATTGCGTCCGGGGTTGCCATTTGAGCAGGTATTACAAGATCACCTTCATTTTCGCGATCCTCATGATCAACCAAAATGAACATTCGGCCGTTCCGTGCATCTTCTATTATTTCTTCTATCGAAGAAATAACCTCTCGATAATTATCTTCTACAACTCCGGGCTTATCAAAATTCATCAGACATCCTTAAGATTAGGTGTGACACTCACNACGACGTTCAGATAACAGTTTTTCGTAAAAGTTAAAATAAAATACTAGTANTATAAANTTCTATACTNTTTTTTTATCACAACTCAGTTGGAGCTCCGAGGCAATTCTTGTAATTGGTAAAGTGCAACNGCAGCAGCATTGGATACATTTAAAGAACCAAAATTTGTTGAAAATGGGATTTTAACCATAAACTGAACTGTCTCCTTAGTACGAAATCTTAATCCAGAACCCTCAGAACCCAGAACTAGTGCTGTCGGTCGATCCAAATTCTCCTCGATATCAGCCAATGTATTTTCTGCCTCACCATCAAGCCCAACAGAGATGAATCCCATTTTTTCAAGATGCTGGATCGTATCAGCTAAATTACGAACACGTATGTAAGGTTGCCGTTCTAACGCACCGCTAGCACTCTTTGCCAGTGCGCCGGTTTCCGAAGGACTATGGATTTTTGTTCCCACAACGGCACTTGCGCCAAAGACCTCTGCAGACCTTAAAATAGCACCAACATTGTGTGGATCCGTTACTTGATCTAACAAAATCAATCGTGGAGGATTACTCCTAGAAGTCATAATCACATCTTCTAAAGATCCCCATTGCAAACTTTCCACTTCTAACACCGCACCTTGATGAACAGAATTTTTTTCGATAGGCGGTTTAAACTGGCGTGAATCAAATATTTCGGGGATTAACCCAGAAATAGAAATACTCTCCTCAAGTTTCGCTGCAGCATTTTTGGTTATCATCAATTTAAATTTTTTTCTATTCTGGTTCACCAAAGCATCACGAACAGCATGAAGGCCAAAAATCCAGTAGGTCTTTTTCTGAGCTGTTTTTTCATCTCTTTCTTTTTTTATAACCCATTTTGGTTTTTTCATAAAAACTAACCTTCGATCAATCTTTCTTGGATAAACCCACTTAACAGTTAACACAAACAGCTAAATTTTTGAAGCGAGGCCAAGAGTTTTTAGATGGATTGCATTTATCTTTGACCTCTATTCAGGTCACTTATCAAGCTGGGAGGGCTAACGATAGAGCAACGCCTTGTCCAACTCCGACACACATTGAAACGAGCCCGCTTTGAGCCTTGCGGATATTGAGCTCTAGGCAAGTAGTACCGACGATCCGAGCTCCGGTCATACCGAGTGGATGCCCTAAAGCGATAGCTCCACCATTTGGATTGATATGTTCGCTCAGTGGATCGAGTCCGAGTTCGCGGCAGCAAGCAATGGCTTGGCTGGCGAAAGCTTCGTTCAGCTCAAAAACCTCAAAGCCTTCTGGCGAGGCGCCGAGTCTTTTGCAAAGTTTGTGAATGGCGGGTACGGGTCCAATGCCCATAACCCGAGGCTCAACACCTGCAGAGGCGCTACCGGTTATCTCTGCCAAAGGTATCAACCCATAAGTTTCAACCGCCTTTTCAGAGGCGATAAGAAGCGCCGCAGCACCGTCATTTACACCAGAAGCATTTCCTGCAGTAACACTGCCGTTCTCACGAAAGGGTGTTTGAAGAGAGGCAAGCTTTTCGTATGTGGTCGCGCGTAGGTGTTCGTCTTGCGAGAGTTGCAAAGGCGCACCTCGGTGCTGAGGTACTCTGACATTCATGATCTCTTGCGCCAGTCTGCCACTTTCCTGAGCGGTAGCAGCATTGGTTTGGCTTGCAAGAGCAAAACGATCCTGGTCATCCCTGGAAACATCAAATTCTTCGGCAACGTTTTCTCCAGTCTCTGGCATGGATTCTATGCCATATTGCTCCGCGATCTTCTTATTCACGAAGCGCCAACCGATCGTAGTATCATGCACCTCATTGTTACGGCTGAATGGTGTCGTTGCCTTGGGCATTACGAAAGGCGCTCGGGACATACTTTCAACACCACCGGACAGAGCAATATCGATTTCCTCACAAAAGATCGCCCGGTAGGCAGCTATAACAGCATCCATCCCAGAAGCGCAAAGGCGATTTAGAGTAATCGCGGGAACGGTCTCGGGAAGGCCTGCTAGCAAGGTAGCCATCCGAGCCACGTTACGATTGTCTTCTCCCGCCTGATTGGCGCAGCCCATGAACACCTCGTCGATCTTGCTGACGATAGCCGAGTGCTTTTCGGCTAGATGTCGCAGAGGCATTGCGGCGAGATCATCCGTCCTGATGGTGGAGAGCCCACCGCCATAACGGCCAATTGGTGTACGGATATAGTCGCAAACAAAGACACGCATGGGTCAGATCTTAGCCGTAGCTTCGATTTCTAGAAGTGCGGCATCCTCGACAAGCGCAGAAACAACAACCATAGTCATAGCGGGGAAGTGGCGCCCCATCACCTTTCTGTATATTTCACCAACTTCGCGTTGCCGGGCCATGTAATCTTTCTTATCGGTTACATACCAAGTCAAGCGCGTAATATTCTCAGCTGTACCTCCAGCTTCGGCGACAACAGTTAGAATATTTTCCAACGCCTGTTCCATCTGACCGACAAAATCGTGACTTTCAAATTTTTGTTCGGCCGTCCAGCCGATCTGTCCACCGACGTAGAGAGTTCCGTCATCGGTCAGAACGCCATTGGCATAGCCTTTGGCCGAGATCCAGTTTTCAGGTTGAATGATGCGATGCGACATTGGGATCAGCTTTCTTCTAATAGAGACTCGAGGGCGAACCGAACATGACTCGGCCATGGTGTTGACTTTCGATTTGACCCGACATGGACAAGAACGGATTGCGCAGTCATCCGAGGTTTACCTTGACAGGATACCACGAAACGGGTTGTTGCACTAGAGCCGCCAAGACGGCTGAGAGAAAAGATAATTTCTAACATCTCGCCGTGCCAACTCGGCGCTTGGAATTGGGCTTGGAGATCAGCTGTCGGAACCCCGTTTTCAGGGTGGATTTCGCTAAATGGGTAATTGGCGACCTCTGCGAAAAAGGACTCGACAACATCATTAAGCATCTCAAAATACCGTGGGTAAAAGATGATACCTGCAGGATCGCAATGACGAAAAAGTACAGGCATATGGGAGCGAAATGACATCTTTGGTTCAACTATCCTGTAGCATCCATAGTTTGACGCGCTATGATGACGCGCTGTACGTCCGAGGCACCTTCGTATATGCGAAGAGCTCGGATTTCGCGGTAAAGTCTTTCTACCGGTTCATTAGATTTTACGCCATCGCCACCGTGAAGCTGGACCGCCTTGTCAATGATCTGCTGAGCTTGATCGGTCGCAAAAAGCTTGGCCATTGCGGCCTCTCTTGTCACGCGCGGAGCGCCGCTATCTTTTGTCCAGGCCGCGCGGTAGACTAATAGTGCTGCGGCATCCACATCGAGGGCCATATCAGCGATATGTCCTTGTACCATTTGTAGATCGAAAAGCTGTGTACCCATAACCTGTCGGGTTCTCACCCGGTTAAGCGCTTCATCCAATGCCCGACGCGCAAAACCGAGTGCTGCTGCGGCAACGGTTGATCTGAATACATCGAGAACTGACATTGCGATCTTAAAACCGTCACCACGCTTGCCAAGCAATGCAGATTTCGGAATGCGGCAATCCGTAAACCGAAGCGTTGCCAAAGGATGTGGAGCTATTGTTTCAAGCCGTTCGACAATCTCAAAACCCGGCAGTCCATTAGGTAAGATAAACGCAGAAAGCCCCTTAGCACCAGGCGCCTCACCGGTTCGGGCAAAGAGTGTATAGACATCAGCTATGCCTCCATTGGAAATCCATGTTTTTTCGCCATTCAAAACGAAGTCCTTGCCGTCTTCAGTTGCAGTCATCGTCGAATTTGCAACATCTGATCCCGATTGCGGTTCAGTCAACGCAAAAGCCGATATCGCCTCGCCGCTTCGGGTTCGTGAAAGCCATTCAAATTTTTGGGTATCGGAGCCAAACAGAGATATTGCGCCGGTTCCTAACCCTTGCATCGCAAAGGCAAAATCTGCCAACCCGTCATGGCGCGCCAGCGTTTCGCGGATCAGGCAAAGCGATCGGACGTCCAGCATTCCGGGGTTAGCTGGGTCAGTAGCTGAATGGTTTAGAATGCCGGCTCGGCCTAATTGAGTTACAAGTTGTTTGCAGGCAGTATCCGCATTAGAATGATCTACGCCTGCAAGTTTATCGGTAGCCCAATCCTCCAGCTGGGCGGCCAAGGCGCGGTGATGATCCTCGAAAAACGGCCAATTTAGAAAGGTTTTATCTGCCATCAGTCACCCTCGAACACTGGTTTTTCTTTAGCTACAAAGGAGTGATATGCGCGATGGAAATCTTTGCCCTGCATGCAGATCGCCTGCGCCTGCGCTTCTGCCTCGATTGCCTGTTCCAGGCTCATCGACCATTCCTGTGCCAGCATTGTCTTGGTCATGGAATTAGCGAATGTCGGCCCTGAAACTATCCGTGCGGCCATTTCACGCGCGGTGACTTCCAGGTCGTCTACCTCAACCAATCGATTAAAATAACCCCAGGCGAGACCTTCTTCGGCACCCATCGAACGTCCGAAATAAAGCAATTCGGCAGCGCGACCCTGGCCAATTATACGCGGGAGTATCGCGCAAGCGCCCATATCGCAACCAGCCAAACCGACACGGTTGAACAAGAAAGCCGTCTTGGCGTCTGGGCTGGCAATACGCAAGTCTGAAGCCATCGAGATGATTGCTCCGGCTCCTGCAGAGATACCTTGAACCGCCGAGATAATTGGTTTGCTACAATTAATCATCGCCTTGACCAGATCACCGGTCATTCGGGTAAATGCTAACAGCTCTTTCATATCCATTTTTGTCAGGGGGCCAATGATTTCATGAACATCCCCGCCAGAGCTGAAGTTACCGCCATTTGGGGCAATGACGACGGCTTGAATATCTTCAGTATATGGAAGAGCGCGAAACCAGTCGCGCAGTTCTGCATAGCTTTCGAAGGTAAGGGGGTTCTTTCGTTCCGGCCGGTTAAGTCGCACAAATGCGACTTTATCTTCAATAGACAATAGAAAATTCTTAGGCGCAGTAGTCATTTAATTTGCTCCTCAGCTACTTTTACGTTTGTTTTAAAGGCAACGTTGCTCAGCCCCTGTTCAATTAAGGTAGCATCATCCTCAGGTAGGTCGCACAACAGTTCGGTAATCCATTTTTCGTGCTCTCGAGCCTGCTCAATAAAAGCAATTTTGCCACGCTCGCTCAGGCGGACAAGCATTGCGCGCTTGTCTCCAACTAGAGGCGCTCGTATTAGCAATCCGTCTTTTTCAAGACGCTGGACGACCACAGTTACATTTCCATTGGAAACACGCAATAAGCCACTAAGCGCACTCATTTTCAGGCCGTCTTCGTGGCGCGCAAGTGCGGCCATGACATCGAAACGCGACAAGGTGGTTTCAAATTGGACTCGGAACCGCTCTCGTAATTCAGCTTCCACCCCCCGCGCAGTCGATAGAAGCCGCAGCCAAAGCCGGAGCTTATTCTTGGAACCCTGCGAAACCGATCGAGTATCCTGGAGGGCAGTACGGTTCACAATTCACCCCCAGAAATAGTAAGCGTATGACCATTCACTGAACGCGCAGCATCAGAGCAAAGCCAAACCGCAGCTGCCGCAACCTCATCAACTCCGATAAAACGCCGTTGTGGGTTCCCGGCCATAAGCGATTTGCGCGCTTCGTTTTCCGGCATACCTGTCTTTTCCATAATATTTTCGATCGAACGCTCAAGCATAGGTGTTTCCACGAATCCGGGACAAATAGCATTTACAGTTATTCCGTCTTGAGCCAGCTCGAGCGACAAGCTCCTGCAGAGGCCAACAACGCCGTGTTTTGCAGCGACATAAGCAGAGACATATTGATAACCTTTTATTCCTGCGGTCGAAGCGACGGCAATCAGTCGCCCCTTACTTTGCGCCTTCATTGCAGGAAGACAGACCTGAAAAAGATTAAATACGCCCAACAGATTAACCTGAAGCATAGCGTTCATGTCCATAGGTGTTGTGGCCAAGAAGGGTTTCGCATTGGCGTTTCCTGCATTGGCAATACAAAAACTCACTGTTCCCGATGCTTCAGTTGCAGCTGAATGAGCAGCTTGGACCGAAGTCGGATCGGTGACATCGCATGTCTGCCAAGCGATATTTTCATGTGTANCAGCCACCTTTTGNAGCGAAGCCTCGCGCCGCCCGAGTATTGTTACGCGGTTNCCAGCATGTGCTAGAGTACNCGCGATCTCAGCACCAATCCCGCTTCCCCCGCCGCTGACCAGTGCATGTTTCGAGCTCAATTCTGACATGGTTATTTGCGCTCCTCCAATAAACTATGAACCAAGTTATAATATACTTCAAGCTTGAAATTTCGAACTTGAAGTATTTTTCTAGTTCACTTACGGTAAATTAAAAAGAGAAAAGTTATTCGCAAGAGTTCGGCAATGTCTAATGATAGGGGTCCAATAGAGCAAGTACCCAGCGAACGCTCAAAAATACCATTCACCTTATGGAAGGAAGATCCATTACTGATTGACTGCCAAGTCACCAATAAGCAGCGCTTGATACAATATGCGGCCTATGCNTGTTNCCAGTTAAGCCTGCAAACCAATATGCAGTCTTTCGGATGAGTGTCTCTGTCAAAATCTCTGGCTCCATCGCCGAAGTCACNATGGACAATGCACCTGTCAACGCGTTGAACCAGTCGANTCGTCAGGGATTAATGGAAGCGCTTGTACAGGTAAATGCGGACTCCGAAGTCCGTGCAGTTGTGTTACGCGGGAAAGGTCGCACATTCAGTGCGGGCGCAGACGTTCGTGAATTTTCAACCGAGCCGACCAAGCCCTACCTACCGGATGTTTTATCTAAAATTGAGAATTCTAGCAAACCTTGGATCGCTGCAATCGATGGTTTCGCACTCGGTGGCGGATTGGAGTTGGCACTTGCTTGCCATTATCGCCTGGCCAAAACAGAAGCTCACTTCGGTTTCCCTGAAGTCAAGTTAGGCTTGATCCCCGGTGCGGGCGGAACAGTTAGGCTACCACGTCTAATCCCAGCAGGTCGAGCACTTGAAATGATTGCAGAGGGTGAACAAATTTCGGCTTCTACTGCGCTTTTATATGGACTTGTCGATGAATTGGTNGAAGGTGATTTGGATCGAGCGGCATGGCAAATGGCNGAGTTGGCAGGCGAACATCCCTGCCCCGAACCATTGAGCTCAAGATTACCAGCAGCGCCTGGTAATCCCATTGCTTTCAAGAAAATGAAAGATAGGATCCGGCGTCGAACGCGGGGACAGATCGCACCAAGCACCGCAATCGAGGCGGTGGAGATATCTTTGGGCGGCTCCGCCGAAGCAGCTTTTACCGCTGAACGCGCATCCTTCTTGACACTAAAGTCTGGCCAACAATCAGCGAGTCTTCGCCATGTATTCTTTGCTGAGCGTGTTGCCGGTCAGATTGCCCGCACAAAGGGTGCCAAGCCCCTGCCGTTGCGCCATATCGGTATCGTTGGAGGCGGAACCATGGGCGCAGGCATAGCCACGGCCTGCCTGCAGGTAGGGTTGTCAGTGACCATGGTCGAGCGTGACGAAGACGCTTTGAGCGACGGTCTGGCGAGGGTTGAGGCAGCTATCGGCAAGGCCCTCTCTATTGGTAAAATGGCGAAAACCGAGGCAAATGTGGCCAGAGAGGCGTTAAGAGGAGTAACCGACTATGCAAATCTAGGAGACTGCGACCTGATCATTGAGGCCGTGTTCGAGGATATGGATGTAAAGAAAGATGTATTTGCCAAGCTTGATGCGGCAACTAAGCCGAANGCTATTCTTGCCACCAATACGTCCTATTTAGATGTAGACGAAATTGCCCAGGCGGTAAATGATCCAACACGGGTGATCGGGCTGCATTTCTTTTCCCCTGCTCATGTTATGAAATTGCTGGAGGTTATAGTGGCAGCCAAAGCATCGGCCGAAGCACTTGCGACCGGGATATCGCTTGGGCGCCGGCTCAAAAAGATAATCGCTGCTGCAGGTGTTTGCGACGGTTTTATCGGAAACAGAATTATGTCGGCCTATCGCCGTGAGGCAGACTACATGATCGAAGACGGTGCCCTCCCTCATGAGGTTGATGAGGCTATGACCAATTTTGGTTTTCCCATGGGCATCTTTGCNATGCAGGATTTAGCGGGACTTGATATCGCATGGGCCATGCGCAAGCGCCGGGCCGCAGACCGTCCCGCAGATGAGCGCTACGTTGAGATTGCCGATAGGCTTTGCGAGGCGCAGCGGTTCGGTCGCAAGTCTGGTAAGGGATGGTATGACTACAGCCAGAACAAATCCGGTACCACTGATCCCGAGGTGACTGCGTTAATTGAGGCCGAGGCGAAGCGTAAAGGTATCAAACGTAAACCTATTAAAAGGAAAGAGATCTTAAAGCGGATCTTGATGGCTATGCAGAAAGAGGGTCAGCAGATAGTTGATGAAGGAATAGCAACCTTCTGGAGGAGTTATCGACGTAGTCATGATCAACGGATATGGCTTTCCACGTTGGCGAGGCGGCCCAATGTTCTTGGCTGGGCTCACCTAAACAAGTTTTGCGAGAGAAGAATTGACGTTTCCTGTTTGACTACCTCGTGTGCAGGTAATCCCGCTACAAGCTCATAGGTACTGGCCCCTATGATCAAAATATTCACGATGATTTCAAATAAAAAAAATTGGGAAGCTTTCAGCCTTATACGTTATCTTACAAGGCTGGGCAGGTAAAGTGCGATCTGAGGGAAGATAATAATCAGCGCAACGACGGTCAGAGCACAAAGGATAAAAGGCATTGCCGCCCAGTAAATATCAGTCATTTTCGTATCAGGAGGTGCGACCCCTTTCATCACAAATAACAAAAGGCCAAAGGGTGGTGTGGTAAAGCTAATTTCAAGGGCCAAGAGTATTATGACACCAAACCAAATGGGATCAAACCCCAGCTGAGTAGCTAGGGGGAAATAGATAGGCACAGTCAATAGCATCATAGACAATTGATCCATGAACATACCCAAAATCAACAGAATACCGAACATGATAACCAGCATGGTCAGAGGTGCTAAATCATAGGATGTTGCCCATGCTAAAAGTCCTGAACTTGCTCCCGAAAAGGCTAGGAGCGCACTGAAAGTGGCCGATCCAAAGATAATCAAAAAGGCCATTACCGTGACGCGCAGGGCGCCTGCGGTTGCGTTAACGATCGCCTTCCAACTGAGCGTTCGAAAAATGACGCATAACAGCAGAACACCCAAACAACCAAAAGCCGCGGATTCTGAGGGGGTTGCAATGCCGTACATGATCAAAAAAATCACACCGATGATTACTGATAACATAGGCAGCACATCACGAGCAAATAGCATCAATCTGCGCGACAAAGGCGGCAAATCTACATCATAGGCAGGAGCCGCCGCTGGATCAATCCGGCATTGGAACCAAATCAAAAGCACATACATTGCCGCCAGAATGATCCCAGGCATAATGCCACCCATCAGTAACTTTCCGATATCAAGCTGTGCCAATGTGCCCAAAAGCACAGCCAGAGCCGATGGTGGGATCAACATTGCCAAACCGCCCGTTCCCAAGATAGGGCCGATCGACATGTGTTTCTTGTAACCCCGATTTGTCATTTCCGGCACCATCAGTGATCCAAGAAGCGCCGTTGAACCCATAGACGAGCCTGACAAGGTGGCAAAGGCTGTTCCACCTGCTACGGTCACGTAAGACAAACGACCTGGTAAACGGCCCAGCAGAACTTCGACAGCGCCAAACATTCGATTTGCCAAACCACCATGAAAAAATAATTCTCCCATCAATAAAAACATTGGTACAGGAATCAGATTAAACGTAGTAAGCGAAGGAAAGGCATTGTTCAAAAGTTGTCCAATGCCTCTTGAGGCCTGAGACAGGAAATCGCCATATCCCCCCATGAAATAAATTGCACCCGCGATGTTTGCCCCAATAAAAGCGATGGCGACTGGCATACCCAACAACATAAGGCCCAGCACAGAGCCCAGCAGAAAAAATGTCGCATAGTACCATTCCATCATGAGAGATTTGTCCCGCAGATCATTCGTGCATACCCGCTTCGCCGCTATGAAGCGTCTGTGGACCGATCACAAAGCGCAAAAACTGGAGCGACATCAATCCAAAACAAATCGGCATAGAAATCATCAACATCCATCTGGGCATATCAAGAGAGCGCATATCCATTTCGTCGCGCACAAAAGCCCGGATCGTCACCTCGATCCCATAAAAGGTGATAATTACACAGATTGCGACAACAAGTCCGACAACAGCGCGCGACAGAGCGGGACGGATGTATTCAGGAACAGCGGCTGTTAGTAGTTCAATGTATACGTGGCCTTTCTCTCTTGCCAGCCAAGGCGCACCAGCCATAGTTATGTAAAGCAGCCCATATTCAATAAAGGTGAAAATATGGGAGGACCCATATAAAAATACGGAACGGGCAATGACTTGAAAAATGATCGCCAGAAAAATCCAGACCAGATAAATTCCAGCCAATATCGCCAAGAAATTCGTCAGCCTGTCTAGCCATGCAAAAAACAGTTTCATTGCCCAATCCTTATCGGTGATCTTTCAAGAGTTTATTCAGGCGCATAAAGAGCCCGTAGTTTTGCTACATCACCTCCATCACCCTTGTCAGTCATACGCTCAGTTGCTCGCGCCCAAACTGAATCATAGGCAAGCTTGAGATAATTAGCGCCACCGGAGTCTGAATGGCTTACAAAGTCCATTCCGCCTTCTTTATAAGCCGCCTTGTATTTGGAAATATCGGCCTTACGATCGTTATGCGATTTTTGCTCCCATTCAATCGCAACATCTTGGAGTATGGCTTTTGCCTCTGCACTCAGACCATTCCAACGGTCCAAGTTTACAATAATACCCAAGTCAGTCGAGTAGAAAGATGGTTCCACCATGTAATTTAGAAACTTGTTCCATTTGAGGTCTGTAATTCCAATAGTGGTCCATGGAGCCGCGTCAATGACTCCCTTTTCGAGCGCTCCATAAACCTCAGTTGAAGGCATGGGAGAAGTAGTTGCTTCTAAAGACTTCAAAAACGCAGTGTAAATTGGGTTATCGCGCATTTTCACGCCGCTCATGTCTAGAACCCCATCAGAGCTGCGAAACTTTGGCTCGTTCACCGTGAAAATATTAAATCCAACACCGGAGTCAATCCAAGCCAGATATTTGACATTAAAGCGTTTTTGATGCGCTGCATCCATCATCGCCGTACCACCATTTGCACGGGCTTCCGTTGCATTTTTGGTTGAGGCAACCATTGCATCAATTTCAGGAACTGCAGCACCATAGAATGATCCNGGCGTATGAACCATNTCAACAACACCATCACGCACAGCATTCGGCTGTTCAAACATTTTNATNGCTTCGGGACCACCCATAACTTTAATTTGTACTACACCTTTACCTCTAGCATTCACCTCATCCACATAAGACAGGAAAGTCTTTGTATAGACGAGGAAACCAGGAAATGCGTGCACCGCTCTTATGACTTCCTCCGCTGCTACAGCTTTCACGCTCATCGTTGCGCCAACTGCAGCTACAGCTAGTAAATTTAAAAACTTTTTCATTTTTTCTCCCTTTTATTTCTACTTTTCAGATAAGGGTCCAAAACTTTGGCCCCTGTTACTCCCATAGCCATTCACACATAGAAGCCGAACAGGGTCAATATTTAAATTTGTTTAGTTATCCAGTGACACAGGGCAAGCGGCGTTGATGTTCGCAGGCAGCGGATAGGAAATTCGCAATCCGGATAGCGGGAGGCGCGCTAAGATG
>JGI24820J26691_1000159_pt1 | contig 18834 bp, 15 predicted proteins | sample METZYME_5_50m_FD_26691 | JGI IMG/M metagenome (IMG submission 26691) | reverse complement strand
ATGAGTGGTTCATCAGGTGGNATGAGTGGTTCATCAGGTGGNATGAGTGGTTCATCAGGTGGTATGAGTGGAAGTGGAGATATGATTCGAGGAGGAATGGGAGGCCATTCAGGAGTTAACAATTATCCGGGAGAAACTAACTCACAAAGACAAAAAAGGTTAGAAGGCGAACTTGAAAAGTCTGTTGGCGGCTTAGATGAGGTACTGGGACAAGAGCAAAGAAAAATTGAGTCTGTTGGAAGAAATACCGAAGGTTTTGGAGGAAATGCCAGCAGAGGTGGAGTCGGTTTGGGAAGGCAATCTACGGGCGGTACTCAGAGAGGAGGTTCATCATCAAGATCCATGGGTGATAGTTCTAGAGAAGCTTCAATAGGCGGTCTTAGTGAGGCAGAAATTGAAGCAAGAACACCAGATGATATACCGGATCTAGTAAGCGAGGACGTGGTATCAAAACAACTCAGGGAAGCTGCAATATCTGAAGAAGATCCAGAGTTAAGAGAGAGATTATGGGAGGAGTATCGCAATTATAATAAATTTTAATTCTTTTTATATGGCCTATTATGTTTAATTTATCGAAATTTTTTAAGCTGATTCTGATTTTACTTTCCGTCGGAGGTTTTTCTGCTTGTACCGTCTCTGAGGTCATTGATGCAGAGAGAACCAATTTAGATATTGCCAGCTTGAATATCCAAGAAGACCTATTATTGGATGTTGGCATCCTTATGTTTGATGCTGGTGTATCTGAGAAAAATGATCCAGATAAAACTGGAATATTTCCTGACATTAGGAATGCTGAGTCGAGATTCTTTCCTTACCATCTTAAGACAACACTCGAAAAGAGTTTATATTGGGGGTCTGTCAGAGTGATTCCATCTACCGAAGCTATTACCGATGTTGTGATTTTTGGAAAAATTTTACGCTCAGATGGTGAATATGCTGACATGCAGATTGGCGCCAAAGATTCCACCGGAAAAAGTTGGTTTACGAAAGATTATTCAATTCAAACTGGATTGCGATCATATTCTGAGAGTAGAGACAGATCTCAAGATCCCTATCAGAAAATATTTAATGACTTTGCAAATGATCTTAGAATTTATGCTTCCAGTCTTCATGGCTCACAAAACAGAAGAATTCAAGAAACATCAGAGCTACTTTTCTTCGCTGACATGATTCCTTCTGTTTACGAAGATTACTTTTCTAAAGACAATGACCAAATTACAATATTGAGGTTACCAGCAGAAAATGACCCAATGGTCCAGAGATTGAAGGGGATAAGAGAGCGTGACAGACTTGTTATAGACTCTATTAATGAACATTATGCAAATTATTACTATGGCATTGCTTTACCATATGAGGGATGGAGAAGAAGAGCCAGAGAAAATCAAATTGATATAAGAGATACAAAACGTGCTGCTTCAATAAGGGCTCTAATTGGCGTTGCTGTTACTGCCGGCTCAATAAATATGAATACGAGTGATACCAGTCGCTCAAGACGGAATATCAAAGCAGCCACGAGAAGTGTTGGTATTGACAGAGGAATAAGAACGATTATCGATGCATGGCAATTAAGGGAATCAACCAGATCATATCGAAATCAAATAGGCGAATTATCCGAATCTTTCATTGCCGAGGCTGCTCCTATGGTAATAGAGGTTGAAGGTCAATCTAGGCGTTTAATCGGTACGGCAGAATCGCAATATGAGGGATGGAGAAAAATACTCAAGGAGATTAATCAACTGGAAAATCAGATGCCTTCTGAATCCATGGTGGGTGTTCCACAGAGATCGAGTAATGAGGTACTTAATTAAATTAGGTGAATAATTTGCACGAAGGTAGTCTTATCTGTAATCGTTATCTTTTAATTCGATTGCTTGATCAAGGAGGAATGGCGAGTGTTTGGCTCGCTAGAGATACCAAATTAAACAGTGATGTAGCTCTGAAATTTTTATCCGAAAAACTCTCAGAAGATATTTCTGCTGTTAATAATTTTAGAGCTGAATGGGAAATATCAAGCAAACTGATTCATCCAAATATAGTCAAAGTTTTTGAATATTTCGCCAATGAGAACTCGCAACCGTTCTTTTCAATGGAGTATATCGAAGGCGTTAGTATTTCTGTGCTCTCAGAGGGAAATTTTCTAAAAACTCTTAAACCGTTTTTATTGGTAATAGATGCATTAGACTACGCTCATAACCAGGGTGTCTATCATGGGGACCTGAAGTCAAATAATATTCTTCTTAATAAGCGTGGAAAACCTGTACTTATAGATTTCGGGATATCATTTTATCGGCCAAACAAGAAAAACGAAGATTGCAGTCCAGCATCGTCAGATATTTTTTCACTTGGAATTCTGATTCATGAAATATTAGTTGGCGTCCCTCCAAAAAACAATAAGATTATCGATGACTCAGTAGAAAAAAAATCCAGCAGAAAAATCAAATTATTAATAAAAGAGATGATCAATCCTAATGATGAGAAGAGACCATCATTAAAAAAACTAGCTTCCTCATTGGTTGAGGAAGGTATCTCTCCTGGAAATGCTGTATTAAGTTCACTATCAGACTCAGAGGATGAAAAGAAACTAGTAGTTCGAAATTTTAATAAAAATACAGATAGGCTTGGTAATCAAGATAATAGAATTAAGAACCCTGATGAAGGAATCTCTCCACAAGTTTTTTGGGTGAGCCTTAGTTTGATTTTAACTTTTTGTTTCTTTGTATTTTTTATCTTGCCAGATAAAGTCGAAAAGGAATTCGAAGCACCCCAGCAACAATTTTCAGAGATAGATCAAAGTCTGATCGATGAGAATAAAGACAATACAGAAAATACAGATGAACAAAAGAAGATGGCTGAAGAGATGCTTGATAAAATTTTGATTGAACTGAATAACCTCAAAAATCAGGGCGTTTCTAAATGGGGTGGTGTCGATTTTAGAAATGCTGAGGAAAATTATAAATTAGGAGATCAGGAGTATCTTAACTTTAATTATGCCAAAGCATTAAATTATTACCGAGAAGCATTTAAAAATATAGATAAATTATCCAAAACAGTGGATGACCAATTATCCATTAATTTAAAGTCAGCTGAGAAAGCTTTTAAAGATAATAATTTTAATGACGCAATTTATTTTTTTGATATTGTCGTTTCAATAAAGCCAGATAACCCAGAATATCAGTCTTTTTATGAGCGGGCACTCGTGCTAGAAGATGTTCTGGATCTATATTCCACGGCAATTAAAAAAAATAATCAAAAAGAATTTAAAGATGCGAAAGAACTAATTCTCAGATCATTGGCTCTGGATCCAGAGTATGGCCCTTCGATTGATCTTCTCTCAGAGATTGAGAGAAATATATTAAGAAAAAACTTTGAATTCAGAATGACAGAGGGATTCGAAGCTCTATCAAGCTTTGATTTTGTATCAGCAAGAGTATTGTTCTTAGAGGCAAAAAAATTATACCCAGAATCACAAGAAGTGGTAGATGCAATATTGCAGCTTGATCAAGCAGAAAAAGATCGATTTATTTCTAACATGGAAAAAGATTTAATTATACTGGAAGATGGGGAGCAATGGGAAAATGCTGTTGAGTTATATAAAGAGGTTCTTGCTGCAGATCCAGATCTCCAGTTTGCAAGAGAAGGGCTTGACAGGGCATTGTTTCGCTCTGATATCAGTTCTAAGCTAGATAATTATATTGAGAATTATAATAGTCTTAATGATATCGATATTTTACAAGAAGCAACCAATCTATTGATTAAAGTATCTGCATTTGAGAGAAAACCCAGACTTGGGGAGCAAATAAGTGAACTAAGCAGATTACTGAAAAGGGCTAGCACGCCGATCGATGTGCAACTGGTTTCTGATAATTTAACAAATGTAAGAATTTTAAAGATTGGGAGTTTTTCATACTTTTCAAAAGAGATTATCAAATTAAGACCTGGAAATTATACTGCAATTGGAATAAGGAATGGTTATCGAGATGTTCGTATAGACTTTACGGTAGCACCTGAGAATGATGCAGAACCGATCAGAATTGTTTGTGAGGAAATGATTTGAAAATTAATAACTTTGTGATTAATGATACTCAGAGAATAAATGTCTCTTCTACTGGAGGCTCTGTAAAAATTGGTACCGGTAATGAATCTGATGTGAAGGTTCTTGGGCCTGGTAATACTAATTTCATAGAAATTAGTGTCTATGAGGCAAAAATTCATATTAAATCAATCAAAAAGAATGCTCATATAAAAATTAATAATAAGTTAATTGATTCTGATCGAGAAATTTTTTCTGGAGATCAAATTGAGTTTTATGGTGTAAAAATTAATCTCTCAGTTGAGAATGAAGAGTTATTCATTTCGATAGATGAGAAAGGTAGTAATTACTTAACAAAAGCCCCCGAATTTGAAAATGAAAAAAAATATTCTATCAATGAAAAAATTCATGCAAAGAATTACACGATAAAAAGAGATGCCATTAAAAAAGATAAGAAGATTGATCTTACTGATTGGAAAGTTGCAGTATCTGTAATTATTCTGTTTTTAGTATCTTNTTCATATTATATTTTCAATTCAGAATCAGTAAAATTTGAAATACAACCAGGCGAGGTTGATCTTTTATCGATTCAGGGAGGATGGTTTAAGATCCCACTTGGCGATCGCTATCTATTGAGGCCCGGGGACTATTCTGTTGAGATCAAAAAAGACGGTTACTATCCATTAATTCAGAATTTCATCGTCACTGATGAGCTTAACCAGATCGTTTCCGTATCCCTAAAAAAACTTCCTGGTATCGTAAATATTTATACAAATACAAATGATGAGAGTCAGATATATATTGATGATAATTACACCGCCGTTAACCAGGCTGAAGAGCTTAAATTGGATTCCGGTTATCATAAACTTGAGATAAGCTCCGAACGGTTTCTTTTATATTCTGGAGAAATTTTTGTAAGAGGTATGAATATTTCTCAAGACATATATGTTGATATGATTCCTGGATGGTCAGAAATAAGACTGGAATCGAGGCCATCCGGTGCAGATATATATAAGGATGATATAAAGATAGGTCAAACTCCAACTTCTTTTAATTTAATGGAGGGAATGCATACTATCACCTTATTAAAAGATGGATTTAATGCTTGGGATCGAACTTTTTCGGTTGTTGCAAATGGCAAAGAAAATATAGGGCCCATTATACTCGAACCTGCAAATGCAGAGCTTGACATTATGACAATTCCATCAGGGGCAAATGTTAATTTAGATGGAATGTATCGTGGCCAATCTCCTCTTAAGGTATCCCTTAATCCCGGCCAAGAATATACATTTTCATTTTCGAAAAATGGATTTACAACTGTTGATCGTCAATTTAGATTAAATTCAGCGGAGAAAAGGGCTGTTACTATTGATTTAGCCGCAATTTTTGGGCAGATATCCATTTTGCTCAATGAGGAGGATGCCGATGTCTACATTAATCAAAAAAAAGTTGGAAGTGGATCACTGACACTTGATCTTCCTGCAACTGAGCATACTCTAACCATAAAAAAATCGGGATATAAGACATTTACTAGAAAAATAAATCCGAGAATCAATTATCCCCAAAAGATTGAAGTAAACATCCTTAGCGAGGAAGAGTANAGAAATCAGAGTATCATTAAATTTATTTTGAACTCACAAGACCAAGAATTAAGAAGAGTTGATCCTGGTGAATTTACTATGGGCTCATCAAGAAGGGAGGTTGGAAGACGAGCTAATGAAGTTATTAGGAATGTTGAGATTACACAATCTTATTTTATTAGCACAAAAGAAGTCACCAACAAAGACTTCGGTAAATTTCGCTCAATATCAAGTCAATCTGCCGATGTTCATCCATCACTGATTGCTGATAATAATCCAGTTGTATCAATTAGCTGGTCTGATGCTATTGAATATTGTAACTGGCTGAGTGATAGCGAAGGACTAAATCCTGCTTATGTAAAACGGTTTGAAAAATGGGAGCTTATCGAACCATTAACAAACGGATACAGATTGCCTACAGAAGCAGAATGGGTTTGGGCAATAAAGTATCAGTCCAGAAACAGTAGTTATATATTTCCATGGGGTAATCGTTTTCCACCGAGAAATGATTATGGCAATTATGCTGATACTGCAGCACAAAAATTGTTACCTAACATAATTCCAAATTATAATGATGGTTACAGTTCAACATCTCCTGCTGGAAGTTTTCGATCAAATTCACTTGGAATTTATGACGGAAGTGGTAATGTTTCTGAGTGGATAAGTGATTATTACTCAATTCCAACGCCGGGAGTAACAGATGTGATTAAAGATCCTAGGGGACCAAAATCTGGCACTCAGCATGTTATAAGAGGCTCTAGCTGGCGACATGCGAATATAACTCAACTCAGACATTCTTATAGAGATTTTGGTAATGAAGGAAGAATTGATGTTGGATTTAGGATAGCGAGAAATACTGATGATTAAAAAAATATTCTCAAATACATTCTATGTAAAAAGTTTAATTTTTATATTATCTATTTTGGTTTTTCTTTTCCTTATTTCAATCCAAAATAATTTGGCCAGTCAAGAGCAAATGAANAATGATCCTATTAATGAGNCCACTGAAGAGAAGGAGAATTCTTCAAATAAAATAACTCAAGCTCAAAATGAGAATAACAGGAATGAAGTTACAAAGGTTGAGAGCGATGATTCTGATTTGGATAATCAAACCTATGGAGAAGATGATGATGACTTCATACCAACAGAAGAGGTACCAGCGGATGAGTCAATACCGTTTCCAACTAATATTTAGATTTTTGAATAATTTAAACAAATCTAATTCAATAGAGAGCGCAAAATGAAAAAAAATAATATACCAATTGAATTTGTNTATCAGTTGTTTGCTNTGATAGTCGCTGTGATCATCGTTCATGGCTATTATGTGTCTGTCGTTAGGCCGAATGCCAATCAAATTCAAGTCGAGCAAAATATTGAGGCTGAAAATAATCCAAATTATGTCAGGGAAAGATCGGTGTGGGTATTGATCAAGGATTTTGAACAGGAGTCATGCTTTATATTGATGCTCTGGGCTCTTGCAATTATGGGGTTTAAATTAGGGTTGTTAATGAATGAGAGAAAACTTTTAGATGCCGATCTTATATCAGTTGCAGAAGGAATGACGATTCTTCCAAGAGATACGAGAGAGCTTGAAAGACAAATCGAAACTTTAAATGAAAAAGAAAGAAAGATGGTATTACCAAGAGCTCTTCTAAACGCGCTCAGAAGATTTGGAGCAACAAAAAATGTTCAGGATGTATCAGTGAGTACTCATACTATATTTGAATCTGAATCTGAGAGGTTGGAATCTGAGCTATCTATGATCAGATACATCTCTTGGGCAATTCCATCTATTGGATTTATAGGTACAGTCAGAGGTATAGGCGAAGCTTTAGGCCAAGCTGATATTGCTGTTCAGGGGGACATCTCAGGAGTAACACAAAGTCTCGGTGTTGCCTTCAATTCGACTTTTATTGCTCTATTAATCAGTATTTTTTTAATGTTTTTGGTCTATCAGCTTCAATTGATGCAAGAGAGATTGGTATTTGATAGTGAAAATTATACAAATGATCACTTAATTCGACATATGAAGACTGACACAAATCAATAATGAGAAATCAAATTGTCGCCAGCGATTTTAAATATAAATAATTCTGGAATCTGCCTCTTTCAAAATGACAAGGTTTTATACAGAGAAATAGGCATTATTCTCAATAGTGATCAAGGGCTTTTGGTAGGATCAAAGGCAATGGATTCTCGGCGAATATTACCTAAAAATATAAATTATGATTTTTGGGGTGATCTGTCTGAATCAAAGATTCGGTCCAGTTTATTCTCAGATTATTCGTCAGCCGACTTAGTAAGTTATCAGCTAAAAGAAGTGCAACAGTTCATAAATAATAACGATCCTATCATTATTATTTATCCCTCTTATCTTGATTCGGAAAATCTGAGTTTATTATTGGGTATTGCCAATGCACTTGATATTCAAATAATCACATTTATAGAATCATCAATAGCGGCAACAAAAGAAAAATACTTTGCCTCTAAAATCATACATCTTGATATTCATCTTCATGGCATCACAGCCTCACTGATGACAGATAAGAAAGATGTTTCGGTTGAAGAATCGATATTTATTGAAGAATGTGGGCTTTTTCAGCTTTACGATAATTGGATTAAACTGATCACAGAATCATGCATCGAGCAGTTGAGATATGATCCAATGCATTCTGCTAAAACTGATCAGATGCTCTATAACAAAGTCAGCAAAATTATTGATGAGGTAACAAAAAAAAATAAAGTTACCATCAATATAGATTCAGAGGATGTATCTAAGATCATCGAAATTAATTCATCGGCTTTTATTGATGCGGTAAACAAAAATTATCGAAACCTGGTTACTAAGCTTAGATCATTGTTCTCTAGAGATGATAATTATGTGATTCAACTAACACAACAAATTGCTGAGTTGCCTGGCTTGATCACATTGCTAGAGTCCAGTTTTTCATGTCATGTCAGGGTACTGGATGATCTAGAACCTGAGAAGGGTGCTTGCAGATTTAACACAAGCGCATTGGATAATAACATACCATCAATTTGTAGAGTGTTGCCGTATGAGTCTGAAATTGAGGTTGATCATGGAAAAGGTGATAGAGACAGTTTCGCTCCAACTCATATCTTGCATGATCATGTTGCTTACGAAATTAGTGATATTCCAATCTACATTGGTACGGATGTAAAAACTTATGATCGATACATAAAGCTTGATCCAAGCTCTCCAGGTATATCAAGAAAACACTGCAGTATATATATGCAGGAAGGACACTGTATTTTCAGTGACTTAAGCAGGTATGGTTCGTTTTTGAATGAGAGAAGAGTTAAAGAAGAGATAGTGTTACAAAAAGGAGATTTATTGAAAATAGGCTCACCATCTATCGAGTTTAAGCTTATTTCAATTGAGAGATAAGATGGCTAATAGAAGAAGACAAACTGAACAATTTAGCATGTCCTTTCTTGATTGTATGTGCTGCGGTTTTGGTGCTGTAATTCTTTTGTTTATGATAATTAATTCCCAAATTAAGCAGCAAAATGATCAGGATCAATTGATATCACTTGATGAAGTGAGCAGCATTAGATCTCAACTGCTCGAAGAGAGAAAGAACTTAGTTTTAGCCAAGAGTAGGCTCTCAAGAGCAGAAAATGAGGAGCAAACGATATCTGATGAGATTACTAAACTCCTGATTCTTCTTAATCAAATTAAAGCTGAATTAGAAAAAAATGATGTCGATTCATTGGCAAAAATAAAAAAAATAGAACAATTAAAGTCAGATATAGACAAATTGAACAAAGAAAGAGAAGAAATACTTACTGTCACAGAAAGGTTAAACACTGGTGATAATTTAAGAAGTTTTACAGGAGACGGAGATCGTCAATATTTGACGGGTCTTAAAGTTGGTGGCAAGAGAATTCTTATTTTAGTTGATTCTTCTGCAAGCATGTTAGATAGAAAAATTATAAATATTATTAGAAGAAGAAACATGTCAGACGATATCAAATTAAGATCGGTTAAATGGAGGCAAGCTGTCTCCAGTGTTGACTGGTTGACAGCGCAATTTCCTGAGAATAGTCAGTTTCAGATATATTCATTCAATAATGAAGTGCAGCCAGTTATTGATAATACTGAAGGAGAGTGGATTGATGCTTCAGATAAAGAAAAACTTGATCAGGCGATTAGGAATTTGAGGCGAATAGTTCCTCAAAATGGAACAAACATGAAAGATGCATTTGCAAAAATCAATCAGCTGGTGCCAAGACCTGATAATGTTATTTTATTGGTTGATGGATTGCCTACAATGAATAAATTTGAAAGCAACAGAGGAATGATTACCGGTCAAGAGAGATTGAATCTTTATTATGAAGCGGAAAATGAAATTCCAAGCGGAATACCTGTAAATATTTTGCTTTACCCGATGGAAGGCGACTACAACGCATCCATAGTATATTGGTTACTTGCATATAGAACAGGCGGTTCATTCATGAGTATCAGTAAAGATTGGCCATAGAGAGTCGCGATAATGAAAAAGAGAAGAAACATTGAAGCATTTAGTTTGTCATTCCTAGACTGTATATGTTGCGGATTTGGAGCAATTGTTTTGCTGCTTGTTCTAAGCAAGATATACGACCCAAACAATCTTAATGTTCAAGCTGAATCAATAGAATTATCTCAATCACTAAAAGAGCAATTGGAAGAGATACAAAATGAATCATCATTTGTAGATCAAAATTATCGTGAGGCAAAACTCAATACAGTCAATTTGTTGCAGGAGCTAGAAGTTCTCAATAAAGAGTTAAATAATGTCAGAGGAGAGTACGCAATCAGTTTATCAAAACCAATAGAACTTGATGATAATGAAAAAGATTTAGAAGAAGCAAAACAGAAATTATCTGATGAGATAAAAAAAATGCAACCAGATTTTCGCAGAGCTTCCAATGAGGCAATAGGTGGAATTCCAGTAGACAGCGAATATATAATTTTTGTCATTGATACTTCAGGAAGCATGCAATCAAAATGGGATTGGGCAGAGAGAAAATTGAGCGAGGTGCTTGATGTTTATCCTACAGTTAAAGGACTGCAGATCATGAATGATAATGGCAGATTTATGTTTCAGCAATACGGCAAAACTTGGTTGCCAGACACTCCTCAACTGAGACAATCAATAAAAAATACAATGAGACAATGGGCACCTTTCAGTGATAGTGATCCTTCTGATGGAATATCTTATGCAATACAATCATTTTGGGCTCCGGATAAGAAAATTAGTATTTACGTTTTTGGAGACGAGTTTCAAGGTAACTCAATGCAAGCAGTTCTCAATGATATTGATAGAATTAATATTGAAGATGAAAACGGCGACCGACTAGTTAGAATTCATGCGGTTGGTTTTCCTTATTCTTTTGGAGGGAGCAGAATACCTCAGAGTTCCCAGAGGTTCGCAGGTCTTATGAGACTTCTCTGCGAGAGAAATGGAGGAACATTCGTCGCACTAACAAATAACGATCGTTGAATACTTGAGTGCTCTTGTTGATTGTGAATATCAATAGAGCATTCAAGTATTAATATAAGAAGTTTATTCGATAATAAACTTACCTTTCATGATTGCGTAATGTCCTGGGAACGTACAAAAATATGTGTAATCTCCTGATGGGTCAAGCGAGCTCATATCAAAAGTAACAGATGTTTCTTGTCCACCACCGATCATATCAGTAGCCGCAATAATTCTAGAATCGCCCTCAGGTAGATAGCTTGGTGCACCCGCTTGCATGGATGCTCCTGTTAAAGGCATCATGTCCGCAGTTGCACTTAAAACCCAATTATGACCCATGAATTGCTGAGGCAGATTCCCAACGTGTTTTAATGTAACTGTTAGGTTTTTACAATCTGCACTAACTCGCATTTCTTTGAGATCAAACTGCATTGCATCGTTTGATTCAACAGTTTGTGAGCAATCCTGTGCAACAGCCAAGTTGGAATATCCCAATGAAATGAGTATTGATAGTATGCTTAGTAGTCTCATGTTGGCTTTCTCCATAAAGTTATTTTTATTCATAAATGAGATACCCATAGATAAGGTCATTATTTCAATTTACAATGAATTATAACTTAATTTTTCTTTTAACCTGGAAAACTATTTTGGTAATTATGAGAACAAAGGAATAATCTAGAGAATACAGGAGAAAATCAATTGTCTAATTTGATAGAAAAAAAATGCAAAAACTGTGAGGAAGATGCGGTTGCTTTGAGTGAAACAGAAATTAAAGTACATCTTGAGGAGTTAAATCAAGAATGGTCGATTGGAGAGGATGAGAAATCGATTGAAAGAAACTATACTTTTCCAATTTATAGCAGAACAATTGCCTTTGTAAACGCCGTCGCATGGATTGCAACAGAAGAGGGCCATCACCCAGAAATGACGGTTGGATATAATTATTGCAAGATTTCATACTCAACACATTCAATTGATGCCCTTACAGAAAATGACTTTATCTGTGCGGCTAAAATTGATCTACTTGTTGATTAGTGTTTTGTGATTTTATGTATGATATCAATGAAATAATCGATGCAGCTAAAAGATTAAAAAATCATATATACGAAACTCCTTTATTTGAAAACTATGAGTTAAATAGTCTTTGCGCTGGGACTGTATATTTAAAACCTGAATGCATGCAGATGACTGGCTCCTTTAAGATTAGGGGTGCTTTTAATTTTATGAGCCAGCTTTCTCAAGCTGATGCAAAAAATGGAGTGGTCGCATTCTCGTCAGGTAATCATGCTCAGGGTGTTGCTATGTCAGGAAAAATCTTGAATATTGATACAACCATAGTTATTCCAGAGGATGCGCCTCATTCAAAAATAGAAAACACAGAAAAACTTGGTGGAAATGTTATCTTGTATGATCGTTACAATGAAGATAGAGAAAAAATAGCAAGAGACATAGCTTCAGAAAGAAATGCAATTTTAGTTCCATCTTATGACCATAAAAATATTATTATTGGTCAAGGAACAGTCGGTCTTGAAATAATCGAAGAAATAAATGAAAAATCAGTGACTCTTGATCAGGTTTTAATTTGTTGTGGAGGTGGAGGTCTAAGTGCTGGATCATCAATACCAATTAAAAAATTTTCACCCGAAACAGAAATATATCTAGTTGAGCCTGAGCATTATAACGATACTCAAAGGTCAGTTGATTTGAACAAGAGGGTGTCAAATAATTCCAATAAAACCTCCATTTGTGATGCTCTTTTAGCCGATACACCAGGCGAACTTACCTTCGCAATTAATAGCGAATTAATCGAGAATGTTTTGACAGTATCTGATGAGGAAGTGAAAGCAGCGATGAGATTTGCTTTTCATTATTTCAAAATGATAGTTGAGCCTGGAGGTGCAGTCGCCTTGGCAGCAGTGATGAGCAAAAAAATTGAACTTAGAAATAAGGTGACAGTTGCAGTTCTAAGTGGAGGTAATGTTGATATGGAAATGTACGATAAAATTCAAAGTGAAAAAACCAGTGATCACTAAAACATACTGCTCTTGTCTAACTCTTCGTCTACAATCTCATTTCGATTTTTTATCCAATCACCGGTAATCATCTTATCGTAAGTTTGTCCCGGACCTACCATTGGATAAACCCCTGCGTCCGGATCAATAATAACTTCTAAAAATGCTGGGCCATCGAACTCAATAAATTTTTTTACAGTGGTCTTTATTTCGCTCTTATTAACTAATCTTTCGCTAAACTCAAAACCATCTGCCTCCGCAGTTTTAACGAAGTCTTTTCGATGAAGTGATTTGTCACTCGCTGACATTCGACCTTTATAGTATAGCTTCTGCCACTGACGAACCATACCATCTCCATAATTATTTAGAACAAGTACTTTGATCGGCAGATCGTATGTTGTTGCTGTTTCTAATTCACCAATGTTCATTCTTATGCTGGCATCACCATCTATATCGATTACCAATGTATTGGGTTTTGCGAACTGAGCACCTATCGCTGCAGGCAGGCCAAAACCCATTGTTCCCATGCTTCCTGAAGTCAACCACAATCTGGGTTCCTTGTAATCAAAATACTGAGCTGCCCACATTTGATGCTGGCCAACACCGGTTGATATGATCGCTTCACCACGACTTAGTTTATTAATTTCTTCAATTACTTCATAGGGTTGAATCAATTCACTGTTTTTATTGTAATTTAATTTATACTCTTCTTTCAGCTTTTCAATGTGACTGTGCCATCCACTAAAATCTGAAACAAATTCTATTTTTTCCCCTAATGCAATCAGATCATTTAAATCTTTTTTGAGATTACCTACATGGTACCAATCTACACTCTTAACTTTGTTTATTTCTGATATATCGATATCAAAATGAGCAATTTTTTTAGCATTTGGTGCAAAACCCTTTGGATCTCCAGCAACTCTATCATCAAATCTAGCTCCTATGGCAATCAAAAAGTCACAATCCTCAACTGCATAATTTGCTGAAGCTAAGCCATGCATTCCCAACATGTGAAGTGATAATGATTTTGTCGTATCACTTGCACCCAATGCCATTAGTGTGGTGACAATTGGTATTTTATAAGTTTCAGAAAACTGCCTCAATTGCGAGCTAGCATCTGCATTTATTACTCCTCCACCAGCATAGATGAGGGGTTTTTTTGATTTGCTAAGTAATTTGTAGAAGTTTTTAGCCAATTCATCGCTAAGGTTATTATTCATTACAGTTTCTAGTCTGTTTCGGTAGCCAGTCAAAGGGAGTGATCCAGAGCCGAGGAACTCACCCTCCCAATTCTGAATATCCTTTGGTATATCAACTACCACTGGTCCTGGCCTACCTGTTTTTGCTAATTCAAACGCAGAGCGGATTGTAGATTCTAGAAGTAGCGGGTCTGTGACAAGAAAAATATGTTTGGAGACAGCTCCCATTATCGCGGAAACAGGTGCCTCCTGAAATGCATCAGTACCAATTGCTGTTGTAGGGACTTGACCTGATATCACAACAATTGGGATAGAATCAGCCATGCAATCACGTATCGGTGTTACAGTATTTGTTGCTCCAGGACCTGATGTAACCATCACAACACCAACCTTGCCACTTGCCCTCGCATATCCTGAAGCCATGAATCCTGCACCTTGCTCGTTTGCAGGAACTATTAGTGGCATTGGTTGATTTCCATCTGAGTCTTTGTTTTCTTCATTGAATCGAAAGACAGCATCATATGTAGGTAGTATTGCCCCTCCACTATAACCAAATATCGTGTCGACACCTTCATCAGCCAATATTTGGACGATCATGTCGGCACCCATCATCTTCTTTCCTGCTAGCGGATGATTTTTTGTGAGTGATTTTGTAGTCATATTAAAATAAGTCTTTCAAATAATTTTAGAGTGTTTACTATATTTTATTAGATTGCAATACTATAGATGCAATACGATCAATTTATTTGAAAAACTCAAAAAATTAATCATATAAAGCAAAATTAAGCGAGGAAATATTAAGGAAAAGCAATGCGTCACGTAATTTCAGTTATCTTGCAGAATGAGGTTGGTGCCCTAACGAGAATGACAGGTTTATTCTCAACTAGAGGATATAATATAGAATCACTCAATGTTGCTCCAACAGAGGATAAAAATCTTTCCAGGGTTACATTAGTAATCAGTGGATCAAATGATGCAATTGAGCAATTAAATTCTCAATTATCGAAATTAGTTGATGTTGTTGGAATAAATAATATGTCCCTCGGCGAACATTTTGAACGAGAATTATTGATCATTAAAGTAAAGATTGATGCTAAATCAAACAATAAGATTCAAGAGTTGAGTCAAAATTTCAACGCAGAGATACTTGATCTATCACTTAATAGTTTTACCATTCAATTGACAGGTGAAATTAAAATAATTGATGAATTTGTCCACGAAATAGAAAAAATAGGAGAACTTCAAGCCGTAGCGAGAAGTGGAAGCGTATCAGTTTCAAAGGGTGAAATAACACTCACGTCTTATGCGAATAAAAGTTTATCTAAATAGAATTCAATGAAAGTAGGAAAAATTGGTCAGTTCAATAGAATAGTGATTAAGGTAGGATCGGCATTACTCCTTAATAATAATGAGGAGTTTAACCGTGGCTGGCTCAATAATCTCTCCAATGAAATAGAGCAATTACATAATAGACGCACAGAAATACTCATTGTTTCTTCTGGTGCTGTCGCTATTGGATCTAATTATCTCAGAAAAAAGAGATCGCACATGAATCTTAATGAAATGCAAGCTGCTGCGGCTATGGGTCAAGCGCAACTCGTGATGGAATGGCAGGATTCTTTCAAATCTAGTGGAATCAATACAGCTCAAATTCTCCTAACAAGAAGTGACACTGAAAATAAAAAAAGATTTTTGAATTCAAAAGATACACTACTTACTTTGATCAAATATGATGTTATTCCAATTATTAATGAGAATGATACGGTTGCGACAGAAGAGTTGAGATATGGTGATAACGACAGGCTGGCAGCGAGAGTAGCGCAAATGACATCTGCAGATTTATTGATTCTGCTCTCTGATGTTGATGGAATGTATACCTCAAACCCTAAAACCAATCAGACAGCAAAACATATACCGGTCATCGACAATTTAAATGAAGAAATATTCTCAATGGCAGACATAACAGACTCAAATTATGGCAGTGGAGGCATGATAACTAAGTTAAAAGCTGCAAAAATTGCTACCTCAGCTGGATGTGCGACAATTGTAACTGATGGATTGAAAAAAACCCCTTTAACATCTCTAATTGAAGGAGGAAAATGTACATATTTTCCGGCTAGATCAAATTCTAAAAGCTCCAGAAAACAGTGGCTTTCAGGTTACCTTGATACTTCTGGGAGCTTTAAGATTGATGATGGTGCAAAGGTGGCACTTGAGAAAGGTGGAAGCCTTCTTCCGGTAGGATTGACTGAGATAGAGGGTGTTTTTGAGAGGGGTGATGTTGTCACTATAATTGACGCCAATAATAAAGAGCTAGGTAAAGGGATGACGGCATATTCTTCAGTAGAGGCCAAACAAATTATTGGTTGTCAGTCAGATTCTATAAAAGATAAGCTAGGATACAAAAATTCATCTGAAATCGTACATAGGGATGATATGGCTCTTAATGAAGTCTAAGTAAAATAATATGACAAATGATATAAGTAAACTCATGATCGAACTCGGAGAGTCAGCCAGACTTTCTGCAGAATATTTAGCAAGAACACCTAATCAACAGAGAAATGAAGCAATATCGTGTATTGCTCAATCTATCCAAAAAAATACCAATAAAATTCTTAGGGCAAATGCAATTGATATAGAAGCAGCCAAAGAAAAGGGTCTTCCAGAATCTATGATTGATCGCCTGATGTTAGATAAGGGTCGAATTGATTTAATGGCAAGCAGCATGAATATTATTACCAAAATTGAAGATCCCATTAACAAAATAACAGAAGAATGGTCAAGGCCTAATGGAATGATTATTCAGAGGGTGTCTGTTCCTCTTGGTGTCATTGGAATTATTTACGAGAGCCGACCAAATGTTACTGCTGATGCAGCTGCATTGTGTATAAAATCAGGAAATTCAGTTATTTTAAGAGGCGGGTCTGAAAGTTTTGAATCAAATAAAGCTATTTATCTCTGTCTTAGAGAAGGTTTGGCAGATGCTGGACTTGATCCATCGTCAATTCAACTTGTCCCAATAAAAGACAGATCAGCAGTAGGTTATATGCTGTCATCTATGAGTAATTGGATAGATGTGATTGTTCCTAGGGGTGGGAAAAGTCTCGTAAGGCGAGTACAGGATGAAGCCAGAATACCGGTAATTGGGCACCTGGAAGGAATATGTCATGTATACGTTCATCAATCAGCTAATCTAAAGATGGCCAGAGAGATAATTTTAAATGCAAAAATGAGAAGAACCGGAATCTGTGGAGCCGCAGAAACTGTCTTAATTGATAAGAACATAGCAAAAGAAATTGTTCCCGATCTGGTTGATGATCTATCTTCAGCTGGCTGTGAGATTAGAGGTGATCGCGAAATAAAAGACATATCAAGCCAAGCATTTGAAGCCTCAGAAGAGGATTGGTCTACCGAATATTTGGATGCTGTTATTTCAATGAAGATTGTCAAAGATCATGATGAAGCAATTTCTCATATTTCTGAATATGGCTCAGGGCATACGGATAGTATTGTGACTGAGGATGATGAAATCGCTGATAAATTTATCAAGGAAGTAGACAGTGCAATAGTAATGCATAACACTTCGACTCAATTTGCCGATGGTGGAGAGTTTGGAATGGGAGCTGAGATAGGTATTGCCACAGGACGAATCCATGCCAGAGGTCCTGTTGGTGCAATGCAACTCACTAGCTATAAATACGCCGTAAGAGGGAATGGTCAAGTCAGATCTTGATTATATTTTCAGAGAGAGTTAATTATCTCATTAAAAGTTTCACTCGGCCTCATAGCTGATTCTACAAGTTCTGGATTTGGATGATAGTAACCTCCAATTTCGATTCTTTCCCCCTGATTACTATTGAGTTCATCATTAATCTTTTTTTCATTTTCCATCAATTTTTTATAAACATCCTTAAATTTTTCGTTGATTGATGGATCCTCTGATGAGGATAGCGCTTTTGCCCAATATAAAGCCAAGTAGAAATGACTATGGCGGTTATCAGGCTCACCTACCTTTCTGGAAGGTGATTTGTTATTTTCTAAAATCATGGAGTTAGCCTCATCAAGAGCTTCTGCGATTATCTTAGCTTTCTTGTTTTTAGTTTTTCTGGCTAATTCCTCTAATGAAACCTGAATAGCAAGAAATTCGCCGAGTGAATCCCACCTCAGATGCCCTTCATTAATGAATTGCTCAACGTGTTTCGGAGCGGATCCTCCGGCACCTGTTTCATATAATCCTCCACCAGATAATAGCGGAACTATAGATAGCATTTTTGCACTAGTCCCGAGCTCTAATATAGGAAATAAATCTGTTAAGTAATCTCTGAGAACATTGCCAGTCACAGATACGGAATCTTTCCCATTTTTTATTAAATCAAGTGTTTTCCTCATCGCTAGGTGAGGTGATAAAATATGAATTGAGACATCTTCAGTCGTCTGGGTAAGTTTTTTTACTATCGATATTAATATTTTATCATGAGCTCTCTCATCATCTAACCAAAAAATGGTGTCTACACCAGTTATTTTGGC
>JGI24820J26691_1000154_pt1 | contig 19131 bp, 16 predicted proteins | sample METZYME_5_50m_FD_26691 | JGI IMG/M metagenome (IMG submission 26691) | reverse complement strand
TGACATTAACCGTTTCTACACACCAATCAGAAGAAGATATCAGAAATGAAGATATTTTAATTTATTTAAATGGGAAAATCGTACCAAAAAATGAAGCGGTAATAAGTGTTTATGATAGTGGCTTTATGTTGGGAGACGGTGTATGGGAGGGATTGCGTCTATACAACAACACATGGGCCTTTTGTGATGAACATATAGACAGGCTTTTTGAGGCAGCATTAGCGATCGATTTAGATATTGGCTTGAATAAATCAGATGTTATTAACGCGCTGGTTAAGACGCAAAAGTCTAATGGCATGGAAAACAATGCTCATGCTAGACTTATGATAACGCGGGGACCTAAAAAAAGACCCTTTCAACATCCAGCTCTGTCACAAGACGGCGTCACAATTGTTATTATTATGGAGCACTCTATTCCCAAAATACCGAGGCCCATATCATTAGCGACAGTGCCTCATTTGCGAGGTTTGCCCATGACACAAGACCCAAAGTTAAACAGCCACTCTAAACTTAACTGTATATTAGCTTGCATTGCAGCAGAGAAGGCTGGAGCTGATGAGGCGCTAATGCTTGATATTAATGGCTTCGTAAACACGACAAATGCCTGTAATTTTTTTATAGTTAAAAAAGGAGAGGTTTGGACTAGTACAGGTGACTACTGCATGAACGGAATTACTAGGCAAAAGGTAATAGATATTTGCCGATCAGACGGTATACCAGTGTACGAAAAAAACTTTTCTTTAGTCGATACATATAGTGCGGAAGAGGCATTTCTTACAGGTACCTTTGGCGCACAAACTCCAGTTGGATCTATCGATGGAAGGAGTATAGGTAGAGGTGAACTAGGCCCAATCACAGAACATATTAGAAAGCTCTACCAGCTGTTAATTGAAAAAGAGTGTGCATGATAAATTTAGCCGTGTGGTCTGGACCGCGAAATATTTCAACAGCCTTAATGTATTCATTTGGTAATCGAGACGATTTTGAAATAATCGATGAACCGTTTTATGGAAATTATCTGATTGAAACGGGTTTAGATCATCCAATGCGAGAAGAAATTATATCATCTCAACCAAAAAACGTTTCAAGTGTAATAGATAATTTGACACAGGACAGATTAGCTGTTGGAAAAAATTTATATCAAAAACATATGACCAAACATATGGTTGGTTCAGTCCCAAGAGGTTGGCTTGGCGAGGTAAACCATGTTTTTTTGCTTAGACATCCAGCAAGAGTAATTTCAAGTTTTGTTAAAAAATATAATAAAATTAGTGAGGAAGAAGTTGGCCTCAAGAAGCAAGTAGAGTTATTTTTGGAAATTAAAAAACGCGGCTTAGAACCTGTGGTCGTAAATTCTGAAGACATTAGAAAGAAACCTGAGGATACACTAACAAAATTATGTGAGAGGATTAATTTGGACTTTAAAAAGTCTATGCTGTCGTGGCCTAGAGGGGGGCATAAAAACGATGGTGTTTGGGCTTCACACTGGTATGAGTCAGCACACAAATCTACTGGATTTTCTGGTCCTGAAGATGACCTGCCAAAGTTGAAAGGAAGAAACGCAAATATAGCGAAAGCTTCTATGCCCCTTTATCGCTCTTTGTTAAAGTTTGCTATCTAACAAAAATGAAATCTGTCTTTTCAATATCTGATTTGCCTGTAATTAAAGTGGCTGAAAAAGATCATTATTATCCAGTTCGAAGAATTTTCTGTGTTGGCAGAAATTATGTTGACCATGTTCTGGAACTTGGGAATGAAGTAGAAAGAAAACAGCCGTTTTATTTTACTAAATCAGCATTTTCATTGTTGAGTTCAGAAAAAGATTTTACTTATCCTCCAATGACAAAAGATTTACATCACGAAATAGAATTGGTTGTCGCAATTGCAAAGCCACTTCAAAAAACAACGAAAGAAGAATTAGCAGATTATATATTTGGTTATGCGTGTGGGTTAGACATGACCAAGCGCGATCTACAAAGCTTAGCAAAAAAACAAGGCAAACCGTGGGATATGTCAAAAGACTTTGAAGGGTCTGCCATAATAGGGGAAATCACAGCGGCTAAAGAAGTTCCCGAAATACAAAATGCAAATCTTAAGTTGTTTTTGAATAATAAACTTCAGCAGCATGGACGTATCCCAGATATGATCTATTCCGTAGATGAAATACTTTTGGATTTATCTAAATATACTCAATTAATTCCTGGAGATTTAATAATGACTGGCACACCAGCGGGTGTTAGTTCAGTGAAAAAAGGCGATTTGCTTGTTGCAAAAATAGATGGCTTAACAGACTTAAAAGTAAAAATAACGTAATAACAGTCTAAGCTGAGAGGCCAAGCAAACCTCTAGCTTCCTGCGGGGTTGCAATTGGCCTATCATACTTTTCACACAAATTTACGGCTCTCTTAACAAGTGCTGCATTGGATGGAGCTAGAGTGTCTCGGTCAAGTCGAACGTTGTCCTCCATGCCGACCCTTGTGTGGCCGCCAGCTTTGATAGACCACTCGTTGACTAGGATTTGGTTTGCACCTATTCCAGCCCCACACCATTCTGATTTCGGCGCGCGACTCCGCATTAAATCAACATAAAAATCGAATATAGTTTTATCGGCTGGCATAGCATTTTTTACACCCATCACGAATTGAACATATAGGTTCCCAAATAGCAGTCCTTTGGAGTGCATATGGATAGCATTAATTATGTGTGAAAGATCGAAAGCCTCTATTTCTGGCAGGACCTTGTATATACGCATTTGCTCGGCTAACCAAAGTACAAGTTCAGGTGAGTTTTCATAAACTCGTGTTGGGAAATTATTAGAACCAACTGATAAAGATGCCATATCTGGTCTTAATGGCAGCATCCCACCTCTTTCTTTTCCAGAACCTGATCTTCCACCCGTTGAAAACTGTATAATCATACCTGGACAGTGCTTTGAAATACCGTCTTTTAACAATGAGAATTTTTCTGGGTCGGATGTTGGTGTTTCATCTTCATTTCTAACATGCGCATGACAAATCGTTGCACCTGCTTCGAAAGACTCATGTGTACTTTCTATCTGTTCAGATATTGATATTGGTACTTTGGGATTGTCCTTCTTTGTAGGAACAGATCCTGTAATTGCAACACAAATAATACACGGTTTGGCCATAAAGCTATTTCTTCTTTTTTATTAAAGATTTGTTTTTATCTTTGTAGTACTAAACCATTTTAGATTAATCCGAGCAACCTCCGGTGTGGACGATGAACAAAAAGCGCCTTTCAATTTTGACTGTGATTCTAGCGGCAATTTTGTGGGGCTCTACTGGAACTGTTCAAGCGCTTATTCCTGAAACTAAAGAACCTTTAGTTGTCGGTGCTGTGCGCCTTTTTTTAGCAGCAATCTATTTATTTATAATATCAATTCTCTTTGATAAAAATTTCTTGTCTGCTATCGTCAGAGCTCCTATTCTAATTACTTTTTCAGGCCTATTTATGATGTCATATAATATGACATTTTTTGCAGCTGTTTTAATCTCTGGCGTGGGAGTTGGAACAGCAATTACGATAGGCAGTGCTCCAATTTGGGCACTTTTATTTGAGTTTTTCATATTAAAATCAAAACACGGTTTGAATAAACTAATTGGTGTAACGTTTGCTGTAATTGGTATCGGTATCTTAATGCAGTTTAGTGATTATAATAATTGGTCAAATTTAGGTGTTTTTTTAGCCTTACTCTCTGGTTTGTCTTATGCGCTATATTCTTTGTTTACGGCTAAAATAGTTAAAAAGTTTTCACATCATAATACTTCGGCTTGGACGTTTTTAATTGCAGCAATTTTATCTGCTCCAATTTTTATTTTTTACCCATTATCTTGGGCGTTGTCCAACGATGTAATTTTCTATCTTGTTTTTTTAGGAATTTTTGCTACTGGCATTGCCTATTCTTTATTTACTTTTGGACTTAAATATCTTAGCCCGTCAACAGCAGTAACTCTATCAGTAATAGAACCAATTACCGCTGTAATTTTGTCAGTTATATTTCTGGGTGAAGTGTTTTCTATAACTCAATATTTAGCTATTTTGGTTATAATTTTAGGTCTATTTCTTTCATCTAAAAGCGAAGCTGTTTAACCAATCTTACCTTTGTTCTCGCCTATTTGCCCGCGGTGCAAAAGATAATGGTCAAGAAGAACACAAGCCATCATAGCCTCGCCCACCGGAACGGCTCTAATGCCAACACAAGGATCATGCCGACCTTTAGTAATTATTTCAGTTTCTTCTCCTTTTTGCGTTATTGTTTTTTTAGGTGATAAGATTGAAGAAGTCGGTTTAACTGCAAATCTAACGACAATGTCTTGTCCGGTAGATATGCCGCCAAGTATACCACCAGAATGGTTTGTCGAATATCGTGGCCTATTTTTTTCATCCATGAAAATCTCATCTGCATTTTGAGATCCTAAGAGTGATGCGGCACTCATTCCTTCGCCAATTTCCACACCTTTGACGGCGTTTATAGACATCATAGCAGCTGCTAAGTCGGTATCTATTTTTCCATATATTGGAGCTCCTAAACCAGCTGGGACATTTTTAGCTATGATTTCAATTATTGCCCCGACCGAGTCCTTAGATTTTCTGATTTTGTCTAAATAGTCTTCCCATTTTTTAGCAGCGTTTGAATCGGGACACCAAAACGGATTATCATTAATTTGATCTAAATTAATTTGCTCCCTATCAATTTTCTGGTCACCCATTTGGGTCATATAACCGTAAATTTCTAAACTGGGCGCAAATTGTCTAAGCACAAGTCGTGCGACCCCGCCAGCAGCAACTCTAGCAGCAGTTTCCCTAGCGGAAGATCTACCACCGCCACGGTAATCCCTAATGCCATATTTCTGCCAATATGTTATGTCTGCGTGACCAGGCCGAAAAGTTTGAGCTATATCACCGTAATCTTTTGATCGCTGGTCGGTATTTTTTATAAGTAATTGGATAGGTGTTCCAGTGGAAATTCCCTCGAACACACCTGATAATATTTCAACACTATCGGGTTCATTTCGCTGGGTTGTGTATTTGCTCTGACCGGGTTTTCTTTTATCCAGCCACGTTTGCAATTTATTCGTATTGATTTCTATTCCTGGAGGACAACCATCTATAGTTGCGCCAAGACTTGGACCATGACTTTCACCCCAGGTCGTAACCTTATACATATGTCCAAAAGAATTAAGGCTCATTTGCGATAGCTTTCTAATATATCTTTTCTGATACTGCCTCTTCTTAAGCGGGGCAAGTGTTACACAAAAGTAAATCTAATTCTCATTTTATAAAATAAAAAAATCCTTTAACTTTCTTGACCGTATTAAAATTTATGATAATCCATAAAACACCTCGGGGAGCCGTCGACCGGCTGAGATGCGAAAGCGAACCCGTTGAACCTGAACCGGATAACGCCGGCGGAGGGAAGGATCAGCTTATTGAAGTTTGAACTTGCTCTCCCTGAAAAAACGAGGAGATTTAATTGAGATATTTTATATTTTTGACGGGTGTATTTATGGCAACATTAGTCTCTGCTAATAAGCCTGTACTTACAATTTATGCACCTGATTATTTTGTATCAGAGTGGGGTCCCGGCCCCTCTATAGAAGAAGCATTTGAGAAAAACTGTGCGTGTGATCTTAAGTTCTCGGCTGGGGATTTAATACCAAGATTAATTTTAGAAGGATCGAGTACGGAAGCAGATATAGTTATAGGTTTGAACACAGACGTAACTAAAAAGGCTCGTGAAACAGATTTATTTGCACCCCATCGACAAGACAACCAAGCTTTGTTTTTACCTATCAAATGGACCGATAACACTTTTTTACCTTTTAACTGGTCTTATGTTTCCTTTGTATACGATGAGACAAAAATTTCTCAACCACCAAGCAGCTTTGATGAACTAGCAGACATGGAGAACGTTAAAATAGTAATACAAGACCCACGTAGTTCAATATCTGGTTTGGCCCTAGTGCTGTGGGTTAAAGAAGTTTATGGTGACAAAGCAGAAGCATACTGGTCAAAGCTAGCACCAAATATTCTGACAGTGACAAAGGGTTGGTCCGAGGCCTATGGTCTTTTCACTTCTGGTGAAGCTGACATGGTATTATCTTTTAATACTTCGCCTGCTTACCATATCGCTGTAGAAGAAGATAAAACGAAAAAAGCGGCCATTTTTGAAGAAGGCCACTATGCTTATTTTGAGTTGGTTGGAAAATTGCGAAACACAGATCAACCTGAATTAGCGAATAAATTTATGCAATTCGTATTGTCGGCTGAGTTTCAATCTCTCATTCCTTTTACCAATTGGTCTTACCCAGCGGCACAAGATAGATCAGAGTGGCCAGAAGTATTTTCAAAACTTCCTTATCCAGAAAAGGCATATTTTTTGAATGAAGATAGGGCCGATGACATGCGCACAAAAGCTATAGAAGAATGGCGCGCAGCACTGTCACAGTAATCAGTTCGCTATTTTTAGTGGGCCTATTGTTGGGCCCACTTATTTCTCTTATAAATTTTAGTGGTCTGTCGCTGAGCTTATCAGTTTCGGATGTTGCTGCTATAAAATTTACATTTGTTCAAGCAGCATACTCAGCAACCTTGTCAACACTTTTAGCTATACCAGTAGCTAAAGCGCTTCAAAGACAAAGTTTTTGGGGAAAAAGATTTGTCGTCTTAATTCTAGGAGCACCTTTTATTTTACCAGTAATTGTTGCTGTTTTAGGATTAATTTTAGTGTTTGGTAATAATGGTATTTTTAACAGCATTCTAAACCTTATTGGGCTTAATTCTCTCAAAATTTATGGGTTTTGGGGTGTAATCTTGGCACATGTATTTTTCAACCTTCCTTTAGCAATTAGGATTTTACTTCAGGCTTTTAATGATGTTTCTGGAGAGCAATACAGGTTAATTTCTTCCTTAAAATTGTCATTTATTCAAAAGTTCTACGTTTTAGAGTGGCCTATTTTAAAAAAGGTTTGCCCTGGTGTCTGGGCCGTTATTTTTGCAATTTGTCTATCCAGCTTTGCTGTAGCTTTAACTTTGGGCGGGGGCCCAAAGGCCACAACTGTGGAGTTGGCCATCTATCAGGCATTTTTTTTCGATTTGGATTTTTCAAAAGCTGCACAGCTAGCATTAGTCCAAGTTCTTTTGGTTTTTTCCGTTGTTGTAGCAAGTCAATTTATTAATAGACCAAAAACTGTTTTGGGTCTTGATATAAAAACATCAAATTATAACATCACTGGCGTCGAAAAAGTTATAGATACGATGGTTATANTTTTAACACTACTTTTTATTGTTATCCCAATTTTACTAATTTTTTTCCATGGGTTNTTCGATGTCTTTTCCCTACCATTGTCTGTATTTAAAGCGGCAAGTTTATCAATNAAAATAGCTATACTCTCGTCTTTTCTGTCTGTTTTTTTAGGTTTATGTTTAACGACGAATTTGGGAGAAATAGCTGGCTCCCTCGGAATAGCTATCTCTCCAATAGTAATGGGGGCAGGTACATTTTTGATGTTAAAAAACTTTGCAAATCCCTACTCACTCGCCGTACCGGTCACTGTTGTTGTAAATGCTCTCGTGTCGCTTCCCTTTGTAATTCGGATTTTGAAGCCACCAGCTTTAGAGATCAGAAAAGAATTTGAAAATTTATCTCGTTCTATTGGGTTGACTGGTATTTCTTGGATTTGGTGGGTTTATCTGCGGAGACTAAAAAGACCAATAGGTTTTTCATTGGGTGTGGCTGCTGCACTTTCGATGGGTGATTTAGGAGTAATAGTATTATTTGGTTCAGGTGAAATAGCTACTTTACCTTTGAAAATCTACCAGCTCATGGGATCCTACAGATTGGACGAAGCTTTAGCTTCTGCCTTGCTATTGTCGTTACTAGCATTTGGGAGCTTTGCATTATTTGATAAGCTGGGTCGGATGTTATGATTAAGTTTGAAAATGCCATTGTGAGGGTAGGTGATTTTCAATTAGCAGTGAACATGACAGTTCCAAAAGGTTTTATATCAGTCATTGGGCAGTCAGGTGCGGGAAAGTCAACGCTTCTTGCATCGCTTAGCGGACATCGAGATTTAATATCTGGGAAAATTTTTGTTGATGAAACTCGGATTGATTTATTACCCCCAAATCAGCGCCCATGTTCAATTATATTTCAGGAATTTAATTTGTTCCCTCACTTGTCCCTGGTTCAAAATTTGAATTTAGTTTGTGGCAACAAATTTTTTGTTTCTGCCTCATCAAGGAAAAAAATAAAAAAGATACTGGAAAAAGTTGGAATATCAGAGTTAATTGATCGATTACCTTCTGAAATTTCTGGTGGACAGCAAAGTAGAGCAGCGCTAGCACGAGTGCTTTTACAAGAAAACCCTATCTTACTACTGGATGAACCGTTTTCGGCACTTGGCCCAAATCAAAAATCAGAATTAATAGATTTAGTATACGGTTTTATCACAAGAGCAGGATATAACAGTATTGCTTATCACTCATGATCCAAAAGACGCAAAGCAAGTTGGGGGTCATTGCATTGTAGTTAAAGACAAAAAAGCTCTCGGCCCGTTTGAAACATCTGAGGCATTGAAAGAAGATGGGCCATTAAAAGGTTACTTATGATATTTAAAGAACATATCTGCTCAGATCTGTACTTTTACTCAGCTCCCCAACATGTTTTTCAACAAAAGCTATATCAACTTTTACTTTTGAGCCTGATTTATCGGGGGCAGAAAATGAAAGCTCTTCAAAGACTCTCTCTAGAACGGTATAAAGTCTTCGAGCACCAATATTTTCTATTGAATGATTAACTTCAGCCGCAATTTTTGCCAAAGCTTGGATACCATCGTCAGTGAAAGAAACTTCAACACCCTCTGTGCCCATGAGCGCTGAATATTGTCGCGTTAAAGCATTATCTGTCTCAGTTAAAATTCGGATAAAGTCCTCTTCGGTCAGAGCCCTTAATTCTACCCGAATAGGAAGACGTCCTTGAAGCTCTGGTAATAGATCAGAGGGTTTTGCCACATGAAATGCGCCAGACGCTATGAATAGAATATGGTCAGTTTTTATTGGACCATGTTTTGTGCTGACAGTGGTTCCCTCGATTAGAGGTAGCAGATCGCGCTGCACACCCTCACGACTTACATCTGCGCCTCTTGCGTCACTACGAGCGCATACTTTATCTATTTCATCTAAGAATACTATACCGTTTTCTTGGACAGCTTCTATGGCGGTGCGAGTAACAACCTCATCATCTAAAATTTTGTCAGCTTCTTCGCTTAATAAAATATCGTGGCTTTCTGCAACAGTCATTTTACGTCGAGTTTTACGTCCACCCATGGCCTTACCAAATATATCTCCAATATTCATCATCCCCATCTGAGATCCTGGCTGTCCTGGAATATCAAACATCGACATTGGATTAGAAGTATCGTTGACGTCTAGTTCGATTTCGGTCTCATCTAGCTCACCGCTAATGAGCTTTTTTCTAAACATTTCACGTGTTGCATCTCTAGCATCAGTTCCAGCTATAGCATCTAACACACGATCTTCAGCAGCTTTTTGAGCCTTAGCTTTGACGTCTTCCCTCATATATTCTCTGGTGTCATTAATGGCAGCGTCCACTAAGTCACGAATAATTTGTTCTACATCTCTGCCTACATATCCGACTTCAGTAAATTTTGTTGCTTCGACCTTAATAAATGGTGCTCGTGCCAATTTTGCCAAACGTCTACTTATTTCCGTTTTTCCAACCCCGGTTGGTCCAATCATAAGAATGTTTTTGGGATAAACCTCATCTCGCAAATTGTCAGTTAGCTGTTTTCGTCTCCAGCGGGATCTTAAGGCAACAGCCACAGCGCGCTTTGCATCATTCTGACCTATTATAAAACGATCTAATTCAGAAACGATTTCACGTGGTGTCAGGTCTGTCATTTATTCCCCTAGTTTAGCAGTTAGTTGCAATTTAAAATGTTTGATGGTTTCACAGTTAACTATCTTTTAAGAGTTTCGATAGTTAAATTTCCATTTGTATATACGCAGATATCCGCCGCTATCGACATCGCTTCACGAGCAATAGACTCTGCTGATTTTTTACTATTCATCATTCCTCTTGCAGCTGCCAAGGCATAGTTTCCACCTGATCCAATTGCAGCTACATTATGCTCAGGCTCGAGAACGTCGCCTGCGCCAGTTATTACCAACAGACTATTACCATCGGTGACAATAAGCATTGCCTCTAATTTCTGTAAATATTTGTCAGTCCTCCAATCTTTTGCAAGCTCAACAGATGCTCTTGCAAGCTGTCCTGGCATTGCTTCCAGTTTAGCCTCTAAACGTTCTAAAAGAGTGAAGGCGTCTGCAGTCGATCCAGCAAATCCACAAATTACGTCAAAACCACCAGGCGATAGTTTCCGAACTTTTTTAGCACTACCTTTAATAACGGTTTGACCCAGGCTGACCTGTCCATCCCCAGCAATAACTACTTCATCTTCTTTTTTTACGCCGATTATTGTCGTTCCATGCCATTTAGGGAAATTACTTGATGACATAACCTGTCCTCAAAATCAAAATTAGTTTGCTAAATGCTATCGTCTATCCAACTTTGAAGCGCTGCTTTTGGGGCGGCGCCCGCTCTATTAGATACGACTTCACCNTCCTTAAAAATAAACAAGGCGGGTATTCCNCTTACACCCATAGATGCGGCNGCATTTGGGTTGTTATCTACATCAACNTTTGCNATTTTTACTTTGCCTTCGTATTCGGCCGATAATTCTTCTAATGCAGGCCCGATTTGNTTACATGGTCCGCACCATTCAGCCCAAAAATCTACAACAACTGGTATCGTCGAATTGCGGACCTCTGANTCAAATGTATCATCTGTGACTGCTACTGTACCCATTTATTTACTCCTAATATAAGTTAGGTTTAAAGTAGGAAGTGCAACGCAGAACGTCAAGATCAGGAAACGTCTAGACTGTTAAAATCTAACAAATCGTTTTTTAGAGAATCCAGTTTTCTGATTGCAGTCCATAGTATGTAACAGCTTACCTCCTTATCTGGGAATATCTCCTCAATAGCTAATTTGTATGCTGCCATTTGCTTTAAAATACCTTTTGGAATGTGATCTACCGTTTCTGGAATGCTTGAATTAGTTTTGAAATCTATAATTCGGACACTGTTAATTCCAATTATAAGTCGATCGATGATGCCATAGATTTTCTGATTTTGTGAATTTGGTAAATGAGCTGAGAAAGGCACTTCGCTTAGGGTGTTTTTGCCAAAAAGATATGAAAATTTTGGATCAGTCAAAATCAATTGAGCTTCTTGAATAGCATTTTCAACATTTGGCGGTCCTTCAAATAGCCCATTGGCTTTTAACATCTTTAAAGAATTCTCATGCAAATCTTGAGAGGGATATTTTGGGAGTAACTCAAGTAATTTATGTACACGCGATCCATGAAGCGCTGCTTCCTCTTCATTTAACCCATTTCCTATTGATAATGTTTTCGAACCCCCCAAGTCTGATGGGATAAGGTACTTTGGTTGCATCTTATTTTCAAAACTTTCGTCTTTGAGCCAACCTGGTAATCTAATTTTTGTTTTTAGTGACCGATACTCTTTTTCCCTTATTTCAGTTGACCAGTTTCCTTCTTCGAGCCTTAGTCCTTCCCCAGTAGGAAAATTTTGTTTTTTTGCTTTAGAGGCTTCCAAACTATTTTTTATTTGCTCGTACCAACATATTTCGTCTAGCTCACCGGCAGCCATTGCAATGAACCAGGTTTCAGCTCTTGTGATCGCAACGTAGAGAAGCCTGTTTCTTTCGGCTTCTAACACTTGTATTTTTTTCGACTTAATTTCCTCTTCATAATAAGGAGCTTCACCTCTTTTATTATTCCATANAGCGATTTTTCCCCCTGCTAGAATCTTATCGCGAACCTCAATTTTCCTCTTTTGAGTTTCTGGTAGTATAACAATTGGGGATTCAAGGCCTTTTGCGCCATGTATGGTCATTACACGTATTTGATTTTTTTGGTTTGCTAATTGTCTTTTTATCTCAAAACCAGAAGTTGAAACCCACGCTAAAAAGCCCGTCAGGCTAGGCGTTTCTTGTTTTTCATAATCAAGTGATAANGACAGCAAACCATCTATAGCGTCTTCTGCTTCAGTCCCTAAGCGGGATATAAGGTTGGCCCTACCGTCATATTTGTTAAGTATCTTTTCAAGAAGTTCATAAGGTCTTAGATAATCAATGCTGGCGAGTAAATTATTCAAAATCGAATATTCGTGCGTAAAAATGTCCGACCTTTTTTTTAGCTCTTCCCATAAACATTTATTTTTTCGATCATGAGCTAAGTCAAAAAGCTTTCTTTCACTCCAGTAAAACAGGGGTGATTTTAACACAGTTGCCAAGGATAAATCATCTTGTGGAGAAGATAAAAATGAAAGCAAAGCTATAAGATCTTTAACAGCAATCTCCTCCATGAGTTTCAATCTGTCAGCCCCCGAAATAGGTAGGCCTCTTTTTTTACATGCTTTTATTATTTCATGAAACAAAACTGATCGGCGTTGGACCAATATTAAGAAATCTCCAGGTCTAATTGTACGCATAGCATAACTATTACCAGCTCTCTCAGGAATTAAGCTTTTAGAAAATATTAAGTTGTGAATTTGATCTGCTATTAAGCGTGCTAATCTTACCCTCTCATCTTCTTTCCCAGGCATATCTACAGGGTTTTGCCATTCTGTATCTTGTGGTTGTTCAGATTTTTCTACAGCAGGCCAAAGGTCAACTCGGCCCGGTAGTTTAGAATAAAATGATATATGCTTTTCTGAGTTTGTTTGCCCTATTTCTGGCTTTTCTAAAATGGNATCAACAAATTTAAGAATTGTGGGTGACGATCTGAAAGAATATTGTAAAGATAATTCTTTAAGAGGTTTAGCTGCTTCTTCAAATCGTTTTTTAAAATCTTTTTGAATTCGGTTTAGCTCAAAAGTATCTGCGCCCTGAAAAGAATAAATTGATTGTTTTTTGTCACCAACAACAAATAAAGTCCTATTTGTTTTATCTTTAGATCCTTCGCCAGCATAAAATTCTTGTGATATTTTTTTTATAATTTGCCATTGTGANGGGCTTGTNTCTTGTGCCTCATCAATAAGGATATGATCGATACCTCCATCTAATCGATATAATATCCATGACGCTATTGTAGGATCTATCAAGAGGTTTTGAGTTTTTAAAATGAGGTCATCGAAATCCAACCAACCGCGNAGTAATTTTTCTTTCTCATATTGATCAAGAAAAGCTTTTGAGAAATCGTAAATCGCACAGATCTTCTCTGCTGCCTGAAATGAAATTCTTGTTTGCCGGAAACCTTCTATTTTTTCTGCCAATTTGTTTATCTGTTCTGTTTGCGAATTTAATAATTTGTTCAGAACTGGTTTAGAGGCAAAATTATCGATTTTTGCACTATATCCTTGCTTTTTTGTAGTGTTGCCTTTGTACAATAAAACATCTTCTAAAATGCTTATAAATTTTGAATTTATTGACTCGATAGCTGAAAGTTTTTTGGCAGCAGTTTTATCCCGGACGCCGCCATTTTTCATTTTCTCGCTTAAGGATTTTATAAGCTTTAGGTCTATACTGTCGAAGTGTTTATTTAAGCATTGTTCGAAAGACTCGTCACCTCTTAATCCAAACTCTAAACGGATTTCAGAGTGATCCTTAAATTTTGATAAGACAGTACGATTCTTTAAAATATCTTCTAGTAGTTCTGTGAAATTAAAATCACTAAGAAATTTCGAAATATTAGCCAAAGTAACCGAGTCCTTCTGATCAGTTGATATTTGGTCTAAAATTTCTTTACAAAGAGCTTGAGCTGTCCACTCATCTATTTCGGTAAAATTAGGAGAAACACCCGCCTCAAGCGGGAAGCGTCTGAGCAGCGATGAGCAAAAGGAGTGAATAGTTTGTATCTTTAAGCTTCCAGGCACTTCAATCGCTCTAGCGAATAAGGTTCTAGCTTGCTTAAATTTTTCTTTGTTTAATCCCTGCTCTAATCCAAGCTCAGTTAGGCTTTTGCTAAGCGTCCTGTCGTCTAGCATTGCCCACTTACCCAACCGCTCGAATAAGCGGTTTTGCATTTCTGATGCGGCTGCTTTTGTATACGTTAAGCATAAAATATTTTCNGGTGACACGCCATCAAGCAGTAATCTNGCAACCCTATCTGTTAGAACACGNGTTTTACCTGAACCAGCATTAGCAGAAAGCCAGGTNGATTCATCCGGATTAGATGCAAGTACCTGAGCATGAGTTGCCTTATCACGGTTTTTCATTGNGCCTTATCCTCGATAGACCATTCGCCAAAACGGGATATGCCATCATAATCAGAGTTGTCTTCAATTCGAAACATGGCCCGTCTTGCTGTATAGCCCTGGTCTGGGTTAAGGTATCTTGCAATAAGCAACTGGAATTTTCTGCGGTGTGCGTCCAAAGATTCTTGATCAAACGGAGCAAAAACTGCCTTTTTATTGCTNAGATCAAGAAAGGAAGCCTCTAAAACACNCATAGGCGCAAGATCTAAAAAACCACCACNTTCAATAATTAAAGCAAGTAAGAAAAGTTGCTTATCAAAATGCAATTGAACACTTTTACTTGGCACTGCACCTGTTTTATAATCGTATATTATTGCCTTACCGTCCTCGTTGACATCGACTCGGTCAATTTGGGCAGTGAGCTTAAAATTCAAACTCGGAATAATAATCTGGCCCTTTTTTTCTAAAGCTACGGGCTTGCAAAAATTTCTTCTTTTGGCTTCTTCAGAAACAAACCAGTCTGCTATTTTCTCTACTCTAGAAAACCAAAAAAGTCGTGTCGCAGGCGAAGCAACTTTTTCTTTCAATTGTTTCTTTGTTAGATCTAATAAATGGTTTTTTTGATCCACGAATGAAGCATCTTGATGCCAATTTTTAACAAACTGTTCAAAAATTTGGTGAATTATAACTCCTCTTAATAGAGGATCATCTGATCGATGTAATGACAGAAGAGGTGTTAATTTTAAAATATGTTTTGCATAGATAGCGTAAGGATCTCTGATAAGAGTTTTAATTTCTGTCACAGATAGTTTTTTTGGTCTTGTGTCTTTCGGCGGCTTAGGAGAAGGTCTTTTTGCCGATTTTCGTGGAGTAGTATTTTTTGTTTCATTAGCCCAGTCTAGCCACTTTGCGCCTCGACTTCTCATGTTTTCAATTGCTTCGGGGCCATTATTTTCGGAAAGTCCACTCAACAGATTTAAAAGTCTATTTAGCCACCTAGATGGTATCGTCTCTGCTTCGTTGTCTTTGGTACTTCTTGTTATAAAAACGGTAGGGCTACAGACTGACTGTTGATAATCGTGTGCTGAAAGGCCTATCCGTCTTTCAGGTGAGAGCAATCCAGATTCTTTTCTCATTTTTCTGTTCAGCCATGGATCTATTGCAGCGGGAACCGGCCAGGATCCCTCATTCATGCCTGCTAAAATCAAAACCTGGGCATTGTGCGCTCTAGCTTCTAAAGTGCCCCAAATCATAATATTGGGATGAGTTGGGTTTATTTCTGGTACATGTTCATCGGCCAGTATTGAATTAAAAATGTCTGCATATTTTGATGCTGATATTGATTTAGCAGTTGGAGAAGCTTCCCTTATTCTTTCAATTATTTTTAAACAATGGCGGCCATTATTTTGTTTCCACAAATCTCCAGAAGTGTTTGACTCATTTTGATCTGGGCCGGAAGCCACGATTTTTGCCAGTTCAATGTGTTTATTGAAAACTTCTTCAAAAATATAAGAGTCTTGCAATCTACACTGTTCTAAAAGATTACAAATCCAGGCTGCCCACTTTGATGCATATTGAGTTTCACTTTCTTCTAACCAAGCGGAAATATTCTTTGCAGAAAATATGTTGACATTGGTGGTTCTGAAAAACAGTTCCAGACTCCGAACAAATTCTAAATGCTCAGTTCTAAAATCTCCACCACTGTGAGTTAAGGGATGTTTTAATAATGCGAAAATTTTAGTTATTGTCACAGGTCCTGCAAAAAGAGAAACTACCAAACGTAAAAACCTACCGGAAGGTGTAAGTTGTAAAGGAACGCCCGCACTATCATCAGGAATAATATTTCGATTAGAAAGATAGGCAGAAACCATTCTTGTGAGCTTTCGATTTGGCGATACTAAAATCAGACTTTTGTTTTCTTTGATGGCCAAAATCATTCGGAAAGCTATGGCTAGAGATTCATCCCTTATGCTGTCAGCTTCAACAAGGGTAATACTTTCGGTAATTTTTGAAACATTGCCCAATTTTGGACCTTCATCCAACCAGCAGTCTGTAACAGGTGCTGGCCTTAAAGATAGACTAATCAAATTTTGTAACTGTATATTTGATTTCTCTTTAAGGTGCCATTTTTGTAGATTTGATTTCGGTAGACCTAATTCAAAAAATGTTTTTAGATTTCTAAATTGTGGATGGTCTTCTGGCACCCCAACACGCTCTTTTTTACCCCATAATTTTTTAGGTAAAGTAAAATCAAAGCCTGGCAAAACTACCGCGCCATTAGGCAAATTTATAATCCCCTTTATTAATTTCCTTGTCGATGCCCGTGAGCCAGAGGAGCCAGCAATAAGTACAGGGTTTTTCGGACTTTCTTCTAACCAATAATCAGTAAGAGCGTTGATAATCTGTCTTAACCAAGCCTCTTCATCAGGGTCATTTTTTCTATTTTCAAGATATTTTTTTACAATATTCAAAAAAAGTTGAGTTCTTTTCCAGTGTCCGGATTGATCTGAAATATCGAGGTTTAAAATATTCTCCACGGGTACGGCCTCTCCCTGCATTTCGTCAATTAATTCGGAAAGACTTTTTGTAAGCGCGTAGACAGACGATTGAGCTGCAATATCTGGCTGTGCTTCAATCAGTTTTTGAACTAATGCCATCAGTTCAAATTTATGAATTAAGGAATAATTAGGAATTGGTTGGTAACTGTTGGGAATAAGCTGTGATACTTCGGGCAATGTTAATATTTGAGGGTGAAGCATTGCGCCTAAATCAATCAATTCTTCTGTTAATCGGTGACGCATTCTTGTTGAATTAACTATTACCTGTAAATTTGCTAGAACTTCAGGCTCTGATGATGCAAAACGATCTAATATACCATTTGCAAGTTCACGAGGAAAATTTACTCCCGGGCTGATGCCAAATATTCCAGAGATATTAGGATAAATCATTTGTGGGACTTTTTTCTATTTGATTTCCAAAAAACAAATCAATCCAGATTTTATTGTTGCAGGGTTTTTTCAAGTCGCGCCTTCCACATAGAAGAATTGGTTGAAAAAATTACTTCCCGTTTATCATTTTCAAGAATAATTATTTCAACTGTAAGTGCATCTTGCGGTTCAAGATGGCCAAGTCGTTCTGGCCATTCTACTATAACAATTTCGCTAACAAAGGCATCAATTAAACCTAATTCAAATATTTCGCTCTGATCAGTCAATCTATATAAGTCGGCATGCCAAATAGAACCAAGTTTTGTCTCATAGGTTTGTACTATGGTAAACGTTGGAGACGGCACTCTTCTACTTGATCCATTGTGGATTGTATTAGGGATCTAGCAAAGAGGCTTTTACCTGCTCCTATTTCCCCCTTTAGTAATATTATATCACCGTTTTGCAAATTTTCTTTGAGTGCACTGGCGAGCTCTTCGGTTTCGAGGGGTCCATTTGATACAAATGTCTTCTTCATAAAACTTTACTACAAAAATTAATGATCGCTTTGTTGCTATTGGCTAACAAAACGATTGATAAAAACGGATCACAAAAAAACCTATATGAAAAAATTTTGGTTTTCACCAAAAAGGTTTGCATTTGATTCAACTTTGTTTCTGGGCCAATTTATTTCAACGATGGCTCCAGATGGTTCAACTTTTGATTGATTAGAGGTCTGATTTCTATGTCCGTTCATAAAACTAATCTTTGCGCCCGTTCTCTCAAGCAGAGTTTTTGCAATAAACAAGCCTAACCCCATACCCTCATAGCCTTGTCTATTTTGTTTTCCTATTTTCGCTGTTAAAAACGGATCACCTAATCGTCCCAGCAGGTTTGCGGGATAGCCATAACCGTTATCCGCAATAATGATAGTAATTGTTTCCTTGGTCCAAGAGCTTTCTACCCAAACTTTTGAAGTTGCAAAGTCGACAGCGTTTTGAATCATATTTCTAAGTCCATGGATAATTTCTGGCCTTCGAATTAAATGCGGTTCATCTATTCCGCCTTTGTGGTCATCTGATATTTTTGTCTCTATCGTAATTCCTCGCTTTGAATGTGGTTCAGCTGCTTCTCTAATTATTTCGGCTAGTAAAGCTTGGTGCATTTGTAAATCGTCTTTTCCAGTGCTACCCATACTATTTAAAATATTACCACAGCGATCAGCCTGATCACGAATTAACAAGGCGTCGTCCAGCAGTTCGGGGAAATTCTTTAGTTCTTCTATTAGTTCTGAACTTGTGAGTTTAATCGTTGCTAGAGGTGTTCCTAGTTCGTGAGCTGCTGCTGCCACAACTCCACCTAGGTCAGTTAACTTTTGCTCTCTTGATAGTGCTGTTTGCGTTGCAAATAGCGCATCGCTCATAGTATTTAGCTCTGATGTAACTCGGGTTGAATAGAAAGCTAAAAATACAACTCCGGTTATGATTGCAATCCAATTTCCAAATAAGAAAATATCAGGTATCGATAATAGTTTTCCAGCTTGGTTTTCTAGGGGTACATAAAAGCTTGAAAGTAACGTTACGATTAAAATAGCTGCTGATCCTATAATAATGGTGGATTGTCTTTTCAGGGCTGCAGCGGAAACGACAACAGGTGCCACGAGGAGGAAAGAAAAAGGATTGTTTAATCCACCCGTCAAATAAAGTATCATAAATACATTTTCCAATTCGCTTAATCTTTTGCTTTCCGGGAAAAAAAGGCTTGCTGTGATATTTGCTAATACAGATATGCCCACTGCAAAAAAACAAAGGCTTAAGTCTAAAGCTAGATCGAAATATTGATAAGCTATAATTATTGCAGCCAATTGGCCACTAATTGCTACCCA
>JGI24820J26691_1000149_pt1 | contig 19366 bp, 15 predicted proteins | sample METZYME_5_50m_FD_26691 | JGI IMG/M metagenome (IMG submission 26691) | reverse complement strand
CGTCACCGATGTCAGGGCGATCACANGAGCTTAAAACTCTCGCAATATCTTCATCTTGCACGATTTGATTTTCAATTTTTACAGCCCCGTTTAATCCGTATGAACGTGGACCACCCCCTGAAAAACATGCGATCAAGTGATCAACTCTTAAATTTGCCATTTTCTGAGCAGATTGTAGAACGGTTCTAATTGCTCTTTCCGCCTCTTGCATCGATGAGATTTCGCCAAATTCAATTCCACGGGATTGGGTTACTGCAGAGCCCACAACTCGGAAAGATGACTGGCCAGCTAACGATCCTACTTGATCGGAGGCAAGACTTGGATCAAAACCGTCAAAACGCAATATCAAACAGCTAATTTTTGTGCTTCCGAGATCAAGGATCGCCAGTGTGCCACTTTGCAACGCTGACTGGCGCATTGCACGCATCGCGCGCTGCAGTTCATAAAATTCAGCCATTTTTACAAATCCCCACTGCTATAGTACNTTGACCGATCCACCGGCAATGCGCCCACCCTAACTGTAGGACGTTCAACTAGTCTCATATCAATAATTGATAGTTGGTCAGAAAATAATGCGCCAGACTGGCTCATTAACATCAAGCGATCAAATGCCGATAAAAATTCAGTTTGAGGAAGCATGATCCTAAGATTATTGTCCAAAACAAGGTCCCAACGACGTTCTCCTACTCTAACAAAGGCTCTAACTTGATCTAAAAAAATTTGATTATCTTCCATCAAACTTGATATATCTGCTATAGATAAATTTGCAGCTTCCCCTATAACTAAAGGAAGCTCTGGGTAATCGAGCCTAGAGCTTGCCCGTCGTATAAATTTCCCCTTTTTATCAATAACTGAAATCACATCATCTTTTCGCCAAATGAACGCTGGTGTCCTCTCTAAAATATCAATTTGCAAAACACCGCTTACTGTCACTTTTACTGCAACCGATGCAACCGCCGGAATACCATTCAAAATCTTATGAAGATATTTTATGTCAAGATCAAAATAACTTATGGGAAAATCTAGGGGCATAATTTCCCGTATTTCATGCGCTAACTCATCAGAAGCCCCATCGATAGAAGCTAATTTTATCATGAATTCAGGTCTTTCAACTAATGCACGTTTCAAGTCCTTTTTTATAGCCTCAATATTTTCGTTAAAATTTACATTTAAAAATAAGACTAAAGTTCCAAAAAAAATAACGAGCGAGGGAATGCCTAAAGTGAGAATTAAGCGCAGCCGTGGAATAAGCATCAAGCGCATTAGGCGATAGGAGATAATTGAGGGAGCCGGATCAATATTCGCTCTCGTTTTACGTTTCAACGATCGCATGATGCATCCTCCACGAGCCATTGGCATAAATCACCAAATTTTATCCCACAAATCTCTGCTTGCTCGGGAGCAAGAGAAGTAGGTGTCATCCCAGGTTGAGTATTAATTTCTAATAAAATTAATCCATCCAGTCCTAAACTTTCATCCCAACGAAAGTCTGCCCGACTTATTCCCCTACACCCGATTAATTCGTGTGCACTAAGAGCATACTCAAGGCATTTATCTTCAATTTTTTCTGGTATTTTAGCAGGTACTTCGTGAACCGAACCACCGTTTTTGTATTTGGCATCATAGTCATACCATTTTTGTGTAATTATATCAGTGACCAATAACGCTTTTTTGCCCATCACTGTAACTGTAAGTTCTCTGCCAGGAATATATTCTTCAACCATTAGAACACTTGGCATATGTGACGAAGGATTGAGAGGAGGATCCTCTGCTGGATTTACAAAATAAACACCGATCGAGGAGCCCTCATTAATTGGTTTTACAACATAAGGTCTTTGAAGTGGATGTGCGTTTATTAAATTTGTCTTATCAATAATAAAACCTTGTGCCGTTGGCAAACCAAAGTCTGAGAAAATATGCTTACTTCTATTTTTATCCATAGCCAACGCCGAAGCCATTACTCCAGAATGAGTATAAGGGATTCGCAGCCATTCCAGCACTCCCTGAATGGAACCGTCCTCACCCCATCGCCCGTGAAGCGCGTTAAAAACCACATCAGGTTGTAATTCCGATAAACGCTGAACAACATCATGCCCAGCATCAAGTTCTAAAACTTCAAAATCTTTGCCCCTCAAAGCTGCAGAACATGCCTGCCCAGAAATAAGCGACACCTCCCTCTCTAGAGAGTGACCGCCCATTAACACTGCAACTTTGGGACCTTTTCCGCTCGAAATGCCCATCGCCTCTCTTACCCTTTACGGGCTTTTGCGCCTTTTTAAAGACGTCAATTTAAGGGTCTCCAACCCTAATTATTTCCCACTTTAGATCAATTCCAGAATTTTTGAAAACCCTTTTTCTTACTACCTCCCCGAATTCCTCCAGTTCTGATGCAGTTGCACCACCAGTATTTGTCAAAAAATTTGGATGCTTTTCATGCATTTTAGCTGCGCCCATTTGAAACCCCCTAAGCCCAGCGTCTTCTATTACTTTCCAGGCTTTGAAATCATGATCTTCATTGATATGCCCAGAACTTGAGAACCCGCAAGGATTACGAAATGTGCTTCCAGCAGTTATCTCTTTGGTCGGTTGCTCACTATCTCTTTTTTCTTTTTGAATTCGCATTTTTTCATATAAAGCCTCGACTTCCCCAGAAGGCGGAGCAAATGTCACGCTAACCACGACAAGATCAGAAGATAGATCCGTATTTCGATAAGAAAACAAAACGTCAGTCTTTTCCAACTTTACAACTTCACCACTTCGGTTGACTGCTTTCGCAGATACGAAGTAATCTGAAATATATTTGCCGTAACAGCCTGCATTCATTTTTAACGCTCCTCCGATAGAACCAGGAATAGTCCTAAGGAATGTTAGATCATAACCATTATCTGCCGCCCTTCTAGCGACAAAAGAATCTAAGGCGGCTGCGCCTGCCACTACTAAGCCATTTGAAACCTCAACAGAATTGAAACCTTTTCCTAGTCTTATGACTACACCCTTAATTCCCCCATCACGCACAAGGAGATTGGAGCCTACGCCTATAGGAAAAAGAGATATATTTTCAGGCAACTTTGATAAAAAATACATTAAGTCTTCTAAGTCCGAAGGTTGAAAAAAATATTCTGCTGGACCGCCTACCCTCAGCCAAGTTAGATCAGATAGCATCTGGTTGTCAGTCAGTTTACCACGAGTTTTGGGAAGCTTAAAAAACATATCAATACTCATTACATAAAAGTTTTGGAAGTTCACTGGCCCAAGAGCTTATATTCCCAGCACCTAAGAATATAACAAGATCACCCGATTGAGCATTATCGGCCACCAGTTTTGACAGTTCTTGTAAATTAGAAACGGCAACAGCATGACGATGGCTGTGATGAGTCAATCCTGTTACAAGATCATCTTTACTTACTCCAGGAATTTTTTGTTCTCCAGCAGAGTAAACATCCGAAATTGCAACTATATCAGCATCATTAAAACACAAACAAAAATCCTTAAAGAGCGTGCCAAGGCGAGTATATCTGTGGGGCTGATGAACTGCTATAATTCGCCCTGAACTTATCTGCCTTGCAGCTCTTAATACTGCAGATATCTCAACTGGGTGATGGGCGTAATCATCAATGAATGTTATCCCATTTAATTCCCCAACCTTTGTAAACCTCCTATTAACACCCTTAAAATAAGCTAAAGCCTCGCGAATTTTATTATTTTCAACACCCAAATGATGCGCTACTGCAACTGCACCCAAAGCATTTGAAACATTATAATCACCAGGCATGGGAAGAATACAGTCTGTAATAGTACAATTCTCCTTTTGAAATTTGATATCAAAATGTGCCCGACCTTCATCGTAATGAAGGTTTATGGCTCTAATATCAGCCTGAGCATTAAGACCAAAGGTTTTAATTTGGCGATCAGAAATTTTATCAATAAGTTTTTGTACCTCGGGGTGGTCACTGCAACAAACCGCAACCCCATAAAAAGGGATATTAGAGATAAAATCTAAAAAACCTTGCCTTAGTGCGTCAAAATCACCCCAATGCTCCAAATGTTCGGGGTCGATGTTTGTAATAAGCGCTATGGTTGCAGGTAACCGTGTGAAGGTTCCATCGCTTTCATCAGCTTCTACGACCATCCATTCACCGGCTCCCGCTCTTGCATTGGAACCGTACGCATGAATTATCCCTCCATTAATCACAGTTGGATCAAAACCACCTTCATCTAATAAGGTAGCAACTAACGTGGTAGTTGTGGTTTTGCCGTGCGTTCCCGCGATAGCAACGTTCGATTTCATTCTCATTAGTTCTGCAAGCATTTCAGCTCTACGAACAACTGGCAGACCAGCAGAACGTGCATAATTTAACTCAGGATTATCGCTATTAATTGCAGAAGAAATCACAACAACGGCAACATTCATAAGGTTATTTTTATTATGACCAATTTTTATGGAAGCACCCATACGTTCTAATCGTGAAGTAATTTCAGTTTCCTTCAAATCAGAACCTTGAACAGTATATCCTTGGTTAATTAAAATCTCTGCAATGCCCGACATACCTATTCCACCAATGCCTATGAAATGTATCGGCCCTATTTCTACTGGAAACTTCGTAGACACACTCATTGGGAAGTTCCTTTATCAATAGGCTTAATTGCAGGCCTTGATACGTCTTTTTTTTCTTTCACCAAGCGAATTATTAATTCAGACATCATTTGAACAGAATTTTCGGACGACCTCGTTAAAGCGGCAATGGCCATTGCCTCTGCTTTTTTAGGAGATGCCAAAAATTTAGCAATACACTTTGACAGTTTTTCCTCAGTGAAATCATCTTCCACAAAACTGATTGCTGAATTTATACTTGTCATACTCTCGGCATTTATAGACTGCTCGTCTCTTCGGGCGGATTTCAACGGAACTAGGATCGAAGGACGACCAATCGTCGCAATATCAGCAACCGAAGAAGCTCCTGACCGACTTATTACTAACTGAGCCTCTGAAATTCGCCTAGGCACATCATCAAAAAAGCTAGAAACTTCTGCATCAATATTGTGTTCAGANTACAATTTAATCACTCTATCTTTGTCTTCAGGACGAGCCTGATGCGCGACCCGCAAATTTTTTTTGTTTTTTTCTGATAATAATGACAAAGCGGCGGGTACAATATCAGACATAATTCTAGCTCCCTGACTACCCCCAATAACGAGCACGTTTATTGGATAATCACCCGGAGGTATGTAAGGAGAAGCATTAAACTTTAAAACAGAATTTCTAACAGGATTACCAGTATATAATGAATTCGCAGAGCTTAAGCTTTCTGGCGCTATTCCATATGCTACAAAATCGACCTTCTTTGCAAAAAGCTTGTTAACCTGTCCTAAAACGCCATTTTGTTCATGTAATATTGTCGGAATACGCCATATAAGCGCAGCCGTAATGGCCGGAATACTTGGGTAACCACCGAAACCAACTACGCAGCTTGGTTTGTTTCTTTTAAACCAAAGTAATGACTGAAAAACACCATAAAAGATTTTTAGTGGAACGGATAGCTTTCCAAAAATTGATCTGCCTGAGAAGGTTGCGGAATTTACAATCAAAACCTCCACATCTGAGGGAAAGTTTTCGCAATAGCGAGCACCTCTACTGTCTGTAGATAATTTTACTTGCCAGCCGCTTGCTACCATCTCCTCGGCAATTGCTTGAGCTGGAAACATGTGACCTCCTGTTCCACCAGCAGCCAAAACCAACAAAGGATCATTCATAAATTAATTTCCATTAAAAATATCACCAATGTCTTTTTGAGGCCTATTTCGTGTTAAAGCGAGAAGCATTCCTACCGTAATACCCATTGCAATTATCGAAGAGCCACCGTAGCTGACAAAAGGTAAGGTCATACCCTTAGCAGGAAGCAATCTAACTGCCACCCCAACGTTTATGATGGCCTGGATTCCAAACATAGCTACCAAACCTGATCCAGCTAAACGGTTGAATTCATCTCGTTCCCTAAGGAGCCTTATCAATGAAATAATTACTATCCAGGTGTACAACAAGAGAATTGATACCACTAAAAGCAATCCATACTCTTCCGCGGCAACTGAAATTATAAAATCAGTGTGCGCATCCGGTAGGGACCACTTTACCTGACCCTCACCAACACCCACACCAAAAAAACCACCTTCTTGAATTGCGTTGGTTGCGTACCCAAGCTGTGTACGCGGATCAATATCAGGCGAAAGAAAACCATCTATACGTTTCGCAAAATGATCCGAAAAAGAGTATGCAATTGATCCCGCCAACACCACCATTATAGCTAATGCAGCTAGTAGTATAAATGATGCACCTGCAACAAAATAAATAACGCCCCAGCCAAACAATATAAGGCATGCTTGCCCAAAATCAGGCTGAATAATTAACAAAGCCACGACAGACATTGTTAAAAAAAATGACCAAAGACGTCCTGGCGGTCCATTAATTTGGCTATTTGCTGAAATTAACCACGCAACAGTCACTATAAAGCCAGGTTTTATAAACTCCGAAGGTTGCACTGATGCAAATCCTAAGCCGTACCACCTTACCGCTCCTTTACCAAAATCAGTTCCAAAAAAAGGCAGTAAGATTAATGCAACAAAACAAAACAAAAAACCTATCACACCAAGCCTGCGGATTATTTTCGATGACATCATAGAAAATGCTAATAATACAATAAGCGCAATTGATCCAAATATAGCCTGGCGATTTACGTAATGAAACGGCGACAATCCATTTTTTTCTGCTAACGGTGGCGAGGATGCAAGACCTAATAATAGCCCAATACTGAAAAGAATAAGTATGGCAGTCAGAACTGATTTATCTAACGTTCGCCACCATTTTGAGAGAACCGCCTCTCCATCCACAGCCCCAACGGAGCCATACGCCATTTCTGTCATTTTGCCTGCCTAGTCCTGCCTGTCGTCCCATTAACTGAGATCTGTTATTCAACTTTACATTTTTTTTTAAAAAATACTAGTATTAGTTGGTTTAAGTAGGTGATTGGATGTCCAAACTGCCACATTTAAGAAGAGTTAGTTTTTTGTGAGATCTTAATAACTCTTTCTACCTGTGAGATAAAATCGTCACCACGATCCTCGAAATTATCGTACTGGTCGAAACTTGATGCTGCAGGGGCCAATAAAATAACATCACCAGCAGAAGCTTCTTCTGTAGCCTGTTCGACCGCTTTTTTCATATCGTTACAAATAACAGTACTACAATTTAATTGCCTTGATATAGCTTCAGCTTCCAGGCCTATTATGTATGCTCGTTTAACACTCTCCGTAGCTGAGTTTAATCTTGACAGGCCACCATCCTTTTGCTGACCACCACAGATCCAACGAATATTTTTGTGAGCATCCAAAGACATAATTGCGCTCTCAACATTTGTAGCCTTGCTATCGTTTACGAAAGTAATGCCTTTATAAATAGCAATTTTCTGGGATCGATGCGCGAGCCCATTAAATCCCTTCATTGCCTCTGCTACTTTACGAGGCGAAAGACCAAGCACCCTACATGTTGCATAGGCGCTAGCTGCATTTTGGTAGCTATGCCGGCCAACAAAATTATCATATTTCGTCAGATCAATCGAATTTGTTTGCCTCCCTTTTCGATACTCCTGCACTTGGCCGTTTTCATAAGAAACAGACCAACCAAATTCTCTAATTGATTTTTTATTTGCAACTCTAATGACACTTTCATCTCCCAGACTAACAGCAAGTTGTTGAGCTAAATTAAGCCCTGCTATTTCATCTACTCCGATAATAGAGTAATCTGGACATCCTTCGGCAAACAAACGACGTTTAGCAGCAAGGTACCCTCCAAGCCCCCCATGACGCTCAAGATGATCAGCACTAAAGTTTGTGAAAATAGCAATATCCGGTGATAAAGTTCGTGCAACTTCAATTTGGTAAGAAGATAGTTCTAGAATAGTTATCTCATTATTGCTTAGTGGATTTATATCCAAAACGCCGCGTCCAATATTACCTGCGAGCTGCGATTTATATCCTAGCGTTGAAAAAATATAATGTAACAATGATGCTGTTGTGGATTTTCCATTAGATCCTGTTACTGCAACAATCTTTGGACGTACTGAAAAATTGCTCCAACTCTCTGTCGCTACAGACTGAAAGAACAGCCCCACATCGTTATCAATTAATACGCCAGCGGCAATAGCGGAAGCAATAATTGGGTGCGGTAAAGGAAAATGATGTGGTATTCCTGGGCTTATGATTATGCGATCAATACTTTGCCAATCAAATTCTGAAATGGTATTTTTAATTTGAAAACCCTTTGATGACGCTAAACTTCTTTTTCCCTCATCATCATCCCAGCAGATCACATTAGCACCACTAGCAATTAAAGCACCAACAGAAGCCATCCCTGACTTACCAAGACCTAAAACCATGTAATTTTGATTAACACATCCCTGTAATTTTATCACAGGTCACCCCTTTGACTATATACATAATAAACTCAAATGCGTAATTTCTAGATGCCAGATACTCACCTCACCTAACTTTCAAAGTTGCCAAACCCACCATAGCTAGAATAAGTGAAATTATCCAAAACCTGATTACGATTTGAGGCTCTGCCCATCCCTTTTTCTCAAAGTGATGATGGATTGGCGCCATCAAAAATACTCTTTTCCCCGTCATTTTGAAGTAAAGCACTTGTATTATTACTGAAAGAGCCTCGACAACAAAAAGCCCTCCCACAATTGCCAAGACGATTTCGTGCTTAGTAACGACAGCAATAGCACCAAGGGCACCTCCCAAGGCCAAAGCGCCCGTATCACCCATAAAAACAGCAGCTGGCGGCGCATTATACCAAAGAAAACCTAATCCGGCACCAAATATACCAGAACAAAGAATTAATATTTCCCCAGTACCATTTACATAATGCACATCCAAATATTCAGTAAAGTCTACTCGCCCAACAGCATAAGCAATAATCCCTAGAGCACCGGCGGCGATCATTACTGGCATAATAGCCAACCCGTCCAAGCCGTCCGTCAAATTTACCGCATTTGCCGACCCAACAATCACAATTATCGCAAATGGAACGAATAAAAACCCAAGATCAACTAACAAATTTTTGAAAATTGGAAGTGCTAGCCGGTTCTGTAAAGCCTCTGGGTGGGTAATAGAAATAAAATAGGCAGCTATCGCTGCCACCAAAAATCCAGATAATAGGCGTACTCTGCTCGAAACACCCTTAGGGTTTTGACGGCTCACCTTGAGGTAATCATCAATAAACCCAATACCACCAAAGCATATTGTTACAAATAGAACTATAATAACGTAATTATTATCAAGCCTTGCCCACATTACTGTTGAAAAAACCAATGATGACAAAATGAGCAACCCCCCCATTGTGGGAGTTCCTGACTTTGCCGCATGCGCTTCAGGACCATCCTCACGAATAGGTTGTCCTTTTCCCTGTTTACGCCGCAGCACATTGATTAGTGGCCGGCCAAAAATGAAGCCAAAGATCAAAGCTGTAAAGAAGGCTCCACCTGCTCGGAAGGTAATGTACCGGAAAAGATTAAAGAAGTCTCCTCCATCTGAAAGCGCTGTAAGCCAAAACAACATTTATAGTCCCCTTTTATAAGCCAAGACTTTGTTTATATTTTCATATCTCGTATTGCATTAACTAAAGAAGACAATCCAACACTCTTTGACGATTTAACAAGAACTATATCACCCTTTCGAAGAATATTTTCTAAATCAGAAATTATTTCAATTTTATTCCTATAATGACAGCCCTTTTTATTTATAGGAAGTTGGCTGTGTAAATTATGCATCAAAGGTCCTATGGTGTGTATAATATCGATAGCAGCTAGTTCTGGCCAAGAACTAATTTCTTCGTGAAGCATAACTTCTTTCATTCCTAACTCCAACATGTCACCTAAAACTGCTACCCTGCGATTACCATAAATATTTTTTTGACCTAAAAGTCTTAATGCAGCTTTCATCGACGATGGGTTTGCATTGAAGGCGTCATCTATCAAGAAAATATTACCTAATGGTAAGGAAATTTTTTCGATAGAGCCCCGTCCGCTCGATGGCTTCCATTTCTTTAGATCCCTAGNTGCCTGTTCAACATCACCTCCAAGACAATAAACACAGAGTAAAACACCCAAAGAATTTTCTGCAAAATGAGAACCAGCTGAACTTAAAATAAATTCAAATTCCTTTTCCTTAAATTCGCATTGAACTTTTATATTACCATTTAAATTTTGAGTCTTTTTCGCTTTAATATCACTGCTCTTACCACCAAACGAAACAAACTGGTTTCCATTTTCAATAGTTTGTTTTTTTAATATTTCGTAACAAGGCGTGCCAGCATTTAATACAGCAATGCCATTACGCTTTAGACCCTTAACAATCTGAGCTTTCTCATTGGCAATTTCGGCTATATCTCCAAATGCGACCAAGTGAGCTTCGGCAATTGCGGTGATAAATACTACGTCTGCTGAAGTCATTTTTGCCAATGGTTCGATTTCGCCAGGTTTATTCATTCCAATTTCCACTACGGCGTAAGTTGCATCCATTGGCAAATTAGCTAGTGTCAGAGGAACACCGAGATAATTATTAAAACTGGCAGGTGCTGCATGCGTTTTCCCCTGAAGCTCTAAAATAGTTTTGAGCATATTTTTAGAAGAAGTTTTCCCAACTGATCCAGTTATGGCAACCAGTTTCGCTTGACTTCTTTTTCTTCTATGCTTAGCCAGATTTTCAAGTGCTGTCTGAACGCAAGAAACCAAAACCAGAGGCGTGTTCGGAGAAATTTCCAAAGGAACATGATCAACCAGAGCCGCTTTAGCACCCAATTTTATAGCATCATTAATAAAATTATGCCCATCGCGATTTCCCTTTATAGCAACAAATAATTCATTAGTCTTAATCGTCCTACTATCTATGGAAATGCCTGTAACACCATCATTACCCCAGTCACCTAATAAATCGCCTGCTGTGGCTTCGACTAAGTCAGTTTGAGACCAAAGCATCACAATGCTCCATCCAAGGCTTCAACCGATATAGATGCTTGCTCTACATCATCAAACGGAAGAATATCATCGCCAATTACCTGTCCAGTTTCGTGTCCTTTTCCGCATATGAGCAAAGCATCGCCGGGATCAAGCATATCAACCGCTCTTAGAATTGCTTCCGCCCTATCCCCAAATTCATGNACTGCGCCAGGATCAATTCTCTGAAGGACCATTTGCCGAATTTTTGATGGATCCTCACTTCTAGGATTATCATCCGTGACTATTACTACATCAGCGTTTTGATAGGCTGCAAGGCCCATAAGGGGCCTTTTGGATTGATCGCGATCTCCACCAGCCCCAATTACCGCAATTATTCTTCCAAATACATGTGGTCGGAGTGATTTTATTGCGGTCTCTATNGCATCAGGAGTATGGGCGTAATCAACAAATACATTCGCTCCATTTGCTCTTGANGCAGCAAGTTCCATTCGACCTCTAACGGTGATTAAATTATGAAGGATACTGAAAACGTCTTGGGGTTTCGAGCCAAGAGAAATAACCAACGCAGCGGCCATAAGAACATTTTGAGCTTGAAAACCACCAATTAAATTTAACCGTTTTTGATAAATCTTACCATCGTATTCAAAAAGAACTTCCTGACCAGAGCTATCAAAACTTTGCCGTTTTAATTTAATATTTGCATGTTTTGATGCTCCCAAGGTGACAACTGAGTGACCTAGTGCTTTGAGTTCCTCCGCGAGCACCTTTATTCTGTCATCATCAACATTTATTACAGCAGTCTTATCAATTGGAAGTAGTTGCCTAAATAATAATGCTTTAGCATCAAAATACTTCTCAAGAGATTTATGATAATCTAAATGATCTTGAGAAAAATTAGTAAAGCCCGCCCCTGAAAACTGAACGCCGTCTAAACGACTTTGCTTCAGACCATGGCTTGAAGCTTCTAGTGCAACATGATCTATTCCATTCGCCTTCAAAGTAGAGAGCAANTCATGCATTTCCAAAGCATCCGGCGTCGTATGCTTTAATGGCTGTGTCCATGATCCAAGAACCCCAGTGGTTCCTATACTAACAGCCTCAATTTCTAAGTTACTCCAAATTTGCTGACAAAAGCTTGCTACAGATGTCTTACCATTGGTGCCGGTAACTGCCACTATCTTAGCAGGCTGTTGATCAAACCAAAGCGCAGCACATCGGGCTAAGGTTTCTCTTGGCTTTTCCACAACAATAAAAACAACATCTTCCGANNTTGAATTAGTCGAATATTTTGAATAACCCATCTTGTCGGTAAGAATGGCAATAGCACCAGCGTGAATTGCTGAGGTCGCAAAACTTATACCATGCGAATTTACACCAGGCAGCGCCGCAAATAGGAAACCAGGCTGAACTTTCCTACTATCTTGGGTAATACCAGTTATAGATAGGTTTTCACTACTTTGAATAGTAAGACCTAACTCAGATAATGTTTTTTTTTGAAAATTCATAGAAAATTTATGCTGTTAAATCGAGTATTATAAGAGTACCTTAGTTCATCCTTGCAGGCAAAACTTTGAATAAGGAGTTGTTTTTGTTCTCCGGCCTTAAGCCTAATAACGGCGCTATTCTAGTAATTATTTCTGCCGCCACGGGTACGGCTGTCCATCCAGCAGTACGCCTAGCCTCTTCTCCAGTTCTATCTTCGGGCTCATCCATTGTTACAACCAAAACGTATTTTGGATTGTCTGCCGGGAAAAGTGCAGCAAAATTTGTTATGACTTTGTCATCATAGTATCTACCAGTAGGGCTAGGCTTATCAGCAGTACCAGTTTTACCAGCCACTGGGTAACCTGGCACCTCCGCCATGGTGGCAGTACCATCCGTAACTACGCTTCTTAGCATAGAAAGGGCCTGTTTAGACACCACTTCGGAAATGACCCTATCGCCATATTTATAATTTTCCTGGACTTGCAGTGTTGGCGTTACCTTGTACCCACCATTTCCTATTGAGGCGTATGCAGCCGCTAAATGTAGAGGGGTAGCGGACAAGCCGTGCCCATATGAAATCGTCATTGTTGATAATTCAGACCACTTTTTGGGGAGCAATGGCTTACCTCCCGACGCTTCCACCATTTCTAATGGAACAGTATCAAAAAAACCCAATGATTTTAGGAACTTTTGCTGATTANCTGATCCTATTTCCCGTGCAATTCGGGCTGTTCCGATATTNGAAGATTTTGAGATTACTTTTTTAACTGGCAGTTCGGATCCATAATTGTGATAGTCTCGTATTTTAAATTTTCCCCAACTTAATGGACCACTAACATTAATAATGGTTTCAGGAGAAACAAGATTAAGCTCAAGCGCCTGCGCTATAGCAAAAATTTTAAATGTTGAGCCCAATTCGTATACGCCTTGAATTGCTCTATTGAATAATGGACTATTTGCCGGGTCACCACTCGTAGGTAATTTAGGTCTATGATTAGGATCAAAGTCTGGAAGCGATGAAAGTGAAATTATTTCCCCATTATTAACATCCATTAAAACAGCAGCTGCCCCTTTGGCGTTAAGAAGCAACATCCCACTAGCCAGCACATTCTCTACAGCGGCCTGTATGGTTAGGTCGATAGAAAGTTTAAGAGGGTCTGCTGATGATGACGGACTCCTCAATCTTTCATCAAATGTTTTTTCTACACCGGCAACTCCGATTACTTCAGCAGAATGTACCCCTTCTCGACCATAGCTAGCACCTCCAAGGACATGTGCTGCCAATCTTCCATTCGGATAAAGTCGCATCTCTCTTGGACCGAAACGCAGTCCAGGATCTCCCAGATCGTGAACAGCTTGATAAGCCTCTGGACTAATACGTTTTTTAATCCAAAGGAACTTCCTTTTACTAGTAAAATCTTTGTAAAGTTTTTCCGCCTTTAAATCTGGAAAAATTTGTGCAAGCCCATCTGCTGCTGTTCTTGGATCGGTTAAATGAGCAGTTTCAACATAAAGCGAATGGGTATCCAGATTTGTTGCCAGGATCCGCCCGCGCCTATCAACAATATTTGCTCTTTGAGCAACGATAGATGAGCCTAATGGCTGAACCTGCATTTCGTATGGATCTGAGGCCGCCAAATGCCCCATCCGAACGATCAAAACGCCATATAGACAGAAAAAAACTGCAGCAAGTACTACTAATCGACCTTTTGCTTTTATATATTCCCGGCTACTAATCTCCTGGTTGCGCCATCTAGTGTTTTCTTGCTCAATTGCGTCAGTATTTTCGCCCCTTTCTCGTGCCGCAAGCACCCTACCGAGTGGCCTCAACGGTATTCTGGCACTAGACTTAGTCATTTTCATATAACCTGACATCAGAGTGAGAAATCTTTGGATTTAAAGTGGAGCTCCACTTAATATTACTTGCTCTCTGATTTAAGCGGTTAACCTCTCCAAAATTTGCCGCTCTAATTGGACCCAATTTTAATTGATCAAAACCAAGGTTTGTCAAATGAATAAGACGCTCGGGTCGATTTAAATATGCCCATTCCGCTTTTAATACAGCCAATTTTGCTCTAGCTTTTCCAATTTCCGCCTGTAACTCCTCAGATTTCTTCATAGCCATCTGGGTTTTTACATTTTCTTGATAAGCCCAANACGCGAGAGTGATAATTAAACCGAATGTGATGATATAAAACAAGTTACGCATTATATTTTCCTTCGAGCAACGGAACGCCAAGCTGGCTTGGCAAAAGATTTGGACCTGGCTGAGAGCTCAATCTTTTTGCTATCCTGAGCTTTGCTGATCTCGACCTAGGGTTTTCTAAAAGTTCTGGGTCTGGAGCAACAATTGCCTTTCTATTCAACATTTCAAAATGTTTTTCTTCACTTTTTAATTCAGGCGAATATCGGTTGGAATTTCCTGCGAAACCACTTCGAAATTGTAAAAAACGCTTTACAATCCGATCTTCAAGCGAGTGGAATGTTACTATCGCTAAAATACCTCCACTCCGAAGCGCTTTTTCTGCCGCAAATAAAGCCTCATAAAGCTCGGTGAATTCGTTATTTATAGCTATTCTGAGCGCCTGAAATGATCTTGTTGCAGGATGACTTGCACCAGGTTTTTTTCTCGGTAGACAATTTTCAATCACATTAGATAGATCTAACGTAGAGACGAATGGCCTCTCAGCTCGCCTGGTAATGATAGCATTTGCAATGCGCCGGCTAGATCTCTCCTCCCCAAAGAAATATAGTATATTTGCAATCTCAATTTCGGGTAAGGTATTTATCAGATCTGCAGCACTGGGACCACTCCCGGACATTCGCATATCGAGGGGACCGTCTTTTATAAATGAGAAACCACGATTGGGTTCATCGATTTGCATTGACGAAAGGCCCAAATCAAGCACTATACCGTCAAAGCTTGATCCATACTTACCTAAGTTAGAAAACTTATCATTGTGTAATTGAATTTTATTTGCGTAATTGCTGATCCACTTCTTTGCTAAATCAAAAACATGGGGATCTCTATCGATTGCAATAACGTTATCAGCCCCTGCCTCAAGTAATGCTCGTGTGTAACCACCCGCACCAAAAGTTCCATCTAACCAAGATCCTGAGACGGGAGAAATCAAATTTATAATAGGCTCAATTAAAACAGGAATATGCGGTAAGTCAGAAACAGATAACTGCATATCACTCATCGGGCTGTCGGTCAGAGGNNTCTAAATAAATCAAAGGATCAAAATCTTCNGGCAANGACTGCAGCCAAGCATTAGCCTTGTCCTGATCCTCTTGAAAAGTTTCNGGGTTCCATATTTGAAATGTATCACCGGACGCAATAAAGTATGCTTCAGNCTTTATTCCTATTTTTTCTCGCAATTTNTGAGGAATGACTAATCTTCCAGTATCATCAACTGACGTTGGAAAACTTTGNCCATGAAATAGCCTCTCTAGCATTTTTCGTTGAATTGACCCCCTAGGCAGATCACTAATTTTCTGATCAACTTCATCNATTGCGTCAATCGTGTAGCACTCAAGAAAGTTTTTTCTNTTGTCTCCATAAACAATNACGAGTTCCGGCTGAAGNCCATCGGTCCATGCGGGGTCACACACTTCAATCACACGCCGAAACAGAGCAGGAATAGAAACCCTACCCTTACTATCAACTTTATTAAGTCCTTCACCTCGAAATCTACGCANCAACTTCAATCACCCAACAAATCTTGTTCCTTGGAACACAAACGAAAAGACGGACCGGGCTACTGCCACTGCCCAATCCGTCGAATTCGTGCCCGACCACTTCAGGCTANGCCGAAGCGCGACATCTGGGGGGAAATGTGTCTGCGCTCCAACTATTTTGATGAAATTGGGGCCTGTATGAAACCTGACTTTCACTTTAGGATCTTAGCGTCCCTTATTTATCCCTAATCATCATGAACCCTTTTGTGCACGAGCATTCTAAACATTGCAAGAAAAAAATGGGAATTTATGGGAATTAATTACACTTTAGTATAAAAATTGAAAACTGCCTAATTTGCTACACTACATATAGAATAAAATAAAAATTATAATCAACATATTGATTTTTATATTTGAAAAAAAAATTATAAAAAAGGTCATTTTTTTTTAGAAAGCGTAAATATGAGTAAAAATTATTTGAAATGGAACATTTTTTTGTGAAAGACCATCTATTCCCATACTGAAAACATTGGTATTTCAACATACGAAAAGAGATATCTGTGTTATAAAATTATTCCAGCGTTTTAAAATGTTATTTCATCAGGCCTACAGACAAAATTAGAAACAACTTTTTTCACACCTGCTTTATCAAAGTTAATCTGTAACTTGTCACCTTCTATATTAGCGACCTGACCATATCCAAATTTTTGATGAAAAACCCGTTCACCAATATCAAAAATTGAGTCAGAATTACCGTTAACAATTATAGTTGTACTTTCGGTTGGCTTAGATAGTGACGTTTGTTTTTTATTAGTCTGTAACCTTTTCCATCCGGGGCTGTCATACCCATCAGCTTGAAATGCCTCAGTTTCTAAGTCTGAGGAATTTAAAGTGAGGTCAGGGGAACTACCGTAAATTTCTGATGCCATAAGAACTTCAACATGCTTTTCTGGCAATTCGTCTATAAAACGCGATGGCATAGATGATTGCCACTGACCAAAAACACGACGGTTACCAGCAAAAGAAATATAGCATGCTTGCTCAGATCTAGTTATGCCAACATAAGCCAATCTTCTTTCTTCCTCTAAACCAATTACCCCACTTTCGTCCATACTTCTCTGAGAAGGGAAAAGGCCATCTTCCCAACCAGGTAAAAAAACTATTGGGAACTCTAGACCTTTGGCAGCATGTAGGGTCATTACAGAGACTTTCTGCTCAAACTCTTCACTTTCGTTCTCCATTATTAGGCTAACATGCTCCAAAAAACCTTGTAAATTTTCAAAATCTTCTAATGCTTTTACAAGTTCTTTGAGGTTTTCCAGCCGCCCGGCAGCTTCTGGAGTTTTATCGTTTTGCCACATTTCAGTATAACCGCTTTCATCAAGAATCTGACCTGCCAATTCGACATGATCTATATTTTCCTGTAAAATAAATGAATTCCAGCGATCTAAATTTTTTAAAAATAAATCAAGTTGAATACCAGCTTTACCAGACAAACCGTTTTCGTCTAATAACAAACGAGCAGCTCTAGCAAGTGAGATTTGATTATCTCTAGCAACCTGCTGAATTTTCTGTTGAGCTTTTTCACCAATCCCTCTTTTTGGAGTGTTAACAATTCGCTCAAAAGCCAAATCATCATTTAAGCTCAGACTTAATCGAAAGTAAGCCATAGCATCTCGTATTTCCATACGCTCATAGAATCTTGGACCACCAATTACCCTATACGGCAAACCTATAGTAAGAAATCTATCCTCAAAAGCACGCATCTGATGACTTGCACGCACTAAAATAGCAATTTCGTCGAGGCCGGCTATTGTGTAATTTCGATTTGACAGTTGGATGGACTCTATCTCTTCGCCAATCCATCGAGCCTCCTCCTCACCATCCCAGTGGCCAATTAACCGAACTTTTTCTCCATCTTCATTTTTTGTCCAAAGATTTTTACCAAGGCGATCTTTATTCCCAGAAATTACTGCGCTAGCTGCTGCTAAAATGTGTGGAGTTGATCTGTAATTTTGTTCCAACCGTATGATTTTTGCACCAATGAAATCTTTATCAAATCTGAGAATATTTCCTACCTCAGCACCACGCCATCCATAAATAGATTGATCGTCATCACCGACACAACATATGTTTTTATGGCTTTGTGCTAACAATCTGAGCCATAAGTACTGGGCAACATTAGTGTCTTGGTATTCGTCAACAAGAATATATTTGAACCACTTTTGATACTTAGAAAGTATCTCAGCATTTTTTTGAAATAGCTCTACAACAAGTAGAATTAAATCACCAAAATCTACAGCATTGAAGTCTCGCAACCTCTGCTGGTACTGGGAATATAATTCAGTGCCAATATTATCAAAGGCGTTAGCATGTGAGGCCGGCACCGATTCAGGTACCCACCCTCTATTTTTCCATCCATCAATTAAACTTGCTAGGTGTCTAGCTGGCCAACGTTTTTCATCTACATTGGCAGCTTTTATTAGTTGTTTCAGGAGCCTTAACTGATCGTCAGTGTCCAATATCGTAAAATTATTCTTTAAGTGGGCTAATTCGGCGTGTCGGCGTAAAAGCTTTACACAAACCGAATGAAACGTTCCAAGCCACGGCATTCCTTCGACGGGTCGACCCAATGTACTTGCAACGCGACTTTTCATTTCTAGAGCTGCCTTGTTTGTAAAAGTCACTGCCAGTATCTCGTTTGGTCGAGCACTTCCAGTATTTAACAAATGCACAATTCTTGCAGTTAAAGCTTTTGTTTTACCTGTCCCTGCACCAGCCAACATCAAAACTGGCCCCTCTAACGCCTCTACAGCAGTTCTTTGGGCTTCATTTAATTCTTGCAAATACGGCTCAGACCTAGCTTTCATTGCACGGACTGAAAGCTTGCTTGAAGATTCAATAGTATTTTTTGAGTTCTGGCTCATAGAAACCTTTTAGACATATATTTTAAATTTGAAAAGATATGTTCTTAATTTGTTCCTCTAGATTTGCTAGCAGTAATTTTAGGCAAAAAATACACTGCACATTGCTGCCACCAAGAATTAATAATCCATATGGTTTAAAATATATAAAATACCAAATAAATCGATCTAATTTACTGAAAAAAGATTTCAAAATGTATTGACACTTTTTTTCTGTTCTGCAACGCAGCAGGGTAAAGGTGTATTTTGTAGAATTAAGAATAC
>JGI24820J26691_1000147_pt1 | contig 19454 bp, 17 predicted proteins | sample METZYME_5_50m_FD_26691 | JGI IMG/M metagenome (IMG submission 26691) | reverse complement strand
TACCCCAGTTTCAAATCCATAACAATTGGCAATTTAACATTAAACTGGCAATTTTTTAATAAATCTTTTCCCAAAAAACGCCCTTTATGTCGTGTCAAACAAAACTCAAGGATCTATATTTTTTTAAATATGGTATAAAACAGAATATTCTTTACTTAAAATAAAATTTTTTAAAAGAATCTTGCAATATTTGATAGTTTTTAACACAAAAAGAAAAACATTTAAACATCAGTCAGATATTCTGCTTTTAGCAATAGGAGATAAAAAAGTGATTCCAACACCATACCTACTTTTTCTAGGCGATGCCCCCGATCAACTATCTGCAAAAGTAGCCCAAGGCATAAAAGATTGGCGACCAGAGCATGCGGTCGGACAGATCAGAATGCCCGGTTGCAATGCCGACCTTGGCTTAGAGGATCTTACGCTAGAGCAGGCTTTTGAAAAAGGCGCCCGGACTGTGGTAATCGGTGTAGCAAATAGAGGAGGTTATATCTCAGAGGCATGGAAAGCTGTGCTAATAGAAGCGTTAAACACTGGATTTGATCTTGCCAGTGGATTGCACAATCTCTTACGTGATGAACGGGATCTGGTCGAGCTTGCAGAGCAAAGTGGTAGGAAGCTACATGATGTCCGAGTGCCAACCGTAGAATATCCCATTGCAAATGGAAAAAACCGGACAGGTAAAAGGTGCCTTGCCGTTGGAACGGATTGCTCAGCAGGAAAAATGTATACTGCAATGGCAATCGATAAATTAATGCAAGCGAGAGGTATGAAATCGACCTTTCGTGCAACGGGCCAAACAGGAATTCTAATTACCGGTGATGGTGTGCCGTTAGATGCAGTAATTGCCGATTTTATGGCCGGATCAATAGAATATCTAACTCCTGATAATGATCCGGATCATTGGGATTTAATTGAAGGCCAGGGAAGTTTGTTCCATGTATCCTATTCTGGTGTAACAATGGCTCTCATACACGGTGGCCAACCAGACGCTTTAATTTTGTGTCATGAGCCAACCAGAAAACATATGAGAGGATTACCCGAGTATAGTCTTCCGAGCCTTGAAGATCTCAATGACACAGCTCTGCATTTAGCAAAAGTTGCTAACCCAAATTGCAAAGTCATAGGTATTTCAATTAACACCAAAAATATGAAGGAAGAAGAAGCTAAATCCTATCTACTTTCACAAGAAAAGGAATTAAATTTACCTGCAACAGATCCTTTCCGTTTTGGTGCAGATAAGCTTGTAGATGCTTTAAAAGATCTAAGTTGAAAAATTGTAACTAAATTTGGGATGATGCATTTTGATTCAAGCTAAAGTCGAAATATTTCCGTTGGCTCAAGTCTTTAGAATATCAAGAGGAGCAAGGACGCAAGCTGAAGTTGTAAGCGTTGAAATTAATCGAAACCATTTTACAGGGCACGGCGAGTGTGTTCCTTATGCACGATACAACGAGACATTGGGGAGCGTAATTCAACAAATAGAAAGCTTACCAGCTGATATTGATAGAGAAACTTTACAAACCATGTTGCCAGCCGGAGCAGCCCGTAACGCCGTAGATTGTGCATTATGGGATCTAGAGTCCAAAACGCTCAACCAACCAATTTGGCAGTTAGCAGGCATGCAGATGCCCAAACAAGCACTTACTGCTTTCACACTATCGTTAGATGAACCTGAGAACATGTTGAAACAGGCAAAATATAATTCAAACAGACCTCTACTGAAAATAAAATTGGGGACCCCCAACGATATGCCACGATTGGAAGCCGTTAGGTTAGGAGCTCCAAATTCCGAAATAATAGTCGATGCAAATGAAGGCTGGAATGCAGAAATATATACAAAACTAGCACCAGATTTGGTCCGCCTTGGCGTTAAATTAGTGGAACAACCTCTTCCTGCAAACCAAGACGACGCTCTTGTTGGACTTCCACGCCCACTGCCAATTTGCGCTGATGAAAGTTGCCATGATCGAAGTAGTCTGCCGCAGTTAGTCGGAAAATACGACTATGTTAATATTAAATTAGATAAAACTGGCGGTTTGACTGAAGCATTATTATTAAAAAATAAAGCATTAGAGNATGGCTTCAAAATTATGGTTGGCTGTATGGTTGGAAGCTCTCTAGCCATGGCACCGGCAACACTAATCGCGCAGAATGCGACATTTGTNGACCTGGACGGCCCTTTGTTACTATCGCAAGACAGACATCATGGTCTTTTGTATGAAGANAGTTGGGTATATCCCCCAGTAAGAGAGCTATGGGGCTAATAAAGGAGCATTAAATGACCAGAACAGTTTATTTAAATGGCGAATACCTNTTNGAAANTGAGGCAAAAATCTCAATCTTTGATAGAGGGTTTTTGATGGCTGACGCAGTATATGAAGTCACATCCGTATTAGATGGAAAACTTATTGACTTTAATGGCCACACAGATCGATTAAAGAGGTCTTTAGATGAGTTAGATATGAAAAATCCTATCTCGNATAAAGAGCTTTTAGAAATTCACAGAGAACTTGTCCTTTTAAATAACATTAATGAGGGTTTGGTCTATCTCCAGATTTCTCGTGGNGCGCCATCCGATAGGGATTTCGTATTTCCCAACCCAGATGAAACTGATCCGACAGTTGTTTTATTTACACAAAACAAACCNGGTTTAGCAAATAGCNCAGCTGCAAAAAAAGGATTAAAAATTGTAAGTATTGATGACGAAAGATGGGGGAGGCGCGATATTAAGACTGTCCAACTTTTATACCCNTCAATGGGCAAAATGATGGCGAANAAGGTAGGCGCTGACGATGCATGGATGGTTCAAGACGGACACGTGACGGAAGGAACTTCCAACAACGCATACATTATCAAAAAAAATAAAATAATTACTCGTGGCATCTCAAATAGTATATTACACGGGATCACTCGAGCCGCTGTTTTAAGATTTGCAAAGGAAGGTCAAATGCAAGTTGAGGAGCGTAATTTTACAATTGATGAGGCCTACAAAGCTGACGAAGCATTTATTACTTCTGCCAGTACTTTTGTTATGCCCGTGGTTGAAATTGATGGAAATAAGATTGGTCATGGAAAACCGGGATCCAATACTTCTCGTTTGAGAGAAATTTATCTCGAAGAAAGCAAAAAAACCGCAATTTAGCATAAAAAAAGACGTATCAAAGTTTCAGTTCTTGTAAGAAAGAAAAAGGTATACTAAACTTTNNAAGACACGATGGGAGAACTGTATAGCAGTGCCGAAGGAGCAACCGCCCCCGGAAACTCTCAGGCAAAAGGACCGTCGTGACTAATAACTCTGGAGAGTGATGTTNTTAACATCCGCCGAAGGGATAACGATCTCAGGCAAAAGGACAGAGGGGGCATCTAAGCGCTTGCACATCAGTGCAAGAAAATAGATGCCGGGTTTTCGGAATTCCGGCTAAAGGAAAAACGAAATGGCCCAAGCCCTGAGAAAAACTCCGCTTTATGACTTGCATCGAGATCTTNGAGCAAAACTGACTGAATTTGCAGGTTATGAAATGCCAGTTCAGTACGGGTTAGGGATCTTGNGCGAACATCAACACACTAGAGCAAAGGCTGGTCTTTTTGATGTCAGTCACATGGGCCAAGTTATTTTACGTGGCAGATCATATACGGAAACGGCTCTTGCCCTAGAAAAACTTTTACCTACAGATGTGCTGGGCCTGGAAGTTGGGCGCCAGCGATATGGTTTGCTTACAACCAATTCCGGCGGCATTTTGGACGATCTAATGTTTAGCAATAGGGGTGATCATATTTTTATTGTTTTAAATGCCGCATGCAAAAATTCTGATATTAAACACCTAAAGTCTCTCCTAGAGCCAGAAATTTTAGTGGAAGAAGTCTTAAACCGAGCACTAATTGCTTTACAAGGTCCAGCATCTGAGACCGTTCTAGGTGAGCTGAANCCTCAGGTTAAAAATATGAAATTCATGGATGTAGAAACCTTACTTNTTTCCGGAGTTGAATGCTGGATNTCCAGATCAGGATATACCGGCGAAGATGGTTTTGAAATATCGATCCCCGCTGNAGACGCAGAGCNAGTAACAAGAAGCATNTTATCAAATGAAAACGTTGAGTTTATTGGTCTCGGAGCTCGTGACAGTCTTCGCTTGGAGGCAGGTTTNTGCCTTTATGGGCATGATATTAATCAAGCAACCACTCCAGTTGAAGCCTCTTTGACCTGGGCAATTCAGAAAGTAAGAAGAGCAAATGGCGAAAGGGCGGGTGGCTTTATTGGTAGCAAAATTATCTTGAAGCAGCTTGATGAAGGAACTGAAAGAAAAAGAGTGGGATTTTTGCCACAAACTCGAGCCCCAATGAGGGAAGGCGTAGAAGTTTTTGAAACTGAAAGGTCTAAGGATACAATCGGGATAATAACATCGGGTGGGTACGGGCCAACTGTCGGTCATCCCGTTGCAATGGGGTATATTGATAGTAAATACGCACAAAATAAAAACAATTTATTCGGCGAACTTCGAGGTAAACGGGTACCAGTAAAAGTTTCAAAAATTCCTTTTGTCCCATTGAATTTCAAACGATAAAAATAGGAGAACCAAAATGAAATTTACAGAAGAGCACGAATGGCTTCGAATTGAGGGTGATACAGTTGTAGTGGGCATTACTGAACATGCAAGCACACAACTTGGCGATGTAGTTTTCGTTGAATTACCCGAAGAAGGATTAATGGTTTCTAAAGATGATGAAATCGTGGTCATCGAAAGTGTTAAAGCCGCATCAGATATTCTGGCCCCATTGGACGGAGAGATTATTGAAATAAACGAAGCGTTATCCGATGAACCGAGCAAAGTTAATGAAGATCCAATGGGTGATGCGTGGTTTTTCAAAATGAAACCATCAGACCCATCACAAGTCGAAGATTACATGACTGAAGACGAGTATAATAAATTAATTAGCTAATAAAACATTTTAGAAATTAAGGAAGAATTCATGCCATTTACACCAACAGATTATTTACCTTACGATTTCGCAAATCGAAGGCATATTGGCCCCTCACCAGCTGAGATGGCGCATATGCTGGAAACACTTGGCCTATCCGATCTGGATAGCCTTATTGATGAAACTCTTCCAAAATCAATACGCCAAAAGAAACCTTTAAATTTTGGAAAGCCAAAATCAGAGAGAGCTCTTTTAAATCATATGCGTATAACTGCATCTAAGAATAAAGTTCTGACTAGTCTTATTGGACAAGGCTATCATGGAACGGTTACGCCTCCAGTGATCCAAAGAAATATTTTGGAAAACCCGGCGTGGTATACAGCCTACACACCCTATCAACCTGAGATAAGTCAAGGAAGATTAGAAGCTCTCTTAAATTATCAGACGATGATCTCCGACCTTACTGGTCTAGAAATTGCCAATGCGTCTCTGTTAGATGAAGCTACTGCTTGTGCAGAAGCGATGACCATGGCTGAACGAGTTGCAAAATCAAAAGAAAAAGCTTTTTTTATCGATGAAAACTGTCATGCTCAAAATATTGCAGTGATGAAAACGAGAGCTCGTCCTTTAAGCATAGAAATTATTGTTGGTAACCCCGACGATCTCAATCCCTCTGAAGTATTTGGAGCAATTTTTCAATATCCTGGCACATTTGGTCATGTAAAAGATTTTACAAGCCACATTGAGAAACTCCACCAAAATAAAGCTGTTGCTGTGATTGCAGCTGATCCTCTTTCACTTACTTTATTGAAGGAACCAGGTGCTATGGGAGCAGACATTGCAATTGGCAGCACCCAACGATTTGGAGTTCCAGTAGGCTACGGTGGTCCCCATGCTGCTTACATGGCTACAAAGGATGCTTACAAAAGATCTATGCCCGGAAGGTTAGTAGGGATTTCGATTGATGCCCAAAATAGAGCAGCATACCGGCTATCTTTACAAACACGCGAACAGCATATTAGGCGTGAAAAAGCGACTTCCAATGTTTGCACGGCNCAAGCNCTTTTAGCAGTTATGGCCTCTTTTTATGCTGTATTTCATGGGCCAGAAGGGCTTAAAGCTATTGCACAAAGAATACATAGAAAAACAGTTAGACTAGCCAAGGGTTTGGAGTCTGCTGGATTTAAAGTTGAACCCGCCGCATTTTTNGACACAATTACCGTCGAGGTTGGCCTCATGCAAAAAACTGTTATGGATGCAGCTGTTCGTGANGGCATTAATCTTCGTGCTGTTGGCAAAACAAAAATNGGTATTACGTTNGACGAACGCAGTCGACGAAAAGTTACAGAAGCAGTNTGGCGGGCATTTGGAATAGTTCGTAGTGATGATGATCTNTCCCACGATTATCGCGTGCCTGATAGCCTTCATCGTAAATCAAAATACCTGGAACATGACGTATTTCATATGAATCGTGCTGAAACTGAAATGATGCGCTACATGCGTAGATTAGCAGATCGAGATTTGGCGTTAGATCGAGCAATGATCCCTCTTGGCTCCTGTACTATGAAGTTAAACTCTGCAGCCGAGATGATGCCTGTAAGTTGGCGAGAGTTTTCACTTCTTCATCCTTTTGCCCCAAAAGATCAAGCTCAGGGTTATGAAGAAATGATTTCAGACTTATCATCAAAGCTATGTGAAATAACAGGTTACGATGCAATTTCTATGCAACCAAATTCTGGTGCACAAGGTGAATATGCAGGACTGTTAACTATAGCAGAGTTTCATAGGGCAAATGGAAATGAGCACAGAAATGTATGTTTAATTCCCACTTCAGCTCATGGAACTAACCCGGCAAGTGCACAAATGGTTGGTTGGAAAGTTATTCCTATTCAGTCTGCTAAAAACGGTGATATCGACGTAGATGACTTCAGAGAAAAAGCCGAAATATATAAAAATGAGTTGGCTGGCTGTATGATTACTTATCCCTCAACTCATGGGGTATTTGAAGAAACAGTGCATGAAGTATGTGCAATCACCCATGAATATGGAGGACAGGTCTATATTGATGGTGCTAATATGAATGCGATGGTGGGATTAAGTCGACCAGGTGATATTGGCGGTGACGTTAGTCATCTTAATTTACACAAAACATTTTGTATTCCACACGGAGGAGGAGGACCAGGAATGGGTCCTATCGGCGTGAAAGGCCACCTNAAGCCTCACTTGCCAGGACATCTCGACTTCGGAGGTGGTGCCGGTCCGGTATCTGCTGCTCCTTTTGGTTCCCCTTCATTATTACCAATTTCATGGGCTTACTGTCTAATGATGGGTGGTGANGGACTAACCCAAGCCACCAGAGTAGCAATTTTAAATGCAAATTATATAGCCAAGCGATTAGAAGGATCGTTTGATGTTCTTTATCGCGGGGCAAACGGAAGGGTTGCTCACGAATGTATAATCGACACACGCCCATTTGCCGAAACAGCCGGTGTCAGTGTTGATGATATAGCAAAGCGATTAATCGATAGTGGATTTCATGCTCCAACAATGAGCTGGCCAGTAGCAGGAACTCTAATGATTGAACCCACTGAATCCGAAACTAAAGCAGAATTAGATCGTTTTTGTGATGCCATGCTGTCTATNAGAAATGAGATACGATTAATTGAAGAGGGTAAATATCCTAAAGATAATAATCCACTTTGTAATGCCCCGCATACTGTTCAGGATCTTGTTGGCGCNTGGGAAAGACCTTACTCACGCGAACAGGGATGTTTCCCACCTGGCGCTTTTAAAGTTGATAAATATTGGCCTCCAGTAAATAGAATTGATAATGTTCATGGAGATCGCCATCTTATCTGTACTTGTCCACCAATGTCAGAATATGCAGAGGCGGCTGAGTAGAGTTTTGCTCAAGACAAATTTGTCTTGAGCAAATTTTAAAACCACTTAAATTTTAGTGCAGANCTAANGCAGCGCCTTGCGAAAGTGAGTTTAATTTNGCATAGGCTATTTCTGGGTCGACTGCTCCAAATCCCGCAAANGTACCAAAACCACAATCNCTTCCAGCAATAACTCTATTTCCACCAACTATATCAACAAACTTTCTTATTCTTTGCGCGACTAATTCAGGATGCTCCACAAAATTTGTTGTGGTATCCACAACTCCTGGTACGAGTATTTTATCATTTGGTATGTCATGTTTTCTATCTTGAAAGACAGTCCACTCATGGCCGTGGCGAGGATTTGAAGTTTCAAATAACAAATATTTAGCCTTAGCTGCCATCAGTGTATCAAACATTTTTGACATTGGTATATCGCAGATATGAGGTCCTTCATAATTTCCCCAACAAATATGTATTCGTACTTTTTCTGAAGGAATTTCTGATAACGCAAAATTTAGGGCATCAATATGCAAACCGGCCACCTTAATAAATTCTTCATCGGTTAAATCATTAAAAAGCATGTGCCGTGAAAGAGCTAAGTCGGGACAATCGAGCTGAAGATCTAAACCAGATGAAACTATCGTTTCATACTCATCTTTCATAGCGTAGGCTAAAGCCTCTAAGTACAGCTCTCGAGTTTTGTAAAAATCGTTTTGAAGGAATAAGGAAATAACTCCAGGAGATGCTGCGTTCATAAAACCTCGAGTAATTTTATGTTCATCCATAGCTGCCTTGAGGTTATTAATGTCCTTTTCTAACTCACCTTGACCCTTTGATTTTACTTCTCCAACGCACATCGGCCTAGAGTAAGTAGGCGTACCTCCATCATTGGCTAAACGTTCAAGAAAACTTGGAAATTTTTTTAAATCTGCTGGAGCATTTCTAGGACTATCACCGTCAAATCCAGTATACCTATCTTTTACATACGTCGCATAGCTTATTTTTGACGTTTCTCCATCACTTACAATGTCTACTCCAACTTCTTTCTGGCGCCTCACAGTTTCGGAAACTGATCGAGTCATACATTCATCAAATGCACCTTGGTCAAATTCATTTCCTTTCTCCCGGGCAAATATAAAATCTACAACTTCTTGTGAGCGCGGCAGAGAACCGACATGTGAAGTGAGTATTTTATCCATTTGTAAGCATCCCCCATTTAAATGAAAAAATTTTTAGCCTTTCCAGGTGTGGCCAGCTGGATCATTGTTTCCTTTGATTTGATATAATGCAGCTTCACCAGTAACTGCAGGTACAATGGAATGATTCAAATCTGCCGGGATAGACATTGTATCGCCTGGCGCCAAAACGGCTGAATCTGCATCCCAAGAAATACGCCAATGACCACGAACTGGCATAAGTACGGATGGAAATTTGTGACTTTTCTGTTTCTCATTGGCAGAGCCTCGAGTAATAAAATCAACTTCAAAACCGGGTTTGTCCCTAAGTAATCCATTTTCTCCTATTACATTTACTGGTTTCTTATCTGACAACGAAAACATATCCCAATATCGAGCCACATGATTTGGAACTACGTCTAGCGTTGTTAACTCTGGCCTCTTAGCGAGTTCGTCACTTTTCATTACTGGCATAGGACCTATGCCATCTGGTAACTTTTCACCCTTCTTTTGGTCATATAGTTTTCCATTTTCACCAAGAATTAAACCGTGTTCTGCTGCATCTTCAATAACTTGAGGAGCCCAGTGAACCCCACCCCCAGCATCATCGCCACCTAGAATAGCCATAATCATGCCGTACTCGGTACCTATATTTTCAAAGCCCCTGAAGATACCCGTGGGTATATTAATNATATCGCCTTGCTCAAGCACTACTTCTCCTGCATTACCCCACCTCCCCCAAAAGAACCGCCACCGACCTGAAAGCACAAAGAAAACCTCGGCAGTATTATGGTCATGAAGAGAATTCCGGCACTTTGGTGGTTGACCNGCCGCACCNATATTGAAGCCATGTGGAATAGCGATGTGAACATGTTGATCTGGGCTTTCNGAAACACCCCCACCAATTATAGTAAAATTTTCTTTTTGATTACTTCCTGGCGTATGCGCATCAATAAATGCGGTTTTGCATGGAACTAATTCGCCGTAGCGGACGATACGATCAGCCATTGTATATTGCGTCATTTATTTACTCCCAAAATCTACGATTGTGATAAAAAATTTAAACCCCATGTTTTAGAAAGATTTGTTTCCAAACTGCAGTTTCATCAAACAAGGTCCATTCGCGACGGATCTTTGGGGTATCACCTGAAACGGCTCCAAATTCGACGTGTGTTGCGCCAAAGATATAAACTTCAGCACCAGTTGGAGCACCAAAACTACCCCAACCTGCATGTTTGCCATATAGAGACCATCGAAGTGCAGCACGGGGTGGCATAAANGGGTCTTCTCTACCAATTTGGTGATGAATTTCAAATTTTGCNTCGGGAAATGAAGCACGAAGCCCCATCCANAATTGATCCGCGCCGTCATGAGATAAAGTACTTATGCCTCCNGGATATTCTAAATTCGCCGCTCGATCATATTCNCTAGGAATAGCTGCAAAATCTGCATTCATAATTCNACTAAGGATATCAGNAAATTTTTGTCCCCATTCATTATCATTTCCTGAACCANTATAAGGACCCTTTANATCATCCTTNGGTACAAATGGCTTAACACAATTTTCTNCGCCACCTTCTTTTTCTATCAAACCTCGAGCATAATCTTTNGGTNGAATACCAAGTTGTCGNACTATTGCACCCTGATCACGGATNAACCATTCATCATCAATTTGATTATTACGTGCATGGCAATCTGCAATAATTCTGTAATTAAGTTTTTTGCCCGTAGGCTCTCCATAAATGCCCGGACGAGAATGCGTAGCCGTTGAGTGCAATCTATGAGAACTCAACATTCCTTCTTCTGGTGTACCTGACCAGATTACGTCCTCNCCATAAAGTGTACGGTCGGGAAATTCGGCTAAGGTNGCCATGGTCGCGGCGATTACTTTTTCATTTCCAATCACAATCGATCCAGGTGACCTTACAATAATATTTGGTGCGTAGTACTCGTGGAGTGTGGAAATACCACGCTCCTCCCAAATTTCTTTTGTAATGCCAATAATATATTCAGGAAAACTNTTATATTTATCGCTAAAACCATNCATTAAAATTCTCCTAGATCGATTTCTGGCAAGTGGATGACCTAATAACCAANGGGCTATCAATTTGAAGTTTGACTGGATCAGAGGAATTTGGATTCTCTATCCGNTTCAAAATTGTGTTCACAGTTTCTCGAACCATCAAGTTTGCACGCTGTCTTACTGTTGTAAGATCATACGACCTCCATGAAGCCGGTGGAACATCATCGTATCCTATAACTGAAACGTCCTTGGGAATACTTAGTCCGATTTCATATCTTAAAATATCCATGACGATGAACGCCATATGGTCATTTGCAACAAAAACTGCGTCCGGGCGATCAACTTTAGNTTTATCAAACATTTCGAAAGTNGCTGCCTTGGTTCTTTCCGCTCTGAAATTTCCAACNTTCCGAGAGAACACTGAAAGACCACTATCTGAAATTTCTTTGTTGAAACCNGCTTCCCTATCTCGCTGGGTTGATGCACCTTCCCAGCCAGCTATGTAACCGATCTTCTGGTGGCCTAAATCAATTAATAATCGAGCAGCCTTTCGTCCTCCCTCAAAATTATTCGATGTAATTGACGAAATATCATCCATATCTTGTGAGCGATTAAACAAAACAACAGGTACTCCAGCTGCTTGACATCGTGAACCAACTTCTGATGAAAGCGCTACAGAGGCCATCACAATACCGTCAACTTGATAATCTAAGATTTCTTCGACCACTGAGCTAACATTACCAGCGGTTTGTGAAGCCATAAAAATTAAAACATGATAGCCACGTTCTTGAAAGGCATTAGAAAGTTTTTCCAGTGCTTCAGGATAAAAATAGTTTTCAAGATATGCAACGACTAAACCAATAATTCGGCTTTTTCCGGACACCATTGCACGAGCTAAAATATTAGGTCGATACCCTAGCTCACTTGCTGCAATTTTCACTTTTTCAGCTGTTTTTGCAGAAACGGACGCTCCTGGAGTGTAAAATCGACTGACTGCAGATTGCGAAACACCAGCTCTCTTTGCCACTTGAGATGAAGTTATTCGATCGACCATTCTAAGTCACCGCCTCTGAAAGAGAAACTCTGCCTAATATGCGTGCTTTATTAAACTCCTTAAGCCGTTTAAAAACATCCACTCCAAGTTGGAAGTAAACGTCAAGCAAATCGATTAGAACCCAGTTTTCTCGTATTAAACCATCTTCAATTCGCCAAAAATCTAGGGAGCACATGGTTATTTTTTTACCAGTTGGCGCTATACCCATCCAGCCATCATTGATTACTGTCTGGATCATATCTGGCCAACCTGTTACGGCAACATATTCAGCATCTCCAAAAAAATGAAAGATAATTTCATCATTATACATACCACGATCGGGCATCGCATTTAAAAATGGAATTTGATGCCAATTCCTAAAACCTGCGATGCCACGCCCAGTACCTATACCAGCCGGCCCATACCAGTTCATTCTAGGATGCCAAAACTTTGCCATTTGCATAACTTCTGGGGCACCTTGGCTGGGGTGGCGTTTCATATGATCCAGCATTTCAATAACTAAATTACAAGATTTTTTAGACTTTTTTTCATCCCATGGGCCTTTAACTTGGCCGTCGAGAGAAGCAGGGCCTGGGATATGATATTCTAACCCAAGAGACGGAGACATCGGCCAAGCATTGGCTTGCATCATAAGCTCGGGGATGTCCCATAATGCTTGGATCTCCACAATTTTTTCTTCTTCAAACCTAAAGAATTCATGAAACCGCATGTGCGCAAGATGCCCAGTTGCTGGAATATCAAGCCAAGGCGCAACAAATGTCCCCGTGTAGTGACCACCACATCCAACCCAGTGATTACTCTGTTCTGTCTCTCCCCCCATAACAATCCAATCTCTTCTTTCAAGATCTGGGAAAGCATCTATTAGAGGGGTATAACAACTATTAAAAAAAGATTGTGGGCCAGTTATATCTTTAAATGGAAATGGCATCCTGATTTTTGCATCGGGATCAATCAGTTTTTCTAATTCAAATCTGACTAACTCTTCGTCAAAATTATACATCGCCGCCCTGAGGGGGGAAAGTAGCTCCTTATTTTTTGAATGGATACAACTCATTTTAAACCCATTTTCATTAATCTGCAAAATTACTCTGCAGCTGTTCCATAAGGGATATTTTTGCCGCCATAACGTCTGACTCGAACGTTGCATTGTTCAGCATGACCGACAAAGCCTTCAAGCATGCATAGTCGAGAACCATATTCACCAACTAACTTTGCGGCTTCATCAGTCTCGATCTTCTGATAACTGTGAGTTTTAAGAAACTTCCCTACCCACAGCCCACCTGTGTACCGACCGGCTTTCTTTGTTGGAAGCGTATGGTTTGTACCAATTACTTTATCACCATTTGCCACATTGGTTCGCGGCCCTAAAAATAAAGCACCGTACGAATGCATATTTTCAAGGTACCAATCATCACGATCAGTCATAATTTGAACATGTTCATATGCCATATCGTTTGCAACTGACAGCATCTCTTCGTGTGTATCGCAAAGAATCATGTCTCCATAATTCTCCCAACTGGCAGATGCTGTTTCAGAAGTAGGAAGAATTTCTAAAATTCGCTCTATCTCAACTAATGTTTCGCGAGCTAGTTTTTCACTGCAAGTTATCATCGCGGCAGGTGAATTATAGCCGTGCTCTGCTTGACCCAATAAATCTGTTGCACATAGTTCAGCATCAACTGTTTCGTCTGCAATCACCATTGTCTCTGTTGGCCCGGCAAATAAATCAATGCCAACTCGCCCATAGAGTTGACGTTTTGCCTCAGCGACAAACGCATTTCCAGGGCCGACCAACATGTGAACCGGTTCAATAGTTTCTGTTCCAATTGCCATAGCTCCGACTGCTTGGATTCCGCCCATAACATAAATTTCATGTGCACCACCCATATGCATAGCAGCCACAATAGCAGGGTGAGGTTCTCCATTTACCGGTGGTGCTGATGCAATAATTCGAGGAACACCAGCGACAGACGCAGTCAAAACTGACATATGCGCTGAAGCAACCATTGGAAATTTTCCCCCAGGAACATAGCACCCAACGGATTGAACAGGGATATTGCGATGACCTAGAATAACACCAGGCATAGTTTCAATTTCGATGTCGGTCATGGAGGCACGCTGCGCCTTGGCAAAGTTTTTGATCTGCAGCTGTGCAAATTTTATATCATCCATATCACGCGCAGAAACCTTCTGCATGGCTGCATCAATTTCGCTTTTAGTTAATTTAAATTCAATTGGGGCATAGCTGTCGAATTTCTTACTTAATTGACGAACAGCCGCATCTCCATTTTTTTCAATTTCAAAAAGTGTTGCCTCCACAACTTCTCGAACTTTTGCATCCTCTGCAGCTTTTTCAATTTCTGTTTTTGATTTCTTAAGAACATTAATAGCCATATCAACTACTCCTCGTACCTGGCCGAGGTGCATTTTTTTCACCCCGATCATAAACTTCCCAACCGCGTCCATTGAACAAATCAACACCTAGTTGCGACGCAACGTGCGCGAAATCAACGTTGACCCAATTGTCTACTATTTTCCCATCTACAACCTTCCAAAAATCCATATAGCGAATTTCTACTCGCTTACCGGTTGCAGCAATTCCAAGAAACTCCCCACTGTGAGTGGCTTCTTGACGTCCAAATGCTGCACCCCACTCGCCCATAAATATACGCCCCTCATCAATACAAATTTTATCTGAAAACGCTGCCTGAAAGGGCCTTTGCCAATTATCCTGAAATTCTTTCAAGCCAACTTTGGTTCCACAACCTTGGTTACCAATCCAACGGAAACCTTCAGAAAAAAATTCCCCGATGTCATCAATCCTGTGGTCATTTAACCCATCTACCATACTCTCAATAACCCGTCGTGTTTCATCAGTTTTTGAAAGATCAGTATTCCTTGTCAGTGCAGCTTGTTCTGGGCGCGATCCCTTCATTTGTTACGCCTCCCTAAGAAAAGAAATTTAATAAAATGTCCTCTCATCCTTTTACTGCTCCAGCCGTAAGACCACTCACTATTTGTCTTTGAAAAAACATAACCAAAATAAACAAAGGGGCTGCAGCTGAAACAACGGCTGCAACAGCAAACATTACGTTACCTTCAGTATAGGTTGTACCTAAAAATGCAGCAATTTGGGGCACCATGGTACGGTTTTCCTCAGACAATAACATGGACGTTATTGCAAAGTCATTATAAGCTAAAAGAAAGCTAAAGAGTCCTGTTGTGATTACCCCAGGCCACATTACAGGAATTATCACTAGTCGAAATGCCTTGAATTGAGAACAGCCATCTACTTTCGCACTTTCATCAAGCTCTTTTGGTATATTTTGAAAAAAGGAATGTAACATCCAGAGAGTAAAAGGCTGATTTATCGCAACTAATACTATGATGGTAGTTGGCAAAATACCCCAAACATTCCACTCAAAAAATGGTAACATATAACCTGAAACTAAAGTAATCGGTGGCATTGCTCGGAAAATTAAAGCTGCAATGAGCAAAATGAGCGTATAACGATAACCTGAGCGAGATAATGCATACCCACCTAGAGTTCCAATTGTCAAAGATGTACAGACGACAAAAAAACAAACAATAAATGTGTTTATCACGTTTCGCCAAAATTCCTCTTTAATCCAAGCACCCTCATAACCAGCATCCGTAAAAGGCTGCCCGTACTCGGCGATCGTCCGCTCACCTGTCAATGCATCCGTCCAATTAGCAACTGAAAAAAAGTCAAGTTCTACTTTAAAACTTCCCCAAAAAGTCCAAACAAAAGGAAAGGCTGCAACTAATAACCAAAGAGCAGCAAAAATATATATAATTACACGAAGACTTAACGACCGTCTTTTAGAGGCAAGTGTCATGTAGATTTCTCCATAAAATCTCGCCATGTTCTTCTCAAGACCGGTAGTAGCAAAATAGTAACACCAATTATCGTCAGCACTGACGTTGCCGATGCCGAGGAAAATTGACGAGTTTCCCCACCCAGATCATTAAAAATAAACCAACTTAGACTTTGTGCATGTGCATCCGCATTAAATCCCACTATTGGCTCAAAAACACGGAAATTGTCCATTAATTGAATAAGTGCAACAAAAGAAACAAGGGGCATCAGGTGAGGAAGAACGACATACCGCACTTGCTGAGTGCGTGTTGCCCCATCGATCTGAGCAGCCTCTAGCTGATCAGTAGGTAAAGTTTGCAAACCAGCATAAAAAATTACAAAAGCAAACGGTGCTGCATGCCACACACCATAAACTATAAGAGAAATCCACATCAAACCTGTAGAGGCTTTCAAAGACAAGTTTGGATCTGAAAAAATCCACTGTATCGCAGAGCCCAAAACTCCGCGGCTATCTATCATCCAAAATAATACAAGAGCGCCAATTAAGGGAGTTATTACAAAAGGCAAAAGTGAAAAGAAAACAACTACACCTTTAATTTTTTCATGCAGTGCGTTCACGTTAAGCGCCACCAGGAAACCAACGATTACAACAAGCGGTGTAACTATAAAGGTAAATGTCAAGGTAAAAGCCATTGCTCTGTAAAAAGGTAAATTGCCAATTTTCTTAAAAAATTCCTTGAAATTTTCAGAGCCCGACCAGATCTCTTTAACTTCCGATATTGCTAAGTGGCCTCGATCACTAAAAATCTCCAAACCAATAAACCGACCTAGGGGTTTTTGTTCCCGTAATTCTCTCGTGGCCTCTTGATCGATCGAAGTTTCTTTTGTGCACCCAACCAAAGGAGTACATGTTTCCACTTCAACCAACACAGCTTTATGAGGGGCGTGAACAGATTGAACCAACACAGATACAATTGGAAAAGCAATAAACAAAACCATTGCAAGCGCAGTCGGTGAGAAGAATAATATAAAAGTAGAATGCTTCATTAAAAGAGGCTCAAGTTTAAAAAGGGGCGCTTGCGCGCCCCATATTAATTTCAGTTAGTTCAAGTAGCCTTTTTCCTTAGCTGCTGCTATGTAAGCTGCCTCTACATCAGCCAAAGCCTGCTCAGCGCTTTCCTTACCTTGCATAAAGTCAGGTAATTCGGCTCCCAGTGCAGTATGCATTAGTCCCATGTAAGGTAGCATTGGATAAGGTGTAGTCCCCATTTTAGCAGCTTCGAAAACTCCAATAGCTGCGTCAGTTGGAGTATAACCATCAATCAACCAAACAGCTTGTGTTCGAATGTTTTCATCACTCATCATAGACGGGCTTATGCCATTCATCATTGCTATAAATGTTGCCTCTGCTTCTGCATCTGAAATATTTTTGGCAACAGTCCAACCGTCCCACCAAAGAGTAGAAGCTGCAGTTGATCCACCTCCAACTGTCATCGGCCCAGCAATTGCGTGACCGTTCTTCACCGCATCTGTTACACCCTCAGCTGTTGTTTGCGAAGAAGCTCTTGAACCCCACATATTTAATAATGCGATATTTCCAGCTCTGTATTCTGCATTAGTTACGTTAGAGTCGTGTGTTAAAAAGTCAGGGTTCATATACTCAGAAAGAGCTTTCATCATGTTAAGGGCATTCACCCCAGCTTCTGAATTTATTGAAGGATTTGCTGAACCTGATTCAAAATGTGAACCTCCATAACCTAGAAACATNTTATTAAATTCCTGGGCTAAATTCCAACCAGCTTTATAAGCTCCACCAACTGGATTTTGCATTTTACCCGATGCACGAATTTTTTCAGCAGCAGCTAACATTTCTTCGTAAGTTTTTGGAACGCTAATACCCAAATCAGCCAGTACGTCTTTGCGATACATTAAGTGTTGAGCGTTAGCCATAAACGCAACGGCCATTATTTTTCCATTAACTTTTATCAACTGACTAGACTGGAGATCGCCACCGTATTTCGCAACTAAATCGTCCAAAGGACGAATTACGTCTTCATTCATCAAAGCAACAATTGATGAATTTGCAACAATCGCAGATGTATACTCTGCTGGATTGCCTTGCATCCCAGGAACATTAATTTTTTGATGATCGGCNGTAAGGTTAGTTGAAACTTCAGCGCCTGTACAAGCTGCTGCGCCCGCTCCTACTGTTTGAATAGCTGGAAATTCATTACCAACCACGCTCACACGAGCTCCAATTTCACATGCCTGCGCAGCACTAAAAGCAGTAAGTGAGAGTGCACCTACTATCGAAAATATTTTTGAGTTCATATTAAAGGTCTCCCTAGTTTGAGTGATGTCTTAAAATTACACCAAGTGATCCACACGAGTGGTTTTGTCCGGGTCATCCCGAAAGTCGTGCCCCTGTTTTTGCATCAAACAGATGGCAAATTTGCGCAGGAACTGAAAAGTTAATCTCATCTCCAATTTCTGCACGAAAATTTTTGTCAGCCTTCACGCTAATAAGTTTATCATTTATTCTAATAGTTATCATTGTAGCGTCACCAAGTAATTCCATTGCATATACACTCGAACCAATTTCTGATTTGCGTTTCGAAATTTCCGCATCTTCCGCCCTGAAACCCAACGTTACCGGACCATCTCCGGCTTTCAGCCCACTAATCTTTGTATTTTTAGCCTCAAAGCATCCATTGGATATTGTGCCTTCGAGTAGGTTCATAGCTGGACTACCAATGAAACCTGCAACAAATGTATTTAATGGTAAATTATATATCTCTGTTGGTGTTCCAACTTGCTGAACTACACCATGATTCATTACGACAACTCTGTCAGCCAGTGTCATCGCTTCAACTTGATCATGAGTAACGTAAATAGTGGTTATAGCTAATTCATGCGAAAGGTTCTTAATTTGCGCTCGGGTTGATATTCTTAGTTTAGCGTCCAAATTCGATAAAGGTTCATCCATTAGAAAAACGTTGGGCTCACGTACTATCGCCCTGGCAAGTGCAACTCTCTGTCGTTGGCCACCTGAGAGCTCGGCAGGTTTTCGATGCAAAAAATCATCGAGCTCAACCATAGAGGATGCCCGCTTTACTTTAGCATCGTGAGTTTCACTAGGCGTTCCTCTGACTTTCAAAGGAAAACGAATATTTTCATAAACATTCATATTGGGGTAAAGCGCATAACTCTGAAAAACCATCGCAACATCGCGATCTTTAGGCTCGACGTTATTTACTACGTTACCATCGATGACCACATTGCCTTCGGTAGGATCTTCGAGACCAGCAATCATCCTCATCGTGGTGGTTTTCCCACACCCTGAAGGGCCTAAAAGTACAAGNAACTCTTTATCAGGAATTGTAAGGTTAAATTTATCAACGCCAACAAAACTACCCCAACGCTTAGATACGTTGTTAAGCTCTACTTCCGCCATCAAACCCCCCGCGGCTTCGCTTTTGCATACGCATGCAAAAAATAGTAGACTCGGTTTAAGCTATTTGGCAAGTATTTTTTGAGGATTACAGAAAGAAATTTTTAA
>JGI24820J26691_1000144_pt1 | contig 19566 bp, 17 predicted proteins | sample METZYME_5_50m_FD_26691 | JGI IMG/M metagenome (IMG submission 26691) | reverse complement strand
AAAATGGCAGATTTAAAAGATTTTGCAGAAAAATTAGTAAACTTAACAGTAAAAGAAGTTAGTGAATTAGCTGATATTCTTAAAGAAGAGTATGGTATCGAGCCTGCTGCATCAGCACCTGTTGCTGTTGCTGGAGCTGCAGCTGCAGCTGGAGGCGATGCTGCTGATGAAAAAACTGAATTTACTGTTGTATTGAAAGCAGCAGGTGGTTCAAAACTAGCTGTTGTTAAATTAGTTAAAGAACTCACAGGACTTGGCTTAAAAGAAGCAAAGGAACTTGTCGATAATGCACCTAGTAATATCAAGGAAGATGTTGCTAAAGATGAGGCTGAAGGCTTCAAAGCTTCACTAGAAGAAGCTGGTGCTGAGGTTGAATTAAAATAATTTACACCTCATTCTAAACATTTTGTTTAGAATTTAATTGTTCTTTAACTAAATATATTTTTATGAGTTTATCAAATAGAGTAAATTTTGCCACATCGGCTGACATTCCAAACTATCCTGATTTTCTGGATATTCAAGTGAAATCTTTCAAGGATTTCTTTCAATTGGAAACTAAATCTAATGAAAGAAGCGACGAAGGATTATATAAAACCTTTTTGGAAAATTTTCCAATTTCTGATGCTAGAAATCAGTTTGTTTTAGAGTTTCTAGATTATTTTGTTGATCCACCTAGATATTCAACGCAAGAGTGTATAGAAAGAGGGTTGACATATAGTGTTCCTTTAAAAGCAAGACTGAAGTTATATTGTACGGACCCAGAGCACGAAGATTTTGAAACTATTGTTCAAGATGTATACTTGGGCGTGATTCCTTACATGACTAAGAGCGGTACATTCATAATTAATGGTGCCGAGAGAGTAGTCGTTTCTCAGCTTCACAGATCACCAGGTGTATTTTTTGGACAATCATTCCATGCAAATGGAACAAAGCTCTACTCTGCAAGAGTTATTCCTTTTAAAGGTTCTTGGATTGAGTTTTCATCAGATATTAATGGTGTTATGTATGCTTACATTGACCGAAAGAAAAAATTGCCGGTTACCACTTTGCTAAGAACGATAGGATATGAAAGAGATAAAGATATTTTAGAAATATTTGATTTGGCTGAAGAAGTTAAGGTATCAAAAGCTGCTCTCAAGAAAATTATTGGAAGAAAGCTTGCTGCTAGAGTGCTTAATTCATGGTATGAGGATTTTGTAGATGAAGATACAGGTGAGGTTATTTCAATTGAAAGGAATGAGGTAATTCTTGATCGTGATACCCTAATTGATAAAGACAATATTGAACTTATTTTAGAATCTAATACCAAATCTGTTTTAATAAATAAAGAACTTGATGATAAGTCTGAGTTTGCTATTATTCACAATACACTTCAGAAAGACCCAACTAATTCCGAGAAGGAGGCTGTTGAGCATGTTTATCGTCAATTAAGAAATGCCGAACCACCTGATGAAGAAACTGCAAGAGGAATTATTGATAAGCTTTTCTTTTCCGAGCAAAGATATAACCTTGGTGAGGTTGGTAGATACAGAATGAACAAGAAACTAGGTTTAGACATTGATATGGAAAATCTAGTCTTAACAAAACAAGATATCATAACTATTATAAAGTTTTTAATTGAATTAATTAATTCAAAATCCGAAATTGATGATATTGATCACCTTTCAAACAGAAGGGTAAGAACTGTAGGAGAACAATTGTCTGGTCAGTTTGGAGTTGGATTATCTAGAATGGCAAGAACAATTAGAGAAAGAATGAATGTAAGAGATAATGAAGTTTTTACACCAATTGATTTAATCAATGCTAAAACTCTGTCATCTGTAATAAACACATTTTTTGGAACTAACCAGCTTTCGCAGTTTATGGATCAAACAAACCCATTAGCTGAACTTACTCACAAAAGAAGATTATCAGCTTTAGGCCCTGGAGGACTTTCTAGAGAAAGAGCTGGATTTGAAGTTAGGGATGTTCACTACACTCACTATGGAAGATTATGTCCAATTGAGACACCTGAAGGACCAAATATTGGTTTAATCTCATCATTGAGTGTTTTTGCTAAAGTTAATAATCTTGGTTTTATTGAAACTCCTTACCGTGAAGTTGACAAAGGTAAAATTGACCTTAATAATGTCAAATATTTATCTGCTGAAGAGGAAGAGGGTAAATACATAACCCAAGCAAATATTAACAGAGACAAAAATGGTAAGATTTTAGATAAAAAAGTTATTGCAAGGTTGGAAGCCGATTATCCAGTTGTTGACCCCAAAGATGTTAATTATATAGATGTGGCTCCAAATCAAATTGCCTCTATTTCTGCATCCCTAATTCCATTTTTAGAGCATGATGATGCAAATAGGGCGTTGATGGGCTCAAATATGATGAGACAGTCTGTTCCATTAATGAGACCAGAGTCCCCAATTGTTGGTACTGGTTTAGAAAAACAAGTTGCATCTGATTCAAGAGTACTTCTGAATGCAGACATGGACGGAAAAGTAACTTATGTTGATTCACAAAAAATCACCATAAAGTATGAAATGACTAAAGATGAAAAATTAACGAGTTTTGATTCTGATGAGAAGACATATTCACTAATAAAATTTAGAAAAACAAACCAAGGAACTTGTATAAATTTAAAACCAATTGTAAAAAAAGGTGATAAAGTTTCTCGCGGACAAGTACTGTGTGAGGGCTANGCTACAAAATCTGGAGAGTTAGCTCTAGGTAGAAATTTAAAGGTTGCGTTTATGCCTTGGAAAGGATACAATTTTGAGGATGCAATTGTGATTTCAGAAAAGGTTGTTAGAGATGACTATTTCACATCCATACATATTGATGAATATTCACTTGAGGTTAGAGATACCAAACTAGGAATGGAAGAGTTAACGAGTGATATTCCTAACATTAGTGAAGAGGCTACAAGTGAACTAGATGAGAATGGTATGATTAGAATTGGAGCTGAAGTTAAGTCGGGTGATATCTTAATTGGTAAAATTACGCCTAAGGGAGAATCTGACCCAACACCTGAGGAAAAATTACTCAGAGCAATATTTGGCGATAAAGCTGGAGATGTTAAAGATGCATCTCTCAAAGCTCCACCATCACTAAACGGTATTGTTATAGATAAGAAATTATTTACTAGAACAATAAAGGATAAGAGAAAAAGAGCAGATGACAAAGACTTACTTAAAAAGCTTGAGGTTAAATATGATCTTTTATTTAAAGATCTAAAATCAAAAATGATTGAAAAACTATATTCAATAGTAAGTGGCAAAACATGTCAGGGTATTTTTAATGATCTTGGGGAAGAATTAATTCCAAAAGGAAAAAAATACACCTTGAAACTATTAAATGAAATTGACGATTACACCCACTTGATGGATTCATCTTGGAGTGTGGACAAAAAAGTCAATGCTCTTGCCTCCACTTTACTACACAATTATAAAATTAAAGAAAATGACCTTCAAGGTATGCTTCGTAGAGAGAAGTTTACAATTTCTGTNGGTGATGAGTTACCAGCAGGTATCATGAAATTAGCTAAAGTTTATGTAGCTAAAAAGAGAAAATTAAAAGTTGGTGATAAAATGGCGGGAAGACATGGAAATAAGGGAATTGTTGCCAGAATTGTAAGACAAGAAGACATGCCATTTTTGGAAGATGGAACACCTGTTGATATAGTATTAAACCCACTGGGGGTTCCATCAAGAATGAACATTGGACAAATTTATGAAACAGTGCTTGGTTGGGCAGGAATGAATTTAGGAAAGAAATTTTCAACTCCAATATTTGATGGCGCAACTATAGAAGAAATTAATTCATTTACAGACGAAGCTGGTGTTCCAAAATTCGGAAATACATATTTGTATGATGGGGGAACTGGAGAAAAGTTCGATCAACCTGCAACAGTTGGTGTAATTTACATGCTTAAATTGGGTCATATGGTTGAAGATAAAATGCATTCCAGATCTATAGGTCCATATTCATTGATAACTCAGCAGCCACTAGGTGGTAAAGCTCAGTTTGGTGGACAAAGGTTTGGGGAGATGGAGGTTTGGGCTCTTGAAGCATATGGAGCATCAAGCACTTTACAAGAAATATTGACTATTAAATCTGATGATGTAATTGGTAGAGCTAAAGCATATGAGTCAATAGTTAAGGGCGAAAGAATGCCAGACTCTGGTTTACCTGAGTCATTTAATGTATTAATGCATGAACTTAAAGGTTTAGGCTTAGATATTAGATTAGAAGAATAAAAAAAACGATTATGGAATTAAATAAAACTAAAAAATTTAATAAAATATCAATTGGGTTGGCTTCACCTGAAACAATCCTAGCTTCATCCAGAGGAGAAGTTCTTAAGCCTGAAACTATTAATTACAGAACTCATAAACCTGAAAGAGATGGATTGTTCTGTGAAAGAATATTTGGTCCTGTGAAGGATTATGAATGCGCTTGTGGTAAGTATAAAAGAATCAGATATAAAGGAATAGTTTGTGATAGGTGTGGAGTTGAGGTTACAGAAAAGAAAGTGAGAAGAGACAGAGTTGGGCACATAAACTTGGTAGTTCCTGTTGCTCACATATGGTATTTCAGGTCATTACCAAATAAAATTGGATACCTTTTGGGTCTTCCAACCAAAAAGCTAGATATGATCATTTATTATGAAAGATATGTGGTTGTTCAGCCTGGTGCTGCTCTTGACGAAGAAGGTAATCCATATAATAAAATGGATTTTTTAACTGAAGAGGAGTATCTGAATATTTTNGAGAAGCTTCCACCTGAAAACCAGTTTTTGGAGGATAGTGACCCTGAGAAATTTATTGCCAAAATGGGTGCCGAGTGTCTGATTGAGCTTCTTTCTAGGATTGATTTAGATGAGCTTTCTTACGAACTTAGGCATAAAGCCAATAATGAAACTTCAAAACAGAGAAAGACGGAGTCACTTAAAAGGCTTCAAGTTGTTGAATCATTGAGAGAGGCAAACATCAACAAAGAAAATAAGCCAGAATGGATGATATTAAAAGCAATCCCTGTCATTCCACCTGAGCTCAGACCACTTGTCCCACTTGATGGTGGTAGATTTGCAACATCTGACCTGAATGATTTATACAGAAGAGTAATCATTAGAAATAATAGATTAAAAAGACTTGTTGAAATTAAAGCCCCTGAAGTTATTTTAAGAAACGAAAAAAGAATGCTTCAGGAATCTGTTGATTCACTATTTGACAACACACGAAAATCTTCGGCTGTCAAGACTGAAGCAAATAGACCTCTAAAATCACTTTCTGATTCCTTGAAAGGAAAGCAAGGTAGATTCAGACAAAATCTTCTTGGAAAACGTGTAGATTACTCAGCACGATCGGTGATTGTAGGTGGACCAACCCTTAAACTCTATGAGTGTGGCTTACCAAAAGATATGGCGGCTGAGCTTTATAAGCCGTTTATTGTAAAAAAATTAATCGAAAGGGGTATTGTCAAAACAGTTAAGTCTGCAAAAAAAATTATTGATAAGAGAGAGCCTTTAGTTTGGGATATTTTAGAAAATGTTCTGAAAGGTCACCCAGTTTTATTAAATAGGGCTCCAACTTTACATAGACTCGGTATACAAGCCTTTCAACCTATATTAATTGAAGGAAAAGCCATTCAAGTTCACCCACTTGTTTGTACTGCATTTAATGCAGACTTTGATGGTGATCAAATGGCTGTTCATTTACCGCTGGGGCCTGAAGCTATCTTGGAATCTCAATTATTGATGTTGGCATCACATAATATCTTAAATCCAGCAAATGGATCTCCGATAACAGTTCCATCGCAAGATATGGTTCTTGGTTTATATTATATGACTAAGGAAAAAAAATCAACGAAAGAAGATGTTGTCAAAGGTGAAGGCCTAACTTTTTATTCATTTGAGGAAGTTAAAATTGCTCACAATGAAGGTAAAGCTCATTTGAATGCGTCAATAAAAGTTAGAACTAAAGATTTAAATGATAATGATGAGCTAGTAACCAAATTAATTGAAACAACAGTTGGTAGAGTTTTATTCAATGAAGTTGTTCCTGAAAATGCAGGCTATATAAATCAAGTTTTAACTAAAAAGTCACTTAGAGACATTATTGGAAGGATTTTAAAAATGACCAGTGTTCCTGAAACTGCTGAGTTTCTTGATAAAATTAAAGAAATGGGATTCACTTTTGCGTTCAAGGGTGGATTATCCTTCAGCCTGGGAGATATTATCATTCCAGATGAAAAACATAAAATGATTGATTCTGCCAATCAAGAAGTTGACTCAATTATGTCAAATTATAACATGGGATTGATAACCAATAACGAAAGATATAATCAAGTTATCGATGTTTGGACAAGTTCCAATGCGTCTTTAACTGAGTTGGCAATGAAAAGGATTAGTGAGGATCAACAGGGATTTAACTCCGTATATATGATGCTTGATTCAGGAGCTAGAGGATCTAAAGAGCAAATTAGACAGTTAACNGGAATGAGAGGATTAATGGCTAAACCCAAAAAAGCAAGCTCGGGNGGCGGAGAAATTATTGAAAATCCTATACTTTCTAACTTCAAAGAGGGGCTTTCAATTTTAGAATATTTTATNTCCACTCACGGTGCTAGAAAAGGTCTTGCTGATACAGCACTTAAAACAGCAGATGCTGGATATTTAACGAGAAGACTTGTTGATGTAGCTCAAGACGTAATTATTAATTCTGAGGATTGTAATACTTTAAGAGGTGTTCCAGTTGAAGCTTTAAAGAAAAATGAAGAGGTTGTTGAAACACTTGGAGAAAGAATTTTAGGAAGAGTTTCATTACACGATGTTTATGATCCCTTATCAAATGATATTATCATAAAAGCAGGTGAACAAATTAATGAAGACCTAGTTGAGAAAGTTGAGAAACTGCCCATTGAAAAGATTGATGTTAGATCTCCCTTAACTTGTGAGGCTAAAAGAGGATTATGTGCAAAATGTTATGGTAGAAATTTAGCTACAGGAAAAATGGTTCAAATTGGTGAGGCTGTTGGTGTGGTTGCTGCACAGTCAATTGGTGAACCGGGAACTCAGCTTACATTAAGAACATTCCATGTAGGTGGTATTGCTGGTAATATTTCTGAAGAAAATGAATTGATAGCTAAATTTGATGGTGTTACTGAAATAGAAGACCTCAAAGTTGTTAAATCAAAAGATAATGATGGTAAACCTGTAGATTTAGTGATATCAAGAACTTGTGAAATAAAAATTCTTGATGAGAAATCAGGCATTGTTTTAAGTTCTAATATAATTCCATATGGTTCATCTATTTTCGTCAAAAGCGGAAAGAAAATTAAGAAAGATGATTTGGTATGTAAGTGGGATCCGTACAATGGTGTTATTATTTCTGAGTTTGGTGGGGTTGTGCAATATGAAAATATAGAACAAGGAATAACTTATCAAGTTGAAATTGATGAGCAGACAGGTTTCAGAGAAAAAGTTATTTCTGAAAGCAGAAATAAAAAATTGATACCAACACTGCTTATTAATGATAAAAAAGGTAAAAATATCAGAACCTACAACTTACCAGTTGGAGCTCACCTAATGGTTGATGATGGTGAAAAGGTAGAAAACGGTAAAATTCTTGTAAAGATCCCAAGAAAGTCTGCTAAATCAGGTGATATTACAGGGGGTCTTCCTCGTGTAACAGAATTATTCGAAGCAAGAAATCCATCAAACCCAGCTGTAGTTAGTGAGATTGATGGTGTGATTAGTTTTGGAAAGATTAAACGAGGTAATAGAGAAATTATTGTTGAATCAAAAACAGGCGAAATAAAGAAATACTTAGTTAAATTATCAAATCAAATACTTGTACAAGAAAATGATTTTGTAAAAGCTGGTATGCCTCTTTCAGATGGTTCCATTACACCAAATGACATACTTAATATCAAAGGCCCGTCTGCAGTTCAGCAATATTTGGTTAATGAAGTACAGGAAGTGTATAGATTACAAGGAGTAAAGATTAATGATAAACATTTTGAAGTATTAATTCGTCAAATGATGCAAAAAGTTCAAATACAAGATTCTGGTGATTCGATATTTTTAGAAAATCAGATTGTTCATAAAAATGAGTTTATTGCTGAAAATGATAACTTGTTTGGAAAAAAGGTGATTGAATCTATTGGAAATTCAGAAAATCTCAAAGTTGGTCAAATTATTACTGCTCGAGAATTGAGAGATGAAAATTCTCTATTAAAAAGAGAGGATAAAGAATTAGTTGTTGCTCGCGATGCTGTAAACGCAACAGGGTTTCCTATTTTACAAGGAATCACCAGAGCTTCACTACAAACTAAATCCTTTATTTCTGCTGCCTCATTCCAAGAAACAACTAAAGTATTGAACGAAGCAGCTGTTAATGGAAGAGTTGATCACCTTGAAGGTCTTAAAGAAAATGTTATAGTAGGCCACAAAATACCTGCTGGTACTGGTAACAGAGAATATGATGATATCATAGTTGGATATGTCGATGAGTACGAGGAATTACTTGAAAGCAAGAGAATTAGATTCAATGAAGAAGGATAATAGCGCAGATAAGAATAATATCAATATCGAGCTAGATGAAAATACTGCTCAAGGATCTTATTCTAATTTAGTAATTGTCAATCATTCTCCAACTGAGTTTGTTTTAGATTTCATTAATGTTATGCCTGGGTCACCAAAAGCAAAGGTGAGGTCAAGAATAATATTGACTCCCCAGCATGCTAAAAGATTTCTTAAAGCACTTGATGAAAATCTAGTAAAGTATGAGTCATCTTTTGGTGAAATTCAAAATTTACAAAGAGATGTATTTCCGTTAAACTTTGGTGGTCCCAAGGGGGAAGCATAATATCATTGATATGTCTGATTATGTTGTTTTGGTTGATGAAAATGACAACGAAATTGGTGTCGAAGAAAAAATTTTAGCACACAAAAATAAACTACTTCACAGGGCCTTTTCAATATTTCTTTTTAATGATAATTTAGAAATTTTACTACAAAAAAGAGCACCAAATAAATATCACTCAGGTAATTTATGGACAAATACATGTTGTAGTCACCCATTACAAAATATATCAATTATTGAATCTGCTACTAGAAGATTAGATGAAGAAATGGGTATTACCTCAAAACTTAATAAAATTTTTTCCTTCATTTATGAAGCTGAATTTGAAAATGGGTTGCATGAGCATGAGTTTGATCATGTTTTATTTGGAAGATTTAATGGAAATCCTATATTGAATCCAAACGAGGCTGTTGACTTTAAGTGGATTTCAATTTCTCAATTAAAAAAAGAAATAGAAACCAAACCTGAAAAGTTTACTGTTTGGTTAAAAATTATGATTACTAAATATTTTAAATACTTTGAAAATTATGAAAATAACAGTTTGTAGAAAATCACATTTTAATGCTGCCCATCGATTAGCTAATTTAAGTTGGTCTAAAGAAAAGAATTTAAAAGTATTTGGAAAATGTTCATATGATAATTATCATGGACATAATTATGAGTTAATTGTTAAATTACATGGTGAAGTTGACCCTGAGACTGGTATGGTTATGGATCTATCTGTTTTAAAAAAAATCATAAAAAAAGAAGTAGAGGATGTATTAGATCATAAAAATCTAAACTTAGACATACCATATTTTAAAAATTTGATTCCATCAACAGAAAACTTGGCAGTGTATATATGGAATAAATTAAGGAACGCCATCGAGATGGAATGTGATTTATCAATAACACTTTATGAAACCCCTAGAAATTTTGTTGAATATTCTGGCTAATCAATCAAGGCTTTTAATTCAACACCATATTTAGACTTTCTCACAGTTTCGCTCAAAGATTTATAGACTGTATCAAGTATTTTTTTTGACTCAATTAAGTCAGTGATAGCTATGTAAGGAGCAATTTCAGAACTTGAGTTTCTTACTGCAAAATTCGCATTGTGTAGAAATTGCCTTGTATTTATATTAATTATCTCATCTTCAATTATTTTCAAACTGTCTTTGTTATTTAATTTTGAATTTCTAAAAGACATTTCGAATAAGTTTAATTTCTCATCATTAAACTTTTTGTTTATGTATACATAATCTCTAAACAAAGAGTCATTTTTTGATCCTTTTACATCAATATTAAATCCATAATTATCTAATGATGTTTTGATATTTATCTCAGCTTTTTCAGCAAAAAAGTTCAAACTTTTAATTTCAGAGCCATCATTCAAATCTAGGTCAAGGAATAGCATTTCTGGCTCCTTTAAATCATATGTAAAATTAATCCTATCATCACCTTTAACTGAAAAAGAATCTATTTCAGTGAATAATGAATCATTCAATTTTTTTAATATAATCGTTCCTTTTTTTAGACCCTCAACTTCAATATTTAAATTAAGCTTATTTTCGACTGAGTGACATCCGATCAAAAAAATTAATGCTAAGAAGAATCTAAGCTTCATATTCTAAAGTTAATTTATTTAATAAGTTCAAAACTTCTTTTAATAAATTCAGTTAAATCTTGTCCTTTCAACAAATTTTGTGAAAGCCTAGCAAGATCCAGTGANTGTTTNATAAGCCTGTCTCTTTTGTTCTTTGTTTTGGTTTTAAATATATCATTNACTAATTGATTATTTGTATTAACAACTAGATTATACATTTCGGGCATATTACCAAACATGGAGGTTCCACCTGTGTTTTGCATGTCTTTCATTCTTCTCATAAATTCTGGCTGAGTAATCATAAAAGGGAGTGATTCACTGTCCATAGCCTCCAATTGAACAGAGTATTTGTCTTTTGGCACAACTTCTTCGATTTGTTCTTTTAATTTTTCTTGCTCTTTTTCACTTAATTTCGAGATACTTTTTTCATCTTTTTTAATTAGATTATCAATTGCATCTGAATCTACCCTCGCAAACGATATTTTTTCTTTTGTTGTTTCCAATTTTTGGATTAAATGACTTGCAATTGGAGAATCTAGTAAAAGAACGGTATAACCTTTTTTATTTGCTTCTTTAATGTAAGAGTCTTGTTCCTGAATATTAGATGAGTAAAGAATAACAGTTTTATCATCTTTGTCTTTATGATTCTTTTTTATTTTTTTTATTAATTCATCATAAGTAAAAAATTTATTTTCTGTAGTTGGAAATAATGCAAAGGCGTTTGATTTTTCGTAAAACTTTTCTTCACTAAGCATACCGTATTCAATAATCACCTTAATATCATTCCACTTTTCTTCAAATTTTTTACGATCCTCCTTAAATAATGAATTTAATTTATCGGCAACTTTTCTAGTAATATAATTTGATATTTTTTTTACTGCAGAGTCAACTTGTAAATAGCTTCTTGATACATTTAATGGNATATCTGGTGAGTCTATTACCCCTCGCAACAGAGTTAAGAATTCAGGTACAATTCCCTCTACATTATCTGTTACAAAAACCTGATTTTGATATAATTGAATTTTATCTTTTTGCAAATTGATATCGTTGGTGATTTTTGGAAAATACAGTATACCTGTAAGATTAAATGGGTAATCAACATTTAAATGAATATTGAATAAAGGATCCTCAAAATTCATTGGATAAAGATCTTTGTAGAATGTTTTGTAATCCTCCTCGTTTAAATCTTTAGGTTTTTTTGTCCATGCTGGCTCTGTAATATTTATAATATTATCTATAGTTTCTTTTATCTCTTTTTCATCCTTTCCCTCACCAGTTTTATTAGTAATTTCCTTAGTGCCAAATTTTATTGGTATTGGCATGAATCGGTTATATTTTTTTAATAAATCTGAAATTGTATTTTCCTCTAAAAAACTCTTTGAATCTTTAGATATATTCAGTATAATTTCAGTTCCTCTGTCTTTTTTATTAGACTTTACTAAATTAAACTCAGGCGAACCGTCGCAAGACCAGTGAACTGCGGGAGATTTTTTAAATGATTTGGTAATAATTTCGACTGAATCAGAAACCATGAATGCAGAATAAAAACCGAGACCAAAATGACCTATTATACCACTGTCTTTNGCGGAATCTTTATATTTTTCGATAAACTCTTCAGCTCCAGAAAATGCTACTTCATTTATGTATTTTTTTACTTCATTCTCTGTCATGCCAACCCCTTGATCAATAATATGTATTTTTGAGTTCTTTTTATCAATTTTGACTTCAATAATTGGATTTCCAAAATCTTGTTTGAATTCTCCAATGTTCGACATATGTTTAAGTTTTAAAGTTGCATCTGTTGCATTGGAAATAAGTTCTCTTAAAAAAATTTCTTGGTCACTATATAAGAATTTCTTTATTAGAGGAAATATATTTTCTACTGAAACATTAATTTTACCCTTGCTCATTGTTTTGTTTTTTGCAAATATATTTTCAAATCACATACCAAACAAAATATGATGACAAAATGACATTTTTATTTAAATTGCAAAAAACTTTCTAAATGTTTAATTCGGTTATCAAAGGCTTAGGTTATTATGTACCAGAGAATGTTGTAACNAATGAGGATTTAACAAAAATGATGGATACATCAGATGAATGGATCGTTGAAAGAACTGGAATTAGGGAAAGAAGATGGGTTAATGACGATAAATTAACAACATCATTGATGGGGACATACGCTGCTGAGAAAGCAATCAAGGATGCAAACATTGATAAGAATGAAATAGATTTTATAATTTTTTCTACTTTAAGCCCTGATTATTATTTCCCTGGATCAGGTGTATTGTTGCAACGAAACCTTGAAATTAAAGAGGTTGGAGCATTAGACGTTAGAAATCAATGCTCTGGGTTCATATATGCAATTTCCATTGCAGATCAATATATTAAATCGGGAATGTATAAAAATATATTAGTTGTTGGAAGTGAAATTCACTCAGGAGGACTTGAAAAAACTTCACGAGGACGTTCAGTTTCTGTGATTTTTGGAGATGGCGCAGGGGCTGCAGTAATTTCAGCCTCTAAAGGCGAGAGTGGAATATTATCAACACATTTACATTCAGAGGGAAAATTTGCTGAGGAATTAGCTGTCATAAAACCAGCAACAACTTTTTGGGTTGATAAAATAAAGAATGATGATGATGAAGATGGTTCTGGATATTATCCTTACATGAATGGAAATTTTGTGTTTAAGAATGCAGTTGTCAGATTTGAGCAGGTTATATTTGAAGCATTAAATCATTCAAATCTCAAAAAAGAAGATATTTCCTTATTGATCACACATCAAGCTAATTTAAGAATAAGCCAGTATATTCAAAAAAGATTAAATCTCTCTGATTCCCAAGTCTATAATAATATTATGAAATATGGAAATACTACTGCTGCCTCAATTCCTATTGCTTTGACAGAGGCTTATAATTCTAATCTAATAAAAAAGGGTGATATAGTAGTCCTCGCAGCTTTTGGGAGCGGATTTACCTGGGGAAGTGCACTAATTAAGTGGTAGTTTTTCTAATTATATACATTCCTATAAATGTTATTAATCCATTTAAAGGAAGAAGCTCATAACCAATTTTATAACCACCAATAAGTTCAGGTGGTAAGTAGAAAATTACTGTTATAATTATAACAGATATTATACATACTAGAATTGAAAGACTATCGTNTATTTTATATTTAGTTAGAATACCAAAAGCGAATAATCCGAGCAATGGTCCATAGGTAAAACCAGCAATAATGAGTAAGCTATCAATAACACTAGTACTTAAATAATTTTTATACACAACAATAACCACTATCAAAATAATACTCATTAAAATATGAGTGAAGAATCTCAATTTTTTTTGAGATTTTTCACTCTTTTTTTCTATGTCCAAAAAATCTATACAAAATGATGTTGTCAGAGATGTTAATGCACTATCAGCACTACTATANGCAGCAGCGATCAATCCAAGAAGAAATGTAATTGATAAAGTGATATCTAAACCTCCATTTAATGCAATTTGAGGAAATAATAAATCAGTATTTTCTCGTCCATTAAGTATGGGTATTAGAACGCTATTTTTTTCAGCAAATGTAAATAATAGTGCTCCAAGTATTAAAAAAATGAAGGTAACACCAACCAAAATAAAGCTAAAGACAACCATATTTTTTTGTGCATCATGCAATGTTTTGCATGTAAGGTTCTTTTGCATCATATCTTGATCTAGACCTGTCATACAAACTGTAATGAAAACTCCACCAAGAAATGATTTTATAAAATGATTTTTTTCAAGAAGGCTNTCAGTNACAAAAATTTGATTTTGCATACTAAAATCATCNGATTTTAAATAGTTAAAAAAAGTTATATCTAAGCTAGCAGTTATAAAATATATTGATAATATAACAGATAAAATCATTAAGAATGTTTGTANTGTATCAGTCCATACTACAGTTTTAATACCTCCTCTAAAAGTATATATCCAAATTAGTAAAATTGATAAAATCACCGTCATTTCAAAAGGAACCCCCCATGAGTTAAAAACAAATTCCTGTAAAACTATTGCAACCAAGAATAGCCTAAAGGCTGCTCCAAGAACTCTNGAAATAAAGAAAAAAAACGCACCAGTCATGTGAGAATTTCTTCCGAATCTGTCACCTAAATACTCATAAATAGATGTAAGGTTGTATTTATAATATATAGGTAATAAAACAAAAGCTACTATCATATATCCAAACAGATATCCTATTACAACTTGAAAATATGTAAAATCAATAGCGCCTACATCACCAGGAACTGAAATAAAGGTAATTCCAGATAATGATGCTCCAACCATTCCAAATGCAACNACATACCANGGTGATTCTTTATTTCCAGAAAAAAATGTCTTATTATCACTTTTACCTTTTGTTAGTTGAGATACTAAGAAAAGTAGAGAAAAATATATTACTACTATTGTAATTATTAATGATTCTGACATCAATATTGTATTAGTATAAATATAGTTAATTCTGCTACTCTTAATATCTTATATTTACATAATGGATCTTTCCTCAAAATTATTGTCTAATGCAGTTGACGAGATTTCTAAGCTTCCAGGTATTGGAAAAAGTACAGCCCTAAGACTGGCTTTGCACTTAGTAAACAAAGAGGAGGGAGACATTGATAATTTATTAAAATCAATCAAAGAACTTAAGCAAAGTGTATTATTTTGTGATAGATGTAAAAGTCTTTCCGACAGCAAAATATGTAATATTTGCGCAAGTCCTAATAGAAATCCAAAAATTTTATGTGTGGTAGAGGATATAAGAGATGTAATGGCTATTGAAAATACCGCTCAGTTTAAGGGTTTATATCACGTATTGGGAGGAAAAATTTCACCTGTCGATGGAATCGGACCAAATCAATTAAACATTGATTCCTTAATAGAAAGGGTAAATAAGGAGGAGATTTTNGAGATAATTTTTGCCTTGAGTGCAACAATGGAAGGAGATACAACGAACTACTACATTTATAAAAAAATAAAAAAAGATGGAATTAAATTTAGTACTATAGCAAGAGGAGTTTCTGTGGGAGATAATTTAGAATACACAGATGAGATAACACTTGGAAGAAGTATAATTAAAAGGATTCCCTTTGAGCAGTCCTCAACATAGGTTTAATTTTGGTATTTTTGTAAACCAATTTATTTTATGACTAAATATAATTTAACATTACCAAAAATGGGTGAAAGCGTCGAGGAGGCGACTATTGTTAATTGGCTGAAGGATGTAGGTGATAAAATCAAAGCTGATGATTTTATAGTTGAAGTTGCAACTGACAAGGTTGATTCCGAGGTTCCATGTGACGTTGAGGGAGTATTGATTGAAAAATGTTTTGAAATCAACGATATTGTTAAAGTGGGTGAGACGCTTTGTGTCATAGAAACATCTCAAAAATCTCATGAAAAAATAATCCAGGCCATTCCAAATCTTGAATTATTGGAAAACGTGGAAAATAATAAAGAAACAGTTGAAGTGAAGGATAATCAATATGAAAGTTCAAAACATTCTTTTCTTTCACCACTAGTTAGAAGTATTATTGAAAAAGAGGGCATAAGTGATAATGATTTGGATAAAATTAAAGGCTCAGGCAAGCAAGGCAGACTTACAAAAAAAGATTTATTGGACTTTTTAGGTAAAAATAAAAATGATGAATTCTTAATAAAAAATAGTCCAGTTATTGAATCTAAACCAAAATTAACAAGCAACGAGTCTGATACAGTAAGAGAGCTCACTAGGTTTGAAAAAATGACGTATGATCACATGATGTCAAGTAAAAATACCTCTGTACATGCTCAAATGTTTATAGAGGCAGACATAACAAATTTATTTGAATGGCGGGAAAATTTAAAAGATAAGTTTTTAAAAGATGAAAAGTTCAAATTAACTATTACATATCCATTAATAAAGATTTTATCTCTAGCTCTTAGAGAATTCCCCACATTAAATGCTAGTCTAGATGACAACAAGTTGATATTAAAAAAAGATATAAATATTGGTGTGGCAACAGCTTTAGGTGATGGAAATTTAATTGTACCAGTGTTAAAGAATGCCGATCAACTCAGTCTTTTAGGTATATGTAAATCTGCCAATAACTTAATTATAAAAGCTAGAGACAACGAATTGAGCCCAGATGATGTTTTAAACGGAACATTTACTATGACTAACATAGGAGTTTTTGAAAGTTTAACTGGTACGGCAATTCTTAATCAACCTCAATTAGGTATAATAGCTTTTGGCTCAATAAGAAAAATGCCCAGGGTCATTGAGACTGATAAGGGTGATTTTGTTGGTATTAGAAAAGTAATTATGATATCGTTAAGTTTTGATCATAGAATAATAAATGGAGCTACAGGTGGTTTATTTTTAAAAAGAATTAAAAATCTAATAGAGGAATGGGATATTAACCATGAAGTTTAGTTCTACTATGAAAATTAAATTAAATCGTCCCATTTGTTTTTTTGATCTTGAGACCACTGGGGTCAATGTTGTAAAAGATAGAATTGTTGAAATTTCAATAATTAAAATAAATATTGATAATACTGAAGAATCAAAGACCTGGCTAATTAATCCTGAAATAACTATACCAAAAATTGTGAGTGCTATTCATGGTATAGATGATGAAATGGTAAAAAATGAGCCAACATTTAAGGAATACTCTAATGAAATATATCAATTTATAAAAGATTGTGATCTTGCAGGCTTTAACTCTAACAAGTTTGATATCCCCCTTCTCGCTGAGGAGCTATTACGTTCTGAAATTGATTTTGACCTATCTAAAATAAAAACTGTTGATGTGCAAAATATTTTTCACAAAATGGAAAAAAGAACTCTTTCTGCAGCATACAAGTTCTATTGTGGAAAAGATCATGAAGATGCTCACTCATCAATGAGTGATACCAGAGTGACATATGAAGTCTTTTTAGCTCAGTTAGAAAAATATGAGGAACTAGAAAATAACATTGATTATTTATCAAAGTTTTCTACTATGAGAAAGTCGATAGATTTAGCTGGGTTTATTTATGAGAATGAAAATAAAAAAGCTGTATTTTCATTTGGAAAATATAAAAATCAAGAAATTGATTACGTAATTGAAAATGATCCAGGTTATTTTAGCTGGATTATGAAATCAGATTTCCCAAATTACACAAAAAAAATTCTCAATCAACTTAGATTAATTAAATTGAATAATAAATTACAATGAAGTTAATTTGTATTGGAAAAAATTATCTNAAGCATATTAATGAGTTAAACTCAAAAAAAGAGGATGATCCAGTTATTTTTTTGAAGCCCGATACCTCAATAATTCAAAAAAAACAGCCCTTTTTTATACCAGAATTTTCTAATGAGATTCATTATGAGGTTGAGATTATAATAAAATTTAATCGCGTTGGTAAACATATCGAATCAAAATTCTCAAAAAAATATTTTGATAAGATAAGCCTTGGCATTGATTTTACAGCAAGGGACTTTCAAAGAAAATTTAAAAAAAATGGTTTGCCATGGGATATTTCAAAAGGTTTTGATAATTCTGCTTTGATTGGAGATTGGCTTAGTGTAGATATGTTTCAAGATCTTAATAATATCAATTTCAGATTAGAGAAAAATGGCAAAATAGTTCAAAACAGTAACTCATCTAATATGATTTGGAAAATTGATGAGTTAATTTCTGCAGCATCCACTTTTTTTACAATCAAGATCGGTGATATCATGTTTACTGGAACACCTGAGGGTGTAGGAAAAGTATCTGAAAACGATCTTCTTGAGGGTTACATTGATGAAAAAAAGGTTTTTAGTGTAAAAGTCAAATAATTATGATTAGTGATATTCATAAATTTTTAGTTCAGAATAAAAAAACAATTTCTACNTGTGAGAGCATAACGGGAGGTGCTATTTCCTCAAAACTTANATCAAAGCCTGGTTCGTCTATTTTTTTCAAGGGTTCAGTCGTAGTCTACAACGATGAGGTGAAAAGTAAAATTTTAGGGATTGATCTAAAAAAAATTAAAAAATTATCAGCTGTCAGTCAACAGATTTCGTTAGAGATGGCATTGTCAGCAAAAAATATTTTTGATTCCGACTATTGTATTGCAACCACAGGAAATGCGGGTCCTAGTAATTATGATGAAATTTCAAAAACTGGACAAGTTTACATAACCGTGATTACCCCTGAAAAAATAATTACTGAGGAGTACACATTGTCTGGTGTTAGATCTAAAAATATTGAAAAAACAGTAAATTTTGCAATCGATTTACTTTATAAAAATCTGAGTTAATAAATTTGCCAAAACTGCAAAAAAGTTGTTTATTTGCATGCCTAAGAGATAGCAATGTCAAAAGTTTGTCAAATATCAGGAAAAAAAGTGCAGTTTGGAAATAATGTTTCAAAAGCCATAAATAAAACAAAAAGAAGATTTAATGCTAATATTATTTCTAAGAGGTTTTATGTTCCAGAAGAAGATAAATGGATAAAACTTAAAGTATCAACTACAGTTCTAAAGACAATAAATAAAAAAGGTATCTCTGCTGTTTTAAAAGAAGCCAAATCTAAAGGAATTAAATTATAAATATGGCAAAGAAAGGTAACAGAGTTCAAGTTATATTAGAGTGTACAGAACACAAAGATTCTGGAAAACCTGGTACATCTAGATATATCTCTACTAAAAATAAAAAGAACTCACCTGACAGATTAGAGTTAAAGAAGTTTAACCCTATTCTTAAAAAATACACAATTCATAAAGAAATCAAATAATGGCAAAGAAAACAGTCGCTACATTACAAACAGGATCGAAAAAGCTTAGTAAAGCAATTAAAATGGTTAAAAGCCCAAAATCTGGAGCTTACATTTTCCAGGAAAAGATACTTCCATCTGATTTAGTTAATGATTGGTTATCAAAAAAATAGATAACAGCCTACATTACTCACTATTTTTACATATTTAAATTTTATAGTTAACTTAATTGTATGAATTTTTTTAAGAGACTTTTTTCTTGGAAGAAAAAACCATCAAAAATTGAGGATAAAAAATTAGAGGAAAAAGAAGATTCACTTGAGTCTATGTAGAGGAAAAAAAATCAAAAAAAATAATAAAACCAGAACCGA
>JGI24820J26691_1000143_pt1 | contig 19595 bp, 16 predicted proteins | sample METZYME_5_50m_FD_26691 | JGI IMG/M metagenome (IMG submission 26691) | reverse complement strand
AGAGGTAGAGATATCAATGCTGATGGAACTCCACCATTGCTGTACGCAAAAGCATCAGTGTCAGTACCTGTATAACGACTAGAGGCAGCTCTTTGAAAAGGAATTTTATTCTTTTTTGCAGTATTAATTATTAAATCCCTAAGTTTTTGTTGAACTGCGGGAGCATATGTTACCACTGGGCCCTTGTTGAGTTCACAATATCCTTGTTTCTTTTGGTTTATCATTGGAGTTGTAGTATCATGCGTAACATCTGTAACAATTGCGACATTTGGCTTTATAGTCTGAGTTATCATTTCAGCACCCCTAAGACCAACTTCTTCCTGAACAGAGTTAGTAACATANAAGCCAAANGGTAATTTTNTCTTATTTTCTTTAATTAGTCTGGCTACCTCAGCAATCATAAAACCTCCAATTCTATTATCNAGTGCACGACATACAAAATTATCCTTATTTAGGATATGAAATGGATCAGGGTACGTTATTACACATCCAACATGAACACCAAGTTTCTCAACATCCTTTTTATTTTTGCATCCAACATCAATAAATATATTNTCTAGNTTGGGTGGTTCCTCTTTTGTGGCTAATCTGGTATGTATCGCNGGCCATCCAAAAACTCCTTTAACTATTCCTTTTTCAGTGTGTATATTAACAATTTTGCTAGGTGCAATTTGGTGATCGCTTCCTCCGTTTCTTATNACCGATATTAGACCTTTATCAGAAATATAATTAACATACCAAGAAATCTCATCTGAATGTCCTTCTATAACAACTTTATATTCGTAATCTGGGTTTATAACTGCTACAGCTGAACCGTAAGTGTCAGTTATAAATTCATCTGCATATGGCTTTAAATAGTCCATCCAAATTTTCTGTCCTTCCCATTCATATCCTGTCGGAGAGGCATTGTTTAAATATTTTTCAAGAAATTGCATCGACTTTTTGTTTAATATGCTCTTACTACTCATTTTGATTTGATTTTTAAATGTTATATATGTAAAAATAATAATGATTTCCTTATTTATTATATATAATTTTATCAATTATTAAATAATTATTTTTAATTGAAAAAATTCATTTTTTTATTATTCTTTTTTACAATTGTAAATACCTACACTCAACAGATTGAAAATGATTCAATTTCTGAATATATAAGAATTTCAGGTGATACAATTGTTAAAGGAACAATAGGTTTAAACGAGGTTTTATTATTACCAAAAAGACCATTTTATAATTCTGATCAAATCAGAAAATATTTAATCCTAAAAAGAAAAACCCTAAAGGTTTATCCATATTCTGTAATGGCCTCTGATAGGTTAAATAGCCTTAATGAAAGACTGAATCTTATAAAAACCAAGAGAGGAAAAAAACGATATACAAAGATGGTTCAGAAATTTTTAGAGGACGAATTAACACCTGAGTTAAGTAAGTTAACTCAGTCAGAGGGTAGAATTTTAATAAAATTAATTCATCGTCAAACTGGTATATCTACCTATGATTTAGTAAAGCAATTAAGAAATGGATTAAGAGCATTTTTTTATAACACTACCGCTAAGTTTTTCAATATGAATTTAAAAAGTGAGTTTATGCCAGAAACCGATATTGATGATTACTACATTGAAGATATAGTACAAAGATCAATAAGAGATAAACAGATAGAATATAGGAATCCAGCTAAAACTTATGATTTATTTAAATTGAAAAGTTTTTGGGATGAGCAAAAAAACGAATAAGAATATGGGTCAAAATTTTAAAATGATTGCTAAGACTTTTTATGGTTTCGAGGAAATTCTTTCCGATGAATTACTTGCTTTAGGTGCACAAAAAATAATTAAAGGAAATAGAAATGTTAGTTTTTATGGTGACAAAGGGTTTTTATATAAATCTAATCTTAGTTTAAGAACTGCATTAAAAATACTAAAGCCTCTATGCGAATTTAGATTTAAAGACATAAATGAATATTATGATAAAATTTATAGTTTTAAATGGGAGGATTATTTAGATCCAACTGGTTCTTTTTTAATAAATTCTGTTGTTTTTCATTCAAATGTTTTTAATAATTCAAAATTCACCTCACTAAAAGCAAAGGATGCGATCGTTGATCGATTAAGAGATAAATTTAATAAAAGACCTAGTGTAAACTCATTTAACCCTGAAATCAGAATAGAAATACATGTTAGTAGAAATACTTGTACTATTTCCTTGGATAGTTCTGGAGAATCGCTTCATAAAAGAGGTTATAAAAAATATAATTCCGCTGCCCCGTTGAATGAAGTTCTTGCAGCCGGCATAATTCTAATGTCAAAATGGGATAAAAAGTCTGACTTGTTAGATCCGATGTGCGGAACGGGAACCTTTCTTATAGAGGCCGCGATGATTGCAAAAAATGTTGCACCTAATTTAAATAGACTTTCATTTGCATTTGAAAAGTGGAAAGACTGGGATAATGAATTATATGAAATAATCGAAGAATCTGTAAGAAGTAAAGAGATTGNTTTTGATTATAAATTATACGGTTTTGATATTTCAAATGCAATGGTGAAAAAAGCTGAAAAAAATATANAAGTTGCTGATATAGATATCGATATTGAAATTGTTAAAAAAGACTTTTTGAACTCTAAAAAAACAGATGAAGATAAGTTACATATATTAATTAACCCCCCATATGATAAGAGGATATCAACAGATGTTAACGTATTGTATAAAAAAATCGGGGATACTCTAAAAAATAATTACTTGTATTCAGATGTTTGGATAATAACAGCAAATTTAGAAGCTATTAAATCAATAGGTTTAAGGTCTANNAAGAAAATTAAGTTGTATAACTCTAATCTNGAATCCAGGCTACTGAATTATGCTATTTACCCTGGAACAAAAAAAAATAAAAACTGATTATTTTTTTACTACAGGTATAAGATAAGAAATACTATAGCTAAACCCAGCACCTAGGTTAGAACTGTCATATGTTCTATTAAATCCAGGGATATACAAATTTGTAATACCTTGTTTATTATTTTGTTTTAAGATGTTCTTAAGTTGTAATTCAAAACCAAGAAAAAGATTATTTAATATCTCAGTTTTAAGTCCAAATACTAGCTCAAGCCAAAAAGCTTTTAAATCGGTTAGATTTACAGGTTCTGTTATGATTGATTCCCCCCAGTAGATGCTATTAGTATTGTAAATTGTATAACTATTTATGCTTTGATCAAATTGACTAAATCCTAAATTAAAACCAGAGTAAACAAGATTTTGAGTTCTAATATCATTATTTAATTTAAAATTAACACCACATTTTAAATAGCTACCCTTTACTGTTGAATTTAAATAATAACTACTAATTGTTTTTTCCTCATTCCCTAATTCNGAANATATATATATTGATTCCTTTAATCTGATATCGCCACTTATTGATAATCCNGTATAATCATTATCCGTGGCAGATTTAATTATTTTCTGAATATCAATTGCAGCTCGAACACCAAACTTTTCAATTGTNTCATTTGTACTAGCNGAAAGACTGCTAAATATAAATGTTAAAATAATGCTAGTGAAGAATCTTGACATGTGATTGATTTTCATTAGTTACAGAATTATTTAAAATAATGACATCAGAAATCCAATTTTGGTTTCCAGTGGCATCCAAAGGATTATAGGGTAGAGCAACTGATAAATTGTAGTTATTTATAAAACCACATGCTCTTGAAATGAAGGTTTCATTAATTTCATAGTCAAAATAAACGTGATTTGGTAAGCCGGCAGGAATTACTGTTATATCATCTGAGAATTCTTTACAAAACTTAAAATTTGATATGGATTCATCATCTCTAAGTGGAATTGCAATAGAATCGGTATTTATACCATTAATTTCGTTAATCAATACTAACTCATTATTTTTAACAATATACACCCCAAGACTTTCAATATTTTTTCTTTCTTCAGCATTGTCTTTATCATAAAAAGTAACTATGAGTCGTGGAGTTGTTAATGTTGATTCAGGACAAATATCATCACTTTCACAATTATATATTGTGAGAATAATTAAAAATAAAACCAAATATTTATTCATCTATATTTTTTCTAAAAGTACAACATTTTCTACATGGTATGTTTGGGGGAACATGTCAATTGCTTGTGTGATTTTCACTTTGTAAAAATCTCTAAGTTCATAAATATCTCTTGCCTGGGTTGAGCTATTACAACTAACATAAATGATTTTATACGGTGAAAGGTCTATTATTGATTTTATAACCGATTTTTCTAATCCATTTCTGGGAGGGTCAACTATAATTATATCGGGTTTTTTGATTCCTTTAATAGGTTTTGCGATAATATTTTTTACATCTCCATGAATAAATTTACAATTTGATATATTATTTAACTTTGAATTAGATTTTGCAGCTTGAACAGCATCTTCAACAGTCTCAATGCCAATTATTTTTTTTGCCGCTTTAGAAAGAAATAATGAAATAGTACCAATTCCAGANTATAAGTCATAAATAACCTCATTTCCACGAAGGTTTGCAAACCTCTTAACTATATTATAAAGTTTAATGGTTTGATAGGAATTTGTTTGAAAAAATGATTTGGCAGATATTTTAAATAAAAGTTCACCTATTTTTTCTGTTATATAATTTTTACCGCTAAAGCAAAGTATATCAAGATCATAAATTGTATCGTTGGGCTTATTATTAATAACATACATTATAGATGTTATTTCATCAAATTCATTTTTAATTAGTTCTAAAAGATTCTTGGCCTTTTTAGAGTATTTGTAGAATTGAATTAACACCATTATTTCATTTGTAGTTGTTGTTCTGATCATCAAGTTTCTAATATCTCCATCTTGATTTTTAAGATCAAAAAACTCTAAATTAAGTTCTAATGCTTTTTGTTTTGTATAGTTTCTAATTTTATTTGAAATGTTAGTTTGAAGATAACATTTATCAATATCAACAACCTTACTCCACATTCCTGATTTATGAAAGCCAAGTGCATTTTTATCAAAAATATCAACTTCTTCTCTAATCTCCTTATCTGTTATCCATCTTGAATTACTAAAAGAAAATTCCATCTTATTTCTGTAGTAATACTTTTTATCTGATTTAATTATCGGAAGTTTTTTATAAGATTTAATCTTACCGATTCTGATTAAATTTTCATTAACTTCTTTATCCTTGTATTTCAATTGTTCTTCATAATACATATTTTGCCAACTGCATCCTCCACAAAGCTCAAAATGTGAGCATTTTGGATCTGTTCTTTTGGGAGAGTATTTATGATATTTGATTATATCTCCTTCTAAATACGATTTTCTTTTCTTTCTTATCCTGATGTCAACAATATCTCCAGGAACACCATTTTTTGTAAAAATTAATTTCTCTCCTTCTTTTTTGGATATAGATTTTCCGAGTGAACCCGCATCTGTTAGTTCAATATTTTCTAAAACAATATTTCTTTTATTTCTACCCACTCTAAACTAATTGTCACTAAATATAATTCATTAAATTTGGACTAAAATAGAACTAGCAAAAAATTAATACAATGTTAACTTCAAAAAACATAATTGATCTAGAGTATAAGTATGGTGCACACAATTATCATCCGCTTCCTGTGGTTTTGGAAAAAGGTGAAGGAGTTTTTTTATGGGACGTAGAGGGAAAGAGGTATTATGATTTTTTATCTGCCTATTCAGCAGTTAATCAAGGGCATTGTCATCCTAAGATAATTTCTTCATTAGTTAATCAGTCAAATAAACTAACATTAACATCAAGAGCCTTTCATAATAATGTTTTAGGTCAATATGAAAAATTTATCACTGAATTTTTTGGGTATGATAAAGTACTGCCAATGAATACCGGAGTAGAGGGTGGNGAAACTGCGGTTAAACTAGCAAGAAAATGGGGTTATGAAGTTAAAAAGGTTCCCAATGATTCTGCAAAAATTATTTTTGTCGAAGGAAATTTTTGGGGTAGAACCTTAGGTGCAATTTCCTCCTCAACTGATCCAAGTAGTACTAATGGTTTTGGTCCTTTTATGCCGGGTTATGAAATTATACCTTATAATGATATAGAATCACTTAAGGATTCTTTAAAAGATCAAAATGTCGTTGCGTTTATGGTTGAACCAATTCAGGGAGAAGCCGGAGTTGTAGTTCCTGATGAAGATTATTTAAAGAAAGCATATGATTTGTGTAAAGAATCTAATGTTTTATTTATTGCAGATGAAGTGCAAACGGGTATCGGTAGAACAGGGAAAATGCTTTGCTGCGAACATCATGGATTCAAGCCTGACATATTAATTTTAGGAAAAGCTCTTTCAGGTGGTGTCTTTCCAGTTTCAGCAATATTAGCGTCTGATGAGGTTATGCTTACAATTAAACCTGGTGAACATGGCTCTACATTTGGTGGTAATCCGGTTGCTTGTGAAGTGGCTATGGCTGCATTGAANGTCATTAGAGATGAGAAATTAGCTGAAAATGCAGATAAAATGGGAGTTATTTTTAGACAAAAGCTTCAATCTTACATTGACGGAAGCAAAATTGTTAAAAAAATTAGGGGAAAAGGATTGTTAAATGCTATTGTAATAAATGATGAAGAGAATAGTGATATCGCTTGGAATATATGTTTAAAAATGGCTCAAAATGGACTACTTGCTAAACCCACACATGGTAATATAATTAGATTTGCACCACCTTTAATCATCAATAAGGAGCAGCTAAACGATTGCATTGATATAATTATAACCTCTCTTAAAGATTTTGAATAATAATTTAATAAATTAGTATAGCTAACTATTCGATATGTCCACAATTTATCTTGACAATGCCGCTACTACAAGGGTGAGAGAAGAGGTGGTTGATAAAATTTCATCTATCATTAAAAATGAATACGGAAATCCCTCATCTACACATAGTTATGGTAGATCATCTAAATCTTTAATTGAATCATCAAGAAAAGAAATTGCAGATATTTTAAATGTAAAATCTTCCGAAATAATATTTACTTCTGGCGGTACTGAAGGAGATAATATGATTATTAGAAATTGTGTTAATAATCTAGGTGTTTCTCGTATAATTACAACAAAAATCGAACATCATGCCGTAACTCACACTATTGACGATCTTTTCAGTTCAAGTAATATTAAGGTTTCATATGTAAAGGTATTAAAATCAGGACATGTTGATTTAAATGACTTAGAGGAAATATTAAAAAAATCTGATGAAAAATCATTGGTTAGCTTAATGCATATAAATAATGAAATTGGAAATATTACCGATATTCAATTGGTTTCTGAAATTTGTCAAAAATATAATGCCTTGTTTCACAGTGATACAGTTCAATCTGTTGGACATTATGATTTAGATTTTCAAAATATAAAAGTTGATTTTTTTGTTGCAAGTGCCCATAAATTTCATGGCCCTAAGGGTGTTGGATTTGCATTCGTNAGAAAAAATACAAACCTAGGATCATATATTACAGGGGGAATGCAGGAAAAGGGGCTTAGAGCAGGTACTGAGTCAGTTCATAATATAGTTGGGATGTCAGAGGCATTAAAAATTTCAACCAAAAATCTCAAATCTGAAAAAGAATATATAACTGAATTAAAAACCTACTTTATTTCCGCACTAAAAAAGAAGGTGAAAATGTTAAATTTAATGGCTTATGTGAAGATTTGAATAACTCGACTTATACATTGGTTAATATATTACTTCCGATAAAGCGTGACATTGGTGGATTGTTTATGTTTAAATTAGATATGAAAGGAATTGCCTGCTCTAAAGGAAGTGCTTGTCAAAGTGGGAGTGATACTGGTTCACATGTGTTAAAAGAAATACAAAGCGAAGAAGATAACAAAATGGTATCCCTAAGATTTTCATTTAGTATTTATAATACAAAGGAAGAGCTTGACTTTGTTATCGATCAAATTAATGATTTGATAAATTAGAATTTAACATCCATATTGAGATTAAATATTCTTGGGCTAAGATAGTTTGGAATACTGTATTGTCTTTTTGAGTAAACATCTCTTACCCATGTATTTGTAATTGTATTTTGAATGTTAAACATATTGAATATCTCTATNCCAATTGAGACTTCTTCAACGTTAAAAAGTTTTTTAGCATCCTCAATTAAATACATAATACCTATATCAGCNCTTTTATAATCTGGCAATCTGTTTAAATATTCATAAGGATCTGCATAGCTAGGAGAACCTCCGGGTAATCCTGTATTATATATCAGATTAATAAACATCTTTAAATTAGGCATATTTGGAACATAATCTTGGAATAATACCCCAAATTTTAATCTTTGGTCAGTTGGTCTAGAAATATAACCCCGATTATCAATATTTTCTTCGGTTTTCAAGTATCCAAAGCTAAACCATGATTCGGTTCCTTTAACAAACTCTCCGTTTAACCTCAAATCTAATCCGTAGGCGTATCCAAATGCGTTATTATTAGCCACATATCTAATTCTTACATTATCAATAGTGTAGGTATTTAAATCATCTAAATCCTTNTAATACAGTTCCGAGTTTAATCTAAAAGGNCTATTCCATAAATCAAACTTATATTCATTTGATAATACATAATGTATTGACTTNTGTGCTTTTAATGAGGGATTGATTTCACCAGAAAAATTTCTNAGTCCCTTGTAGAATGGAGGTTGATAATATACACCATATTTTAAATTGAAAATCATTTTTGGATTCCAGCTTGGCACATATCCAATTTGAAATCTTGGGCTNATNACNGTCTTGCTCTTTACATCATTTGACCAATCTTCGCTTGAATTTAATGACCAATTGTGNGCCCTTAGACCAATGTTATAATAAATCTTATCGTTATTTATATAGCTTTCACTTTCCCATTGGGAATAAAATTGGATTCTTTCTATTGAAGTATCAATTGTAGATCGAATATTCTGAAATGGAACTATTGGCCCCTCGTTAGCCTCATAGGGTTGTTCAGAAATATTAGTAATNAAAGGTGGGTCAATAAAATAACCAGCAGAATCAATAACTTCCCATTCAACAATTCTGTCACTTATATTTTCTTTTGTGAATTTGAGCGAGAAATTGAATTCGTTTTTCTTTCTTATTAATTTGAGTTTAGATTCAATATTAAAAATTTGAGCATTTAAATCATTTCTTGCGTGATTCAGTTGACTTCCAACTCCCTGGCTAAATTCTACTTCCCCTAGATCCTGACTGCCAATATTAGTATTCACTTCTGCGAGATTGTATTGCGCTAGAATATCAAAATACTCTTTTTCAGTTGTATTGTAAAAAGATGAGTTTATTGTGTAAGTATCGCGTTGATTTGGTGTATAATTAAAGGAAATAGAGTTAAAAAAAGTGGTATATCTATCTTTTTCTTCTCCGTCATAAAATATTATTAATGCTAGTGGATCATCAAGTGTTCCAAAGTTGGTTTGTCTATTTAGAGGCTTAAAATTGTATCTATTTAATGAAAAATTAGTGAGAGTCGATATACTAAGTCTAGGGTTAATGGCTAGTCTTAAATGGTTTTGTAAATCAAAAAATGAAGGCTTAAAGTTTGAGTTTGTTTCTTTTGAATTTACTAATAAGCTATTGTCTCTATATCTTAACCCAAGTATATTTGAAATATTTTTATCTTTTGAAACATTTTCTGAAGTAAAGCTGCCTCCTAAAAAACTTGTATTAATTTTATATTGATTTGATTCTGGAGATTTATATTTAATATCCAAAACCGATGACATCTTATCTCCATATATAGCTTCAAAACCACCAGATGAAAATTTGATATCATCTGTCATTTCTGAATTAACAAAACTTAAACCTTCTTGTTGACCAGACCTTATTAAAAAAGGTCTGTAAATTTCAATCCCATTTACGTATACAAGATTTTCATCAAAATTTCCACCTCTGACAGAGTATTGTGTGCTCATTTCATTGTTAATACTTACCCCAGGAAGAGTTTTTAAAATGTTTTCAATTCCAGGCTGAACACCTTTAATATCTCTTAATTTTGCAGGTGATATATTTTGAATAGACTTTAAATCCTCTCTTCTTGTTGTATTTAAGATAACTTCAGATATCTGTTCAATATTGGTACTTAAAACTGGATTAAATTCAAGGATTTCTTTTTTTGATAAGTTAACTGTAATTTGAAGTCTTTTGTGATTTATATGAGTAAATACAACATTAATATTTTTTTCTGATGGAACTTCAATTTTATAATATCCATTCATATCACTGATTGTGCCTTTATTATCGAATTGAATATTAGCATCTTTTATTGGAAAATTTTCTTCATCCAATATCAAACCAGTAATGACAGCATCTTGTGAAAAAAAATATGAAGACACAAGACAAAATAAAATGAGTACAAAATTTTTCATTTTTTTGTTATTCTAAAAAAAACTTTTTCAAGACGACTGGTATTCCCAACATTATCTTTAACACTGACTTTTAATATATTTTTGGATTCAGAATTATTGATGTTATCGTCAAAATCGTAAGTTAAAATTCCTTTCATGGGGTTGTATTCTAAAAGAATCCATTTGTCATTTAATGTACCTCTGTAAGAGCTTATTCCTGAATTTTCATCATTTATCCTTATTTGCAATTTATCTTTGTTTGAAATCCACTGATTATCTTCAACATCAATTAAATTTATACTAGGCGGAATTGAATCGACTTTTATCATATAATCACCCAAAAGTTTGATATCAGCAATCAGTTCACTATTTTTTAATTCATTTGAAACAAAAGATGATTTATTGCCTTTCTCAAGCTTAGCGATATAAGTTTTATTTAATGTTGATTCATTATAACGTTTTGTATTAAATTTAATTGTCATCTCTTTAAGCACAGGAATTGAATCTTTGTCGATTGATAAAATATTATCTCTTTCAATAATTTCAATTTCTTTATCTGTGTAAAAAGTATTTTTATTTAATTTAATTGACGAACTAGCAAATGATAAATGATATACACTATCCTTATTAATTGAATAAATATTTTTTGATTTTGGCTTCTTGGTTCTGTAATTTATTTTTTCTTTCCAACGTATAGGAACCAAGATTTCAGTATAATTTTTATTGTAGTCAAATAGACGAATTGTATATAAGTAAACCTTATTTTGATCTTTAATATTTATAACCCCATTTCCAAGAGATCTGTTATACATATCAAGAGGATTATAATCTTCTATATAAAGTTTCTGTATTCTTATTTTTTTATTCTTGTAAGATGCATAATCAATAAACGTATTAATATGCCTCCATTCATCATATGAGAATGAATTTAAATTCATTTCAAAAACTTTTTCGCCATCCATGTTTACTTTAATTTCAGATAAACCCATTTTATTCCAAGTGTTATTCATTCTATCATATGAGTTTACGCCAAATCCTATTAAACCATTTGTATTAAGGGTGTCGGATATAAAAAGTTTATTGGAAATCTTTGTAAGCTCAAGATTTTTAAAGCTCGAGTTTGAACCACTAATCGAATTTTTTGGAATTTCTTTATAGTGTAAGCCAAGTACTACTGGTGAAATAGTATCGGTGACAGAATAGTTTTTGTATTTCATCGGGTTTATTGGTCTGTCCATATTATCTCTTAACTCATAATGTAAATGTGGTCCATAGCTTCTTCCCGTATTACCGCTGTATCCAATTAGCTCCTTTTCATTTATTCTAATTTCATTTTCTTTTGGATAAACTCTGAATGTGTAAGATTCTCTTTTGTACTGAATTTCTTTAACAATCTTTTCAATTTTTGGCGAATACTTTTTTAAATGTGCATAAACAGATGTCTGGCCATTATCATGTTTTATATATAACGCTTTTCCATAACCTCCGTGAGTAATTTGAATCCTGGTCACATATCCGCTTCCTATAGAATAAACATTAAAACCTTCTCTGCCTTTTGTTTTTATATCGATTCCCGCATGAAAATGATTTGGCCTTAACTCGCCAAATGTTCCAGAAAGTATTATTGGGATTTCCATCGGATAGTCACCTGAGTTTTGGGAATTTACAATCCAATTAAAAAATATAAATATTATTAAAATGTAACATCTCATTTCATCCTAAAATAATATATAATTGTAATTAATAAATGAAAAACTCAGAAAATTTAAAATTGAATGTTAAATTTGTTAGTGTAGTAATTATGTTGTGAAAAAAATTAGAGACTTATTGCTTGATCTAGAAAAAAAAGTTGAAGTTAATCTAGAAGAACTTAAACAAGTAAGACAAGAAAACAATAAATTACTAAAAATGAATCAAGACCTGATTAATGAAAAGAACAATTCAGAGTTAGACTTAAAATCTCTAGAAGAAAAGTTTAAAGCTTTGAAAATAGCAAATTCTATTTCAGGAAATGAAAATAATAATATAAATGAAACAAGAAGTGAGATTGACTCACTAATAAGAGAGATAGATTTATGTATTTCTCATTTATCAGAGTAAAAATGAGCGAGAAGTTAAAAATTAAGCTATCAGTTGCAAATAGGGTATACCCCCTTACGATTGATCCTGCAAAAGAGCAAGGTTTAAGGTTGGCATCACAGCAAATTAATACATTGATAAAAAAATTTGAACAGAATTATTCTGTTCGGGACAAGCAAGATGCGCTAGCCATGTGTGCGCTTCAAATTGCTTCCAGTAAAAATCAAAGTTCCTTGAATGAAGAAACATTTATCAACGAGATTGAAGAAAGCTTGAGCAAGATGATAGATATTCTTGAGAACAAAGAATAAGTTCTTTAAATAATTTTTAAAAACTACCTACACTAGTTTTTTTTGTAAACTCAACGCTAATTAATTATAAAGGGTGAGTTTAGATTGTTAAATCGTGCTGAAATTTTGTTCAGATTTTTGATCAGTCTTGTAGCCCTAATCCTGTTTAAATGGAGTTTTAATAAAAAAGCTTTTGTAGGTTTTTTTATTTTAAATAGCCAGCCTAAAAATTGAGATTAAGTTCTGGATCTGGGGTGAAATTTTTTCATCACATTAACCAATGCTTTATTATCCAAATGCATATAAATTTCGGTCGTTGTTATACTTTCATGACCTAGTAATTGTTGTATGGTTTTTAAATCAGCACCATTTTCTAGTAGATGAGTTGCAAAAGAATGCCTAAATGAATGTGGGGATATTGTTTTTTTTATACCTGCCTTTTTGGAAAGACTCTTGACAATTGTAAAAATCATTGCCCTTGTTAGTTTATATCCGTTTCTGTTTAAAAAAATAATATCTGATGACCTAGAATCAATATTTAATTTTGTTCTTGAGTTAATCAAATAAGTATTTATACATTGTTTGTTAACTTCGCTCACTGGAACTAGTCTTTGTTTATTTCCTTTTCCAGTGACTTTAACAAAATCTTCTTCAAAATATAAATCAGAAATTTTTAAATTAATTAGTTCACTAACCCTTAAACCACAGCCATACAAAGTCTCAATAATAGCTATATTTCTTTCTGACTCTTTTTTTGTTTTATCTATATTATTTATCATAGAATTAATTTCTTCGATGGAAAGAGTGCTTGGAAGCTTTCTCCGAAGTTTAGGGGATTCAATATTAGACACAGGGTTAATTTTAATGAGTTTTTCGAATAATAAATAATCATAAAAACTCTTTAAACCCGAAATAATTCTTGACTGTGAGTTTGCTTTAACTTCTTTTGAAATATTGTACACAAATTCTTTAATATGATCTGCACTTACATTTAAAGGGCTTATTTTTCCTTTATCATTAAGAAATGATTTTAACTTATTTATATCATTTTCGTAACTGGTTATTGAGTTTTCGCTTAGGCCCCTTTCAATTTTTAGGTAATCTTTAAAATCATTAATTGCGTGATTCCATTTCATAGTACAGTATCTCTAATAAATTTAATAAATTTGTGACGTGAAAAAAATTATCATAATAAATGGACCTAATTTAAACCTCTTGGGAGTGAGAGAGACCAGTATTTATGGTAATGAGTCTTTTGAGAATTATCTAGGAAAATTACAAACTAATTACTCGTCTGTTAAGATCGATTATTTTCAGTCAAATATTGAAGGTGAATTAATTGATAAAATACAAGAAGCTGGGTTTACATATGATGGTATTATTCTTAATGCAGCTGCTTACACGCATACCTCAGTTGGTATAGCNGATGCAATTGCTGCAATCAAATCACCAGTTATTGAGGTGCATATTTCCAATATTTATAAAAGGGAAAAAATTAGGCACAATTCGTTGATATCAAAAAATGTTGAAGGAATTATTTGCGGGTTTGGCTTAAAATCCTATGAACTGGCTTTGAAGACTTTTATTTAGAGGTGAATAACCTCATCATATGCAGCTGCAACTGCTTCCATTACAGCTTCTGACATTGTAGGGTGTGGGTGAATAGCCTTTAATACTTCTGTTCCAGTAGTTTCAAGTTTTCTTCCCAAAACTGCTTCAGCAATCATGTCGGTTACCCCTGCACCAATCATATGGCATCCGAGCCATTCCCCATATTTCTCATCAAAGATAACTTTAACAAAACCTTCCTTAGTTCCAGAGGCACTAGCTTTCCCTGATGCTGAGAATGGAAATTTCCCAACTTTAATTTTATAGCCTTTTTCAATTGCCTGTTGTTCGGTTAAACCAACGCTGGAAATTTCAGGGCTACAATAAGTGCAACCAGGAATATTTCCGTAATCGATAGGTGTTACATCATGACCAGCAATTTTTTCTACACACAAGATACCTTCAGCTGATGCGACATGGGCTAAAGCAGGACCAGCTACAATATCACCAATTGCATAATAACCGGGAATATTGGTGTTATAAAATTTATCAACTAATATTTTATCTTTATCTGTAGCTACACCAACATCCTCTAAACCGATATTTTCGATATTAGATTTTATTCCAACCGCAGAAAGTAAAATTTCTGATTCAATAATTTCTTCTTTATTATTTGTTTTCACCTTCGCTAAAACCTTATTTTTTTTCTTATCAACAGAAATTACCTCCGATGATGTCATGATTTTAATCCCTTTTTTCTTAAAAGATTTTTCTAATTCTTTTGAGACGTCGATGTCCTCAAGCGGAACAATATTGGGTAAGTACTCTATTACTGTTACATCTGTACCCATGTTGTTAAAAAAATAGGCAAATTCAATTCCAATTGCCCCTGAACCAACAATTGTAATGCTCTTTGGTTGTTTTTCAAGAGTCATGGCTTCTCTGTATCCGATAATTTGATTACCATCCTGGGGTATAGATGCTAATACCCTAGACTTTGCTCCAGTAGCTATGATTATGTGCTTAGCCTTATAATCAGTGCCATCAACAGAAACTATTTTATCTTTTTTAATTTTTCCGTAGCCCTTTAAAACATCAATTTTATTTTTTTTCATTAAGAATGTGACACCTTTACTCATTCCGGCAGCGACATTTCTACTTCTGTTAATTACTTTTGAAAAATCATGGCTTACGTTTTCGACTTTTAAGCCATATTCCTCAGCATGATTTAAATAATCAAACACTTGGGCTGATTTCANGAGNGCTTTGGTGGGAATGCAACCCCAATTTAAACAAACGCCACCCAAACTCTCTTTTTCTACAACTGCGGTCTTAAAGCCGAGCTGAGATGCCCTAATTGCTGTCACATAACCTCCTGGTCCACTACCAACTACAATGATGTCATAATTATCCATATACTATTTTTTATCAGAATCTTCTTTAAAATCTATACTTACTGAATTAACACAATATCTTAATCCAGTCTCTGTAGGTCCATCATTAAAAACATGACCCAAATGTCCACCACAACTTACACATACTATTTCGGTTCNGATCATGTTGTGTGAATAGTCTTCAACATATTTTATTTTACCATCAATAGCCTTATCAAAGCTAGGCCATCCACAATCAGTCTCAAATTTCTGATCACTATCAAAAAGAGGTGTTTTACAACCATTACAATTATAAACACCATTTTCAAAATGTAGATTATATTTTCCAGTGTGCGGGTACTCAGTACCTTTTTGTCTAAGTACTCGGTATTCCTCATTACTTAGTATATTTCTCCATTCTTCGTCTGATTTATTCACTTTTTGTTTACCCATTTCGGTGTCTTTTAAATAGATTTTGTTCTGTGAAATTACAACGTTATATGATGTAATTAGTAGAATTAAAGTTAATATGATTTTTTTCATCGTCAAATAATTAAACAAATGAATAAAATATTGTATTATTAGTATTGATTTGTTACTGTATGCAAATTTATTTCAATTAAATGAAATTTTATAAAAAAGGAGATAAAAAATTATTAAACGCTTGGGCATTTTATGATTGGGCAAATTCAGTATATCCTTTAGTAATATCTACCGCAATATTTCCGATTTATTTCAAAAGTATCACTAATGGTGATAGCGTAGATTTTTTATGGTTTAAATCGATTGAAAATGATGCTTTTATTGGATATATATCGTCTTTTACTTTTCTAATATTGGCCGTAATTTCTCCTTTATTGTCGGGTATTGCTGATCATACCGGATATAAAAAACTTTTCATGCAGATATTTTGTTATTTGGGTTCTTTTTCCTGCATTTTACTATACAGCTTTGATTTAGATAATTTTGATCTTGGAATTATCTATTATTTTTTTGCTGTAGTTGGTTTTTGGGGTAGTCTAGTATTTTACAACTCCTATTTGCCAGACATTGCAAAAAAAGAACAACAGGATATGACAAGCGCAAAGGGATATTCACTAGGCTACTTAGGAAGTATTATTTTGTTAATTTTTTGTTTATTCTTAACACAGTTTCCTGATTTTTTTAATTTGACTGATAATTCTCAAGCTGTTAAAATTTCATTTGTTTTAGTGGGGGTGTGGTGGTTTGGTTTTAGTCAGTATTCATTCTATTACCTGCCAGGACGTAAGCATTATAATGTTGAAAAAAGTAATTTATATTCATTAAAAACCTTGTTTAGTGGATTCGATCAGCTTCTAACAGTTCTTAAACAATTAAAAGAAAATAATAAACTACGGATATTTTTATTCTCCTTTTTTATATTTACAATTCCGACACAAACAATTATTCTTCTAGCAAGTTATTTTGGTGCAGACCTGAACGAAATTAGATGGAAGGATGAAGAAACCATGCAAACGGGCTTAATCATAGCGATTATAGTTATTCAAATTTTAGCTGCAGTGGGTGCGTATCTGAGTGCAAAATTGTCTATAATATTTGGAAATATCAATACATTGATCTGCATCAATATTTTATGGGCAATTATTTGTTTTTTCGGGTTCTTTGTAACTTCACCATTTGAATTTTATCTAGCTGCAGGATTTATCGGTTTAGGTATGGGGGGTATTCAATCCCTATCTAGATCTACATATTCCAAATTAATTGATGAAAATTACTCAACATCCTATTTTAGTTTTTATGATGTTTCTCAAAAACTTAGCATAGTTCTTGGAACTGCAATTTATGCAACTATGGATGTTTATACCGGAAGTATTAGGCTTGCAATTTTACTCTTTGCATTATTTTTTATACCATCAATCTTTATCCTAACTAAAATTTCAAAATAGTATTAATTTTAATGGCATAGTCCTTGAATTATATATGTAGTTAATAGTGATTAATTCTTTGTTTTTCAGAGATAGAATCATTTATTAATATTTAAAAAACAAACATGTCGAGGAAAAATTTATTTAATATTGACAATTTGTCAGCTCAGGATATTGATGAAAATGCAGAATTAATTCCTTTGATGACTCCAGAAGATGAATTGGAGATTAGCAAGGAGGAACTTCCGCTAACATTACCTATCTTATCCCTGAGGAATACGGTTTTATTTCCAGGTGTTGTTATTCCTATTACAGCATCAAGAGATAAATCGATTAAATTAATTAAGGACGCTAATAACTTCAACAAACTTATAGGGGTAGTTGCACAAATAGATGAAAACATTGAAGACCCTAAAGTTAAAGATATTTACAAGATAGGAACTGTTGCCAAAATTTTGAAAGTTTTACAAATGCCTGATGGCAATACAACTGTCATAATTCAAGGAAAAAAAAGGTTTGAGATTGAAAGGGTTATCTCTGAAAAACCTTACATAACATCAAATATAAAAGATTACCCCGAAGTTAATCCTGGAAATGAAAATTCTGAATTTACTGCCATTATTGACTCCATTAAAGACCTATCGTTAGAAATAATTAAAAGGAACCCAAATATTCCTTCTGAAGCATCTTTTGCAATCAAAAATATTGAAAGTAGATCATTTTTAATAAATTTTGTTTCATCAAATTTAAACCTTCCTGTTGATGAAAAACAATCGCTTTTAGAAATTAATAACCTTCAGAAAAGAGCACTTGAGACACTAAAACATATGAATGTTGAGTTCAAAAAACTTGAAATTAAAAATGATATTCAATCAAAAGTTCAAAGTGATCTAAGTCAACAACAGCGAGAATTTTTTCTGCATCAACAAATGAAAACAATACAAGAGGAGCTTGGCGGTGTGAGTCATGATTCAGAATTGGATGATATGCGAAGTAGAGCTAAGAAAAAAAAGTGGAATATCGAGGTTAAAAAACATTTCGAGAAGGAATTATCAAAGCTTCAACGTATGAACCCACAGGTCTCAGAGTATTCTGTTCAAAGAAATTATTTAGATTTAATATTGGACCTGCCATGGAATGAATTCTCAAAGGATAAATTTGACTTAATTAAAGCAAAAAAAATATTAGATAGAGACCATTTTGGTTTAGATGATGTTAAAAAAAGAATTATCGAGTATCTAGCTGTATTAAAGCTTAGAAATGACATGAAATCACCAATTTTATGCTTACAAGGACCCCCTGGAGTAGGTAAAACTTCATTAGGGAAATCAATTGCCGAGGCAATTGGTAGAAAATATGTGAGAATTTCGCTTGGTGGATTACGTGATGAAGCTGAAATTAGAGGTCATAGAAAAACATATATCGGTGCTATGCCAGGAAGAATAATTCAAAATATTAAAAAAGCAAAAACATCAAATCCGGTATTTGTTCTAGATGAAATTGATAAGCTTACATCATCAAATATTGGTGATCCGTCATCTGCAATGCTTGAGGTTCTTGATCCAGAACAAAACAATGAGTTTTATGACAATTATCTGGAAAAAGGGTTTGATCTATCAAAAGTGATGTTTGTAGCAACATCCAACAATGTTTCAGGTATTCAACCAGCATTATTGGATAGAATGGAGGTAATTAATGTTAGCGGATATACAACCGAAGATAAAATCCAAATTGGTAAAAAGTTTCTATTACCTAAGCAAATAAAAGAGCACGGGCTTAAAAGTAAAGACTTAAAACTAGGTGTTCGTGTAATGGAAAATATAATTGAAGGATATACAAGAGAATCAGGTGTAAGAGGATTAGAAAAAAATATAGCTAAAATAGTAAGATATTGTGCTAAAAATATAGCCACTAATATTGAGTACAATCCAAATATTTCAACTCAAACTTTAGTTGAAATTTTAGGGCCTGCTAAATTGGTTAGAGATAAATATGAATCAAATGAGATTGCAGGTGTTGTTACAGGATTGGCTT
>JGI24820J26691_1000141_pt1 | contig 19637 bp, 12 predicted proteins | sample METZYME_5_50m_FD_26691 | JGI IMG/M metagenome (IMG submission 26691) | reverse complement strand
GTAATCACAGTTTCAAATGACCAAGATGTAAATTGTGTGATAAACAGTAATCCAATACAACTCTTTGCTTGCCCACCTGAAAATGATAATTGTAGTGGAGCAACAATGATTGAAGCAAATGAGGATGAAAGTTGTGTTGCTTCAGGATCTGGGACATTAGTTGCTGCCACTCCATCATCTGAAAATAATTCCTGTGGTGGAAGTGCTGATGATGATGTATGGTTTGAATTTACTGCGGTTTCTGAAAATCATGCAATCTCATTATATAATATCATCGGTGATACCCTAGATTTATACCATGTACTTTATGAGGGAGATGGCTGTGGCAACCTAAATCAAATTTATTGTAGCGATGACAACAATAGCACTGCTAATGATTTAACTGTTGGAAACAACTACTTTATTAGGGTTTATTCGTTCACGGCTAATGAACTTTCTAATTTAACATTTGATATTTGTGTATTTACTGTTCCTCCTCCTATATCAACCAGTACAACATTATACACTGTTGAAGAACTTGTAACTGATGTATTAATAGATTCAGAATGTAATCAGGCATTTAATGTAACATCTAGTACAGGTAGTGATTTTGGAAGCACTAATGGTATTGGATATTTTGAATCAAACGGTTCTTCTTGGCCATTTGAAAATGGTTTAATAATGACTTCAGGGGATGTTGCTAACGCAGTTGGCCCTGAAAGTGGGGTACTTGTTGATGGAACTTACGATTGGCCTGGTGATGGTGATCTCGAAGCATTTATCCCTGGTCTTAATGCTGGAGATACAAATAATGCTTCAATTATAGAGTTTGAATTTGTTCCTGTTTCAAATAGTATGAGCTTTGATTTTATTTTTGCTGCAGAAGAATACGGAACGTTTCAATGTACTTTTACTGATGCCTTTGCATTTTTATTAACCGATTCGTCTGGAAATACAACCAATTTAGCTATTGTTCCAGGGACAGATGATCCAATTTCTGTTCTTACTGTTAGAGATGATCAATATAATAGCTCTTGTGAATCTGTTAACGCTGAATGGTTTGCAAATTATTATGGGCCCGGGGGACTACCTCCTTTAACGAGTCCAACTAATTTTATTGGACATACAGAAGTTATGACTGCTTCTGCAACTGTTATTCCAAATGAAGTATACACTATAAAATTAGTTGTTGCAGATGATGGTGATACTATTTATGATTCTGCTGTATTTATCGATGGAGGAAGTTTTGATATAGGTCAACTAGATCTGGGCGAAGACATTCTTATTTCGTCTGGAAACGCTTTATGTGAAGGTCAAGAAATAGTGTTAGACGCCGGTGCCTTACCCAATAATTCAAGCATTGAGTGGTTTATGGACGGTACTTTNTTGGAGGGTGAAACAGGTGTTACCCTTACTGTAAATGAGACTGCATTTTACAGTGCTATAATAACAGTCGATAACACAGATTGTGCATATGGTGATGATATTTTAGTCGAATTCTTTCAATCTCCTCAAATAGTCGCTGTTGAAGATAGTATAATCAAGTGTGCTAATGAAGGACATACTCTAGAGGTTAATATTGAAAATAGTGANCAACTAAACTCATTAACCTATATATGGACACTTGATGGAATAGATTTACAGACTGGAACTGATAATACATATTACCTTGATGAATTAAATGAAGAGTCAGGTGAATTCACTGTTACTGTTTTTGACGATATCACATATTGTTGGAATTCCATAACTATAAATGTTGATTTCTATGAAAATAGTTATTGTGTTGATTTACCTCAAGGTCTATCGCCAAATGGTGATGGCTTTAATGACTGCCTTGTTCTAGACCACTTAGAAGCTAAAGAAGATATTGACAAAATTGAAGTCTTTAATAGATATGGAACTAAAATCTATGAGATGAATGAGTATGTTGATCAGTGGTGTGGAGTAGATCAAGATGGTAAAGTTGTCCCTGTAGGNACCTACTTTTATATCATATATTTTAATTCAACTAAAGAACCCATAACCAGCTGGATTTATGTTAACTACTAAAAAACTAATTATGAAAAAAACAATTTTAGTAATCCTTGTATTGCTTACAGCATTAAAAGTAAATGCTCAACAAGACCCTCAATACACTCAGTATATGTATAATATGAATGTGATTAACCCGGCATACGCAGGATCTAGCGATGCCACCAGCATAGGTATATTATATCGTGATCAATGGGAAGGATTAGACGGTGCACCAAAAACTGCTACTATGAATGTACACTTTCCTGCCGCAAATAATATTGGTTTTGGATTCTCAGCTATCTCTGACGAAATTGGTCCCGTTAGTGAAACTAATTTATATGTAGATGTTTCTTATACCTTAAATCTTGCTAATGAAAATAGATTAGCATTTGGAATAAAAGCAGGGGGAACTTTTCATGATATTGGATTAATTGACTTATCACTTATCGATCCAAATGATCCTTTCTTTGCTAATGATATAAATGAAAATACTCCAAATTTTGGTGCTGGATTATATTTCTATAAGCCTAATAAATATTATGTTTCGGTTTCAGTACCAAACATATTAGAGTCAGTNCATCTTGATAGTGATGATTTTAATATAGGCTCTGAAACAAGACATTTCTTTGCTGCTGCNGGTTATGTATTTGACATAAATAATGATTTTAAGTTCAAACCCCATGCATTTATGAAATATGCTACAGAATCTCCTGTGAGCTTAGACTTAAATGCCAACCTATTTATGTATGATTTTGTTGAATTTGGACTGGGTTACAGAACTGATGATTCGATAACAGCTATGATTAATTTTCTAGTCTCTCCATCCATCCGAATCGGATATGCTTATGACAGTATTCAATCTGAGCTTAGTTTTCTAACAAAAGCATCACANGAAATATTTATAAACTTTGATATCAACTTTAGAACTAAAGTATCAAGATCACCAAGATACTTCTAATTATATAATCTAAAAACATGAAAAAAATAATTACACTTTTATTTATTGCACTGGTTAGCACATCAATCACTTTTGCTCAAAATAATTCAACAAAGAAAGCAGACAAGCTTTTTGATCGGTTAGAATATGTGAANGCTGCTGAAGAGTATTTGAAGTTAACTGATAAAAACCCNGACAACTATATAATTGGAAGGCTGGCTGATTCATATTACAATATGTTTAATACAGTTGAGGCAGAAAAATGGTATTCTAAAATAATAGATGATGACCCTAATGCTGAAGTTATTTTTAGATACTCAGAAATGCTAAAAGCCAATGGGAAGTATAAAGAATCAAATGTTTGGATGTCCAAATTTTCTGAAATGAAACCTTACGACACAAGGGCAATTGCTTTCAGAAATACTCCGAATTATATTGATAAAATAATTAAAAAAGGTAAAAGATTCAATGTGCAGAATTTAAAAGATGTTAATACAATATCATCTGACTTCGGAGCTTTTAGATATGATAATGCTCTTTATTTAACATCAGGTAGAAAACAAAAGGGTTCTCAAAACAAAAAATATGACAACTACACTTCAGATGAAGAATATGTTCTTGATGTTTTTAAATATGATGTAATTAATGATGTTTATCTCAATGAAACCCCACTTGAGGCAATTAATACAAAATACCATGAAGGAGTAATTGCATTTAGTCCGACCGGAGATACTATGTATTTTGCTAGAGAAACCTACTATTCAAAATCTTACTATAAAGATTCTATAGTTAAGAATGGTTCAACAAGAGAACAGGTAAGTGTTATTAATCTTTATCGAGCTACAAGGTGTACAAAAAAGGAAATTACCTGGAAAAATAATGGTAATTGTAATTTTAATAAGGGATGGAATGAAGAGGAATTGGAGTTTAACAGTGCCTTTTTCTCTATCAAAAATCCAGCGATGAGTTGTGATGGTAAAACACTTTATTTTTCATCTGATATGCCTGGTGGTTTTGGAAACTATGATATTTACAAATCTGAAATTAAGGAGGATGGTAGCTTAGGAGACCCCGTTAATTTAGGGCAGAAAATTAATACTGAAGAACAAGAGGTTTTCCCTCACATGTGTTGTGACAATACCCTTTATTTTTCTTCTAATGGTCATTTAGGTTTAGGTGGACTTGATGTGTTTTACTCAAAAAATATTGATGATAAATGGTCAAACGTTAGAAATGTTGGTATACCGGTAAATAGTAACTCTGACGATTTTGCTTTTAAAATGGGTGAAAACTGCACTAATGGATTCGTTTCTTCAAATAGGCCAGGTGGAATTGGAAGTGATGATATCTATGCAGTCAAAAAAATTAAACCACTTTGTGATATTTTACTAGAATCAGTTATTGTAGACGCAAAAACCGATATACCTATAAATTCAGCACTAACATCAGTTTCTGATAANACTGGAATAATAAATAATAGTAAACAAACGAACAGCGATGGTATNGTTGAATATATTTTTGAGTGTGAGGATGAAATTCAATTAATGGTTAGTAAAGATGGATATGAAAGTAAAATGATTGATATAAAACTTCTTGACGTTGATCCACCTTTACTAAAAGTAAAATTAGATCCAATTGAAGAATTAATCGTAGAGGAAAAAATTATACTTAACCCTATCTATTTTGAATTTGATAAATCTAATATTACAAATCAAGCAGCTTTTGAACTTGATAAGCTAGTTGCCATTATGAAAAAATATCCTGGTATGGTCATAAGTGCTGAGTCTCATACAGATAACCGTGGACCAGCATCTTATAACAAACTGCTTTCTGAAAGAAGAGCAAAATCAACCGCTCAATATGTAATTTCAAAGGGAATAAGTGAAGAAAGGATAAGTGGAACTGGAAAAGGTGAGGAAGATCCTGAAATTGATTGTAGTGGTGGGTGTACAAAAGAGGAGCATGCAATGAATAGAAGATCAGAATTTATAATTGTTTCCCGATAATACCGAAATAAAATAATTTGAGTAAGGATATTATTCTAAAAGTTAAATTTAACTTCTTGTATTAAATCTGAACTTAAACTTTGAGCAACTGGGCATCCTTTAGCAACGGCTATTAATTTTTCTATCTGTTGTTCTGAGAGACTGTTTTTATCAAAGTTAATATCAATAGTAATCTTGCTTATTCTTCTTGGATGTGAGGACATTATTTTCGTTATATAAGCAGTTGATTTTGGTAAATCAAAACTATTTTTATCAGCGCAAATTCCCATAACTGTTGTCATACAACTGCACAATGCTGAAGCAACCAAATCGGTTGGTGAAAATGCATTTCCTTTTCCGTTATTATCAGTAGGAGCATCAGTGATAATTACATCCGATGATTTTAAGTGTATAGACTCTGTTCTTAGCCCACCAATGTATTTATTTTCAATTGAATATGACATCATTTATACTATTCACCGATAACTAACACATTATCGATTTCATATGTAGCGGATGCCGATGGTGTTGAAACATATTTGAAAGCAATATATAAGTTGCCTCCAGCATATGAACTCAAATCAATATTTCCTGAATCTGTCCATGATGACCAACTACTACTATCTGTGTCTAATATTACTGAAAGTTCTGTCCAATTACCATCAGATGATGGGTCACCACCTGAATACTCAGATGAGGCATAAACCTCTAATTCGGGGCCATTATATCTTACAACAGACTGGAAGTTTAAAGTAACTGTTGATAATGAACTTAGGTCAATACTATTTGTTATTAGCCAATCCTCGTTGACATTACTTCCTCCACTATAACCAGAAATTTTTGCACTTGGTGCAGGGTTTCCATATGGTGTGATTTCCCACTCCTGATCACCAACAACATTTACAACCATCCAATTATTTAAATTATTTGAGGAGAAATCATCTGCGAATAGTGGATCACATCTTGACGAGTCAAAATTGACATCGTCTTTTGTATTTAACATCATGACCCTGTTATCTCCAAAATAGTCTCGGGTTATTATGCCTGCAATTGTACCACTTCCATCTGTTGGTAACATAGAATCATTGAAATTTGAAAATGCACTTGTCTCTAACTTTAATGTTCCAGAATCAACACAGCTTTCTAAATCTCTTTGAGTGTCATAATCCTCNTCTGGATCAACATAAGTTAAACCATCAAGTCCAGGTGAAAATTGAGCACTGAGTGCACTNACATAAACACCAATATGACTATCGTTAATATCTGATAAATTTAGGGCAAGAGGAACTAAAGAAAAGCTATTACTNGAACGTAATATACATTCGGTTGCTCTATTTTCAGAAATTTCTGAGATCTCATCACCAGCAGCATCAGCTCCACCACCTATAGCAATAACGCCATCTCCAGAATTAGTTTCTCCCACATANAGACCTTGAAGCTTGATATATACTTCTCTACCTACATTNAATTGATTGTAGCTATCAACCTGATTAATTGAAACTTTTATACCTGCAGTAGGATTTTCTATTTCATCCTGCATATAAAATTCTTTATAAAAATTTCCTGTATAATCTGAAGATGATATATATCCTTTTACAACTAAATTGGACTCAATTTGGTTAGCTTCACCATTAACAAATAAATTTTTAAGTTCAGTAATAGACATTAAATCAGCAGAACCATTTTCAATTTCAGAAAGTAATTGAACTAATTTTTGGTTTTCTTCCAGTCCAATACTTTGAGGAACAGAATAATCATCATCCTGAACGCATGAAATGGAAAGAAGCATCATAAAAGCAGTTATTGATATTTTATTAATTAATTTCATAATTTTTAATATTTAGAATCTAAAGTATAAGTTTAAAAAGTAATTAGTCCCTCTACCATACCAGTATTTAGGGCCAAATACCCGTTTAGGTTTGTTAGTGTCTTGCAGGAGTTGTTGATAGTTTGCATTTCTGCCTTGCTCAAAACCACCTGTTCTGTATTTTTGATCTAAGATGTTATTTATGCTTGCGAAAAATCCAACAAAATAATTGTCAATTTTCCAAGATTTTCCTCCTATCATATTAACTACCATATAATCATCAAACTTTTCTTGTCTGAGTAGATCTCTTGCAATCGTAACATCATAGTCATTAAAAGGTAATCCGTCCTGTGCGAGATAAAAGTTTTGTGTTCTTGTTAAAGGACTAACATCTAAGTANGTATTTGTAAAGAAATTTGAAGTTACCCCAATAAACCAATAATCAGGATCCCTGTATTCGAATCCAAGTGAATAAGCTCTTTGAGGACCACCTGCAATCTTATAATTCTCAAGNTTTGAGGGGCCAACGGCAACCGTATTGTTATCCGCTCCAAGATATAGATATGGATTATTATCATAAGTATATTGCCCAATTGAAGCTGCACCCTTTAACTTAACAGTGGGNATAATCTGTGCCTCTACTCCAAATTCAANTCCAAAATACTTCTTATCTATTCCCTGTAATATTTCTTGAACAAACTCACTATCATCTGCAAATCCTACAAGTCCATCAGCATAATAGAATGAAATCTCATTTGCATCTTTGACTGCAGAGTAGAAGCCAGTAAGTCTACCAGTAAAGATTGGGGTTCTGAAAATATAATTAGCATCAAATGACATAATTTTCTCCTCTGTAATAGGTGAATCATTAATTAAACCATTTACATCACTTCCTACAACATTGTGATTAACCCGTGAATTAGTAAAAGTATTTCTGATTGAGGGAGCTTTTTGTAAATATGCTGAATTGAAATCTAGGATATGTTTTCCTGAAAATTTATATGTTATTCCTAACTTGACTCCATAGCCATCAAATGAAATTTCATCACCTTTACCTGATGAATTACCAGCATTAGCTTCGTTTTCAAAAATGCCATTTCTCTGGTACACCGTATTTGTTATATCTCCAGCTAAATAAAATTCAAGTTTATTAAAAGAAAAATTCATCATAGTAAATAAACTCATTTCTTCAGCGTTCATTTTATAATGATACTTAAACTTATCCCCTTCATAAATAATACTATTTGGGGACAATAAGTTATAGTCCAAATAATCAAATGAATCAATATTTGAATAGGATTGTCCTCCTAGCATATCAAAAATTTCAGCAAAATTATCCGAGACTAAATTTCTATAATTGGCGGAGGCACTGAGCTTAATATTTTCATTTACTTCTGTATTAAATACAGAATTAATAGTCAATTGAGTATCGTCAACTCTATCTTCATATAAAACATAAGCAGCATTTAGGTTGGCTTGGTTATTAGTTAAATTAGCATCATAAATTCTATTCCAATTTATTTGACCATTATTTATAAAATTCTCTTGGGCGATGTATGCACCTTCATAATCAGGGCCATCAGTATCTGCTAAAAAATAACTGGGAAGATCTTGGTAATAGGCAGGGCTTGGATTACCTCCTCCAGCATAATCTAACCTACTGTTCCCCATTTCACCAAATTGATAACCTATGCTTGTTTCTAAATTTGATTTCTCATTGATATTCCAATCATGATTTAATATTAAAATGGGCTCAACCACTCTTTTAACCCTCGAGTTTCTTTTTTCACCGTCATGATAACCCCAATATTCATTGTACTTAATCCCTTTTAAATCATATACTTCTTGTGTATTTGGAGATACCTTTCCTCTTCTATTTGGAGCATAAATAGCAGCAAAATTTAGACTGTGTTTATTATTAAATATCTTTTGTACGGACAGGAAGGCTGAATTTGAATCATAAAAAGAAGCATCTTGATAACCTTCATTCCCCCATCTTCTGCCAATCGAGAGCGAGTATGCCCAACCTTTTTCAAGCATCCCTGAATTGTAAGTAGCCATTAGTCTATTTGAATAACTTCTATTTGAGGATGAGTAGGTTATTCTACCTCCCTCGCCATATTCTGAAGCTCTTATATTAATATTATTTGAACCTAAAATTCCACCAAAGTTATATTTCAAAGGAATTGAACCATTAGATAATTCCTGATTCCTTAATACATCATTAAGCCCACCCCAGTTACTCCACTGAGGTCTTCCGTTGTAGAGTTTATTCATTTTTATTCCATTAATATGTACAATCGCATTATCGGAATCTAAACCTCTAACCTTGAAAAAGGATGAACTAAATTCATAGGCTGCAGTTCTGTAAAATACATCCATCGAAGAATTTAACAATCCAGAGATATTATCTGACGCTGAGGTGTCATCATTAAGTTCATCATCACTCAAAGATATACTGAACAAATCAACCACATCATTTGTGACGGAAAGATCGTTGATAGTATCACTAACGGTAACTTGTTGCTCGGATTGAGAAAAAATATTGAAGTTTATAAATAAAATAATAATTAATACAAGCCTTGTCTTATGCATATCAATAAATATTTTCAACTATTATAATAATTGAGTTAAATTTACGCTTTATTTGCTATTTAAATAATAATTATAAATACTTTTTATGAAAATTAAATCACTCTATTTTATATTACTTTCATTACTGGTTTCCATCAATTCAATTAGTCAGAATAATGAAAGGAAATTTAAAATACACACTTTAGCTTTTTACAATCTCGAAAATCTATTTGATACTATAAATGATACAAATAAAAACGATGAAGCCAGTCCAATTATGGAAATAAAATATAATAGGGGAAAAATTTATAAAAAAAAGATTTCTAATATGGCCAGAGTTATTTCAGAAATTGGATATGACGTAACAAATAGACCTCCAACTATAATTGGAATATGTGAAGTTGAAAACAGAAAGGTTGTGGAGGACCTGATTGCAAATGAAAAGCTTTCAAATCATAATTACGGTATTGTTCATTATGATTCGCCAGATAGACGTGGTATTGATGTTGGATTACTGTATAATAAGGATATTTTTGAGATTCTTAATTCTAATTCTCACGAACTATATATTACATATAATAATACCAATGACAGAAGTTATACCAGAGATCAACTAGTAGTAAGTGGAAAACTAGATGGTGAATTAATCCACTTAATNGTTAATCATTGGCCGTCAAGGGGNGCTGATGAAACTAAAAGAATTGCNGCCGCAGAGGTTAATAATTCTATTATAGATTCNNTAAGGGGAATTTATAAAAATCCCAAAATTATTACTATGGGTGATTTTAACGATGACCCATTTGATAAAAGTATAAAGAAGATTTTGGGTGCAAAAAAGGAAATTAATGATGTAGGTAAAAATGATTTATATAATCCATTTGAAAAAATATTAGTTGAACAGGGGATAGGAACAAATGCATACAGAGATAAATGGCAATTATTTGATCAGATAATATTATCAAAAGAATTTTTAAAAAAGGATTATAGTGATTATCAGCTCTACAAAGCTGGTGTATTTAATAAATCCTACTTGATAAATAATAAAGGTAAGTTTAAAGGATATCCGTATAGGAGCTTTTCGTATGGGACTTTTACTGGTGGATATAGTGACCATTTGCCGCCATACATTTTTCTTCTTAAGGAAATAAGATAAAATAAAAAAGGCTCACAAAATGTGAGCCTTTTTATTATTTATACAATGTATAGAATTAGAAGTTATATCTCAATCCTACGTTCCAAGTTCTTCCTAATCCAAAGTAACCTTGGTTTGCGGTATCAATACCATCGTATAGTACTCCTGTACCTTCGCCAGCAGCAATTGCAGACCTTAATTCACTGATATAAACGTTATCAAATACATTATTAACATTTAATCTTACGTCTAATGTTCCGTCATTTACAAACATTTTATATGAAAGACCCATATCAACCACATGGTAGCTTGGTAATTCAAGATTTTCCTTTACAGCGCCTACATTAGCATATAAATCATCGTAGAATCTTATGTCAGAATCAAATGAAAATCTTTCTGCTAAATCAACGTCAAGACCAAGACCAGCAGAAAATTGAGCAGCATCACCTACTTTACCACCATCAACGTCGACAGTTTCAGTAGAAATTACGTTTTGATCTTCATCTTGTAATCTAGTGATTGCATCACCTTCATATACCCAGTCACCAACTGAAAGGAATCCTTTCAATGTATAAGGCACATCTTCTTGTGGTTTTGCAGAGAATGAAAGCTCAACACCTTGATGAAGCTGAGTTACACCTTCAGAAATATTATAGAATACAACATCATTATCTACATAGAAAGATGAAGTTACTCTATCTGCCCATGAAGTTCTATACAAATCAACTCTCGCAGAGAAATTTGGAACTTCATATACATAACCTGCTTCTAGACCAATAATGGTTTCATTTGACGTATTTGGATTTATTTGGTTTGTATAATTCAAATAGATATTATCAAAATACGGAGCTCTAGAATAGTAACCTGCATTTACATATGCTTGACCATTTTCGCCTAAACCAAATCCAACACCAGCTTTTGCATTATATCCAAAGTTATCAGCTTTTTCTGACTTAACACCATCNGTTATTCCGTCAGGTAAAGCCTCACCTGTCCACTGACTTGAAGTTCCGTCAATTAAAGACTGATCAGCATATTGNTAATGATCCCATCTTTGATACATTGTCTGAGAAACTGATCCTTGGAAGAATGCTGAAAAATCATCATTTACATACTCTAATTGAGTAAATAGCCCTCCATAAGAAATTCTCTCATCATTACTGTAAGCAATTTTTTGATCTTCATCAAAATTATTAAATGTAGCTTCCCATGGATTTGCGCCCATACTTTCAGTTGCTACAACATACTTGTAAGTACCATAGGTACCGTAAGTTTGATGATTATTATTTTGATCTCTTAGTCTTATGTTTTCTTGCCATGAAGTTAAACCATGGAAGTTCTCAACAATTCTAAAGTGCTCACCATAATATGTTCTTAAGTCAACACCAACATTGAAAGTTAGATTATCAGACAACTGAGTTTCATAGTTTGAAACTGCACCTAACCAATTGTGCATATTCATTGAAGCTCTGGTTACGTATCCACCCTCAGCTGCATAATTACCTCCAGCACCNGATGTAGACATGTTATATGCATAGATTGCATCATAGTCAATATATCCTTCATCAGTTCTAATTCTTTGACCTCTACCACCAGTTCCACCACCGTTTCCGGTAGAAGCATATAAAACTGTTGATAAGCTTGATTTGTCATCAATTTTATAGTCCCAGTTTAAATTAAATACTGGCTTGTGATAGAAATTTCTTCTTTCAGTAAGATACCTATCCCCGTAATAACCATAGTTGTTGTTATACTTTCTACCTCTTTCCAAATAAGTCGCTATACTTTTTGTAAAGTTTTGATCATGCCATTGAGGTGCACCAGTCATTAAAAAGTTAAAGTTGTGCTTATCATTCATCTTGTAACCAAGGGAGAAGAAATAAGTTTGACCTTGACCAAATGTTCCCTCAGCATAACCATCACCCTGCCAGTGAGTTAAAAGAAAGCTGGTTGACCAACCATTATCATTTTCACCAGTATCATATGAGAAAGTAGTTTTTAGGTAATTGTCATTAGCAAAGCCAGCATAAGCAAATCCACCTTGCTGTTTAGATGTTGACCTCATAACAAAATTCACCGTACCACCAACAGATGATATAGCTAGTTTTGAAGCCCCTAAACCTCTTTGAATCTGAACAACATTTGCAATATCATTCATACCCGACCAGTTAGACCAATACATCTTACCGTCTTCCATTCCGTTAATTGGTTGACCATTTAGCATGAAAGCTGTGTTGTCTTGACCAAATCCACGAACTGCAATTCTTGTATCACCAAATGCACCAGATTGACCTGCTACATAAATAGATGGAGTATTGGCAAGAGTCATGGTTATGTCTTGCGTACCAATCTTTTTTTGGATTTCCTCACCAGTTATGGTAGAAACCGCAACAGGTGTTTTTCTGTCTTCAGCAAGGTCAATAACCCCACCTCCAACTAAAACAACCTCTTCTAATTCCTCAAGATCTTCCCAATTTTCTTCAGAAGATTCCTGAGCATAAATTGTAGTTCCCATTAACAATAGAACTACAAAAAATAATTTGTGAGTAATGTTTTTCATAATTTGTTTTAAGTTTAATTATATTATAACAGGTCAAAAATAGATAATATTTATAACTTATAAGAGCTAGAATGTTAACAAATTATACCCCAATTATTAACATTGGATTAGTGAAATAATAAATTAATCAGTTGAACTATACTTATTTAAGAGATTTTTAGTTGATGAATCATGATCACTAAAATCACGATCTTCAAGGTCCTTTAGTATATTTTTAGCAATTTTTTTACCCAATTCTACTCCAAATTGATCAAAACTAATAACATTCCATATTACACCTTGAGTAAAAATCTTGTGTTCATACATCGAAATTAATGATCCTAGGCTGCTTGGAGTAAGTTTATCTATTAATATCGTGTTTGTTGGTCTATTTCCTTTAAATACCTTGTGATTAGAATCAATATTTTCACCCCTTGTGCCCAACATCAATGCCTTAGTCTGCGCAAAGAAGTTTGACATTAGTATATCATGGTGATTTTTATTCCCCATAATGGATTCGCAAAAACCTATAAAATCAGAGGGAATTATTTTTGTACCCTGATGAAATAGTTGGAAAAATGAGTGTTGTGCATTTGTTCCGGTTTGACCCCATATAATTTCTCCACTTTGGTATTCAATCAAATCACCTGATCTGTCTGTATGTTTACCATTACTCTCCATTGAAGCCTGCTGTAGATATTTACCAAAGCTTTTTAAATTTTCAGAGTATGGAATTATTGCATGTGTTTGATATTCGAAAAAGTTATTGTACCAGATACTAAGACAGGCCATAATAACAGGTATATTTTCAGGATAAGTACTATTTCTAAAATGATTATCCATTTTTCTTGCCCCCTCTAATAATTCATTAAATTTTTCGTAACCAACAGATAAACTGATTGAAATCCCAACAGAGCTCCACAAAGAATACCTACCTCCAACCCAATCCCACATTGGAAATATATTTTCTAAGGAAATACCAAAATCAACAGCCTTGTCACTGTTACTACTAACAGCAATAAAATGTCTAGAAATATCTGCTTCACATGCTGACTTCAGAAACCAATCTTTCACAGTGTTAGCATTGGTTAATGTTTCAATTGTGGTAAAAGTTTTTGAAACAATTATAAATAAGGTGGTTTCAGGGTTTACTTGATCTAAAATTTGATTCAAATAATCACCGTCAACGTTGCTAATAAAGTGGGTGTTTAAGCGAGTTTTATAATGAGACAAGGATTCAACCACCATTGAAGGACCTAGGTCCGAGCCACCAATTCCTATATTTACTATATCTAAAATTTTTTTTCCAGAAAAACCCTTGTGNTCACCACTGATAATAGATTCAGAAAATAATTGAATTTTTTCTTTTGCGTTTTTTATTTGAAACATAATATCTTCTCCCTGCAAAATAAGTTTCTCATCATCATTAGCCCTCAGTGCTGTATGAAGAACTGGTCTGACCTCAGTGGAATTTATTTCATCTCCTTTAAAATACTTTTCAATAGATGATTTTAAATCTATTTCATTTAATAATTCATTGAATAATGATATTGTTTTTGAAGTAATTTTATTTTTGGAAAAATCAAAATGAAAATTATCCAAGCATATACTAAACTGCTTGGACCTATCGCTTTCGGAGATGAAGTGATCATGTATATGAATATCTTTAATGTCATTAAAATGGTCTTTTAATTTTGACCAAGTTTTAGTTTTGGTTGGGTTTATAGATTTTAATGACATTTACTCAAAGTTTATTTGATTAAGTTTTTCCTCTAATGGAAATTTATATACGTCAAAATTAGCTTTTAATTCTGAAGGTACAGGTTTGCCNGGAGGTAATTTTTGTTTGAAAGGATCAACTTGACGATTATTTTTCCAAAACCTATAGCAAACGTGTGGACCAGATGTATTGCCTGTCATACCAATTCTACCGATAACATCCCCCTGTTTTACATATTGACCTTTTTTTACCCTTCCATTTTTTTGCATGTGCAAGTATTGAGTAGAGTATGTATTATTGTGCTTGATTTTTACATAATATCCATTTGATCTTGTATATGAAGATTTTTCAACCCTCCCATCAGCTGTTGCCATTATTGGAGTCCCTGTTGGGGCAGCAAAGTCAGTTCCTTTATGAGGTCTTACCCTGTTACCATAATAAGCAATTCTTCTCTTCAAATTATACCTTGACGAAATATTACTAAATCTTACCGGCGATTTTAGAAAAGTTCTCTGTAGGCTTTTCCCATCTTGATCAAAAAACTCAGGTGTTTGTTTCATCGAATCTGTTTTAAAATTATAAGCGTATAATTCCTCCCCATTATGTAAAAAATATGCAGCATCTATACTTTTTATTCCAACAAGTAATGTGTCTTCTATATATCTTTCGTTGTAAATTATTTTAAATCTATCACCTTTTTGAATTCTTGTAAAATCTATGGTCCAAGCATAAATATCAGAAAGTTGATTTATCAACTCCCAGGGCAAACCATTTGCATCCATTGTTTCTGATAAACTATTGCTTATAACACCTGATGTAGTTTTTTTGACAATTTTAAATGGTTTCTTTTTGTTATATGCTTTGATAGAATCAAAATTTGAAAAATCAATTACAACATAATTAAGACGATTTGGCTGATAAATAAAATACTGGGGTTGAGTTAGACTATCCTTGGTTGAAAGAATTGTATAGGGTTTTCCAGTGGTAAGCCACCTTACATCAAATGAATCCTTGATACCCTGAACTATATTATAAATTTCTGAGTAAGAAAGTTTATTTCTTAACATTATCTCACCAAAACTATCTCCAAACCTGATTGTATCTCTTTGAACTTTAAAATCGTCAAGATTTAAACCAAATTCAATGTTTTGTTTTTCTTCCGTAAAAGTTTCACCATCAAAATTTTTATTATAAATCCAGTTGAAGGAATAATAAAATGAAAAAATAATAGCTGTTAGAATTGAGGCAAGAAATAAAAGTTTTACCAACTTTTTCATTTAATCAAATTTAATTTCAAAAGGGTGATTTAGATTACTAAAAGTCTCTAAATCAACTCTTATCGATCCAACCAATAAATCAGCTTTAATTCTCATTGGTATTCTGTTTTTATCAGCACTTATCCACATTGTTAAGCTTTCATCTTTTTTAAATACTCTTCCAGACTGAACATAAGGCTTAATTTTATGACATAAAATCTTTCCAAAATTAGTATTTATTATTTCAGTTGACAAATACCTAATTTTTAATTCATAGTTTTCTGAATCAAAGAACATGTTAATCACTGTCTCATTATTTTCATCCAAATCATTAANAGTAAAAAAATTTCTCAAATAATAAAATACCGAAACCATGTCTTGTGAGTCTTCTTTAAATGAAAAATTATTAGAGTTTTTATTTTTTAAATTATTAACCTTTGCAACTTTAGTATTTTGATTGAAAAGTATTTCGANATTTTTAGTGTATCCTCCCTCATTNATATCCCTNAAGAATCTGTAAGGCTGAATTCTTTTTTTATCAAAATAACTCTCATACCTGTCGTAAACTTTGAAGAATAAATTAACAGGGCCTGTACTTTTACCAATCATCTTAGCATGAAATAATTCATCATTGTTTACGGCATCAATTAAATTCACGGTAGCTTCACCTGCTTTGAACCATCCACTGTATGAAAGTTTATATTTAAACCATTCACCATTTTTGAAAGCCATATCAGTTTGGGCATTTGAAAAATTAAAGAATAGGAATATCAAAAAATAGTATCTCATTTATTTATTAAAGTAATTGAAAATAATCGTTCCTTTTTTATCACCTATGGCGCTTTTTAAATCAGCTAAATTTCTAGATTTTATATTTTTAACCGACTTAAATTTCTTCATTAAATTCAAAGCTGTTTTTTCTCCAATTCCTTCAATATTTACTAGCTCTGAATCTATAAATTGATTGTCTCTTCTATTTCTATATTGCCTTAAACTAAATCTATGTGCCTCATCCCTAAGTTTTTGAATTAATTTAAGTGACTCTGATTTTTTGTCAATGAAAATTGGTGTGCTTTCTCCATAAAAGTATATTTCTTCCAATCTTTTAGCAATACCAATGACAGTTATATCATTATAAATACCCAATTCTTTTAACGAACCTACTGACGATGAAAGCTGCCCCTTACCTCCATCAATAATTACTAGGTTTGGTAGACCTTTATTTTCATTTAATAACCTAGCATATCTCCTATATACAACCTCTCTCATAGAGGCAAAGTCATCGGGTCCTGAAACTGACCTTATATTAAAATGTCTGTAATCTTTTTTTGAAGGTTTACCATTTCTGAAAACAACACAAGCAGAAGATGGAAATGTTCCTTGAAAATTAGAATTATCAAAACACTCAATATGTTCAGGTAAACAATTCATATTTAAGTCCTTTTGTAATGTTTTTAAAACCCTGCTAGAATTATTATCCGATTGAGAATTTAATTTGGATTTAAAGAAGTTTATCTTATAGTTTTTAATATTCCTAATTGACATATCGACAAGATGTTTTTTTTCACCAACAGCAGGAACAGAGGTTTTTTTGTAATCCAAGGACTCAATAAATATATTTGAACACATTTCTTTTGATTTGGACAAAAACTTAACCTTAATCTGAGAAATAAGTTGTTCTAAAATTATTTTATCTTCTGTGACATTAGACTTCTTAACATGAGTATTGAATGAACTAATTATAAAACCATTAGCAATCTGGGTAAAATTGATATATGCAAAATTTTCATCTGAAATGATAGAATAAATATCCAAATCCCTAATCTTTGAACTTACGACCATTGATTTTGATTGATAATTTTCTAATGCTTTTAGTTTCAATTTGCATTCGTCTGCTTTTTCATATTCCTCTAAATCCGAAAAAGATTCCATTTGTTCTTTTAATTGTGCTTTAGATTTTGAAAATTTTCCCTTCAAAATATTTTTAACTGACATAATTATTTTGTCATATTTATATTCTGATATTAAATCTTTGGAAGAGAAATCATCTTTTTCAAAGCCAAGTATAATAAAGTGTCCGTTTTTTTGAAGAACCCTCAGTGATAATTTGACCTGAGGATCATTAATAATCTTTTGATTTAAATTGTAGTTTGTTTTTCTGATTGGATATATATTATTTATTAAATCCAATAAAGTATTTATTGTCTTGATATTAGTATAGGGACCGAAATAATCAGACCCATCATTAATTATTTTTCTGGTTAGAAAAATTCTTGGGAACCTCTCCTTCTTAATACAAATCCAGGGATATGATTTCCCGTCCTTTAGCAGGATATTGTATTTGGGCTTAAATTTCTTAATTAAATTATTTTCGAGCAGAAGGGCGTCAGATTCTGTTTCAACAAGAATAACAGAAATATCATTAATGTTTGAAACTAGGGACCTAGTTTTTTCGTCTGATTTTTTACCTGTAAAATACGATCTTACTCTATTTCTTAAATTTTTGGCTTTACCAATGTAGATAACATTATTAGATGAATCCAGAAATTTATATACACCNGGAGATTNGGTGAGATTTTTTAAAATGTCTGAAATTGAGTTTTTAGGCATATTTCAAATATACCACGAAAGTTAATTATGTATTAAAAGGTTTNTACTATTTCTGCATATTCTTTGCCTCGATACTTAACGTGGCATGTGGAACAAGCTTAAGCCTTTGCTTTGAAATAAGTTTTCCTGTAACTCTACAAATTCCATAAGTTTTATTCTCAATTCTGATAAGTGCAGTTTTCAGGTCTCTTATAAATTTTTCCTGTCTTAAAGCTAATTGTGAATTTGATTCTTTACTCATAACGGTACTACCCTCATCGAATGCCTTAAATGTTGGAGAGGTATCCTCCGTACCATTGTTGTGGTCATTCATGTAAGCACTTTTTATAAGCTCAAGATCATGCTTAGCCTTATCAATCTTTTCATTGATTAGTTTTTTAAATTCTGCTAGATCAGAATCTGAATATCTGATATTTACATCTTTACTCATAGCTTCAAACTTTAGTTATAAATATTTTAGTTTTTAATTTCTCAAAAATTAATTCTGTTCCACCCTCTCCCTCAACATTAAACTGAATATCGCCGGCAAGCGTCTCAGACTTTATGTATTCTATATTTTTAATTATCGCATTTTTAATTTCGTCATCTCCCCTGAAGGATATTTTAATTCTGTCAGTGACTTCAAAGCCATAAGATTTTCTCAAATTCTGAATTTTGCTGACAATCTCCCGTGCAATTCCCTCATCTCTTAAATCATTGTCAATGGAAATATCTAATGCTACAGTGATATTTCCTTCATTTGCAACTAGCCATCCCTCAATATCTTTTGATGAGATTTCAAAATCATCAATATCGAAAGTTATAGTTTTTTTATCAATTAATAAATCAATTTTTCCTGTTTTTTCTAAGGATAAAATGGTAGAATTATCCAAGGAATTTGTAAGGCTTGTGATTTCTTTCATGTACCTACCATGTGTTGGACCTAGTTTTTTAAAATTAGGCTTTATTGATTTTACCAATAATTCAGATTCTCCCTCCAAAAATTCGATTTTTTTAACATTTACTTCTCTCTTGATTTCATCTGAAACACTATTAATAATATCTTTTTGGCTTGAATTATCAACAGGGATTAAAATTTTTGATAA
>JGI24820J26691_1000140_pt1 | contig 19657 bp, 13 predicted proteins | sample METZYME_5_50m_FD_26691 | JGI IMG/M metagenome (IMG submission 26691) | reverse complement strand
TCGATTTTTTTAACATTTACTTCTCTCTTGATTTCATCTGAAACACTATTAATAATATCTTTTTGGCTTGAATTATCAACAGGGATTAAAATTTTTGATAAAGGTTGTCTTACCTTGATTTTCTCTTTAGCTCTTAGTGATAAAGTTAACGAAGAAATTGTCTGTGCATATTTTATTTTTTCCTCTAATTTTAAATCAATTTTTGATTTATCAGCAACTGGAAAATCATCTAAATGAATACTTTTACAAAATCCCTGATTTAAATTTTGGGTTAGATCAATAAATAATCTGTCCATAAAAAAGGGAGAAATTGGGGCGGATAATTTAGCAATATTAATTAGTACATTGTGTAGAGTTTGAAAAGCTGATATTTTGTCTTTTTCATAATCACCTTTCCAGAACCTTCTTCTGCTCAATCTAACATACCAGTTACTCAAATTATCGATAACAAAACTGTTTATTTTTCTAGCGGCTTTCGTTGGTTCATAATCGTTATAATAATCGTCAACTAAACTTATTAGTGAATTGAGCTCTGATAAAATCCATCTGTCTAGCTCTGGCCTCTCATCAAACTCAATTTCTTTTTCTTCATGTCTAAACCCGTCAATATTTGCATATAATGCAAAAAATGAATAAGTATTATAAAGGGTGCCGAAAAATTTTCTCTTAACTTCATCGACTCCGCTGATATCGAATTTCAAATTATCCCAAGGGTTTGAATTTGAAATCATATACCACCTAGTGGCATCAGGGCCAAAATCAGAAAGCGTCTGAAAAGGATCGACTGCATTACCTAACCTCTTAGACATTTTTTGTCCATTTTTATCTAAAACAAGCCCATTTGAAACAACATTTTTATATGAAACTGAGTCAAAAACCATGGAACTAATCGCATGNAAAGTATAAAACCAACCTCTTGTTTGATCNACACCCTCGGCAATAAAATCAGCTGGATAAAATCTTTTTTGTTCNATAAATTCTTTGTTTTCAAATGGATAATGCCATTGNGCGTATGGCATACTACCAGANTCAAACCACACATCAATTANGTCAGACTCTCGAAACATTTTTTTACCTGAATCAGAAACTAAAACTATACTATCAACTATATTTTTATGAAGATCGATTTTTGAGTAGTTTTCATCAGAAAAATTATTTTGTTCAAAATCTGAAAAGGGATTTTTCTTCATAAACCCTAAACTAATAGACCTGTTTATTTCGTCTATCAGTTCCTGAATCGAACCAATGCATATTTCTTCTTTTCCGTCTTCAGATCTCCATATTGGTAAAGGAATTCCCCAAAATCTTGATCTTGAAAGATTCCAATCATTAACATTTTCAAGCCACTTCTCAAATCTTCCCTCACCTGTTGATTTGGGTTTCCAGTTAATTTCTTTGTTCAGTTTTACCATTTTATCTCTGTATTCAGAGGCTTTTATGAACCAAGAATCAATTGGATAATAAAGTATAGGCTTATCTGTTCTCCAGCAATTTGGATAGCTGTGCTTATACTTTTCAACTCTAAAGGCTTTATTCTCAGTTTTCAGCTTTATTGCAATTTCAACATCAACAGATTTTTCAGGAATATTTTCTAGTTTATAATATTCATTTTTAACAAACTTACCCGCAAACTCTCCCATTTCATCTCGAAATTTTCCTTGTAAATCGACTAACGGGACTAATTCATCTAATTCATCTTTAACCAGCATTGGAGGCACTGGCGGATTAGCAGCCTTAGCAACTAAAGCATCATCTGCTCCGAATGTCGGTGCAGTGTGAACAATACCGGTGCCATCACTTGTTGTTACAAAATCTCCAACTATAATCCTAAATGCATTTTCAGGATTAGAATATGGCTTAGCATAATCTAAAAGCTGTTCATATTTAATATTTTCTAAATCTTTTCCTTTAAATGAAGTCAATTTGAAAAAGGGAATAGACTTAGAATCAAATTCATAATTTTTTATTTCTTTTAAATCATTTACTTCAAAGTAATTTCCAGAGAATTGCTTTGAAATCAGCTCATCTGCAACAATATAATCAGCGTTTTTACCAGTGTATTGATTGAATGATCTAATCAGGGAATAATTAATTTTTGGGCCGACTGTGAGAGCGGTATTACTTGGCAAAGTCCAAGGAGTGGTTGTCCAGGCTAAAACATAAATGTCATTCTCAGATTTTAAAAATTCTGGTAATACATTTTTACATAACTTGAACTGTGCCGTAACTGTTGTATCAGTAACATCTTGATAAGTGCCAGGTTGATTTAATTCATGTGAACTAATAGCAGTTCCCGCCTTTGGTGAGTAAGGCTGAATTGTGTATCCCTTATACATTAAACCCTTATCATATATCTGTTTCAATAACCACCAAACTGATTCCATNTACTTCGATGTGTAAGTGATGTATGGATCTTCAACATCTACCCAATAGCCCATCTTAATTGTCAAATCATTCCAAATATCAGTATACTTCATCACAGCCTTTTTACATTCATTATTGTAATCCTCAATTGTAATTTTTTTACCAATATCCTCTTTAGTAATTCCTAGGGCATTTTCAACTCCAAGTTCAACCGGGAGACCATGAGTATCCCATCCAGCTTTACGCTGAACATGAAAACCCTTCATTGTTTTGTATCTAAGAAAAATATCTTTTATGGATCTTGCTAAAACGTGGTGAATCCCGGGAAGACCATTTGCTGAAGGTGGGCCTTCAAAAAAGATAAATGGGGGCTTGTCTTTGGATTCTTCTACAGATTTTTTAAAAATATCATGATCTTCCCAAGATGATAGAATTTCATCTGAAATTTTAGAAAGATTCAATTTTTTATATTCCTTAAAAATCATTGGTTACTTACGGCTTATTGAAGGAACGAAAATACTAAATTTACTTAATTATTGGGAAATCTTATCAATCAATTCCTCAACTCGAGATAAATAAACTATCTTAATTTTTTTTGTTGGTACTGTATCGCAGTATTTCGAAATAAATATCTTGCTAAAACCCAATTTTTCTGCTTCCTTAACTCTCTGGTCTACTCTGTTAACAGGTCTAACTTCCCCAGAAAGTCCAACCTCAGCCGCGAAACAATAGTCCTCTGGGACATTTATATCATTATTGGAGGATAAAATTGCCACAATGATTGCCAAGTCAGTTCCGGTATCCTCAACTTTTAAACCACCAGTGATATTTAAAAAAATATCCTTTGAACCGAGATGAAAACCAGCTCTTTTTTCAAGCACAGCCAATAACATATTCAACCTTTTTGTATTTATACCCATGGTACTTCTTTGAGGTGTTCCATAAACTGCTGTACTAACCAGCGCCTGAACTTCAATCAAAAATGGCCTAGAGCCTTCAACGGAGGCACAAACGGCTGTACCACTAAGTTTTTGATCTGAATTTCCAATAAGAATTTCTGAAGGATTTGTAATTTCCTTTAATCCTTCTGTTACCATTTCATAGATTCCAATTTCATTGGTTGATCCGAATCTGTTTTTTTTTACTCTCAATATCCTATATAAATGATTTCTATCACCCTCAAATTGTAAAACAGTGTCAACCATATGTTCTAAAACTTTTGGTCCAGCTATATTTCCATCTTTATTGATGTGTCCAATTAACATAATTGGAATTGAGGTTCTTTTTCCAAAATTTATAAGTTCTGCCGTACATGTCTTAAGTTGAGTAATGCTTCCTTGCATCGAATCAACTGAATTGGTTGTCAATGTTTGAATGGAATCTATGATTAATATATTTGGTTTAATTTTTTCTGCTTGAGCAAAAATATTTTCCAATTTATTTTCTGAATATATTAGACAATCTTTATTCGAATAATTTATTCTGTTTGCTCTTATCTTTATTTGATTTTCGCTTTCCTCACCAGAAACATACAAAACCTTATTTCTAATCTTTAAAGATTTGTAAGAATAAAGTGCTTTTACCAATTCCTGGCTCACCTCCTAAAAGTGTAATCGAACCAGGGACAATTCCCCCCCCTAATACTCTATTAAATTCTTTATCTTGTGTTTCTATTCTAAACTCATTCTGAATCTGAATATCATCAATTGAAGTTGGATTATTTAAGGCCTTATTTAAATTTGACTTTGTGTGATCCCATAAATTTTCACTTGAGGTATTTTTAATCTCCTCTTTTATTGAATTCCAGCTGTTACATTTATTACATTGTCCTTGCCATTTAGNATACTCCGCTCCACATTCTTGACAGTGGAAAGTTGTTTTAATCTTGGACATAAATTAATAATTAAAATCCTCTTTGATTCTCTCAGCGAGTTCAAGTAAATATTCTTTAGTTAATCCTTTTACCTCCTTCATATTGTAAGCTGACCTATATATATACATTGCTCTCTCTGGATCACCGGTTTCTTCAACATATCTTCCTTTATAATAGCTTGGGAGGATTGTTCCGGGGTACTCGTCATTTGCTAATTTTGAAAGCTCATCATATAAATTGAAGTATTCATTATCTTCAATATATTCTTCTATTGCCATGAAATCATTTATCGAAATTTTTTTGTCCTCATCATAAAAATTCTTTATCAATAGATATTTATTTTTTACATAATCAATAGGGGATGTTTCAAGCCTTGAGATAATTGAATCATACTCTGTTTTATCAATATCTGAATATAATGAATATGTAGCACGGATTGAACTTGGAACACTTATAGATGGTAAAATATAATGATTTTCTTTTTCAAAAATCAAGGATTGAAATCTTAAATTTTTATTATCGATAGAATCTAAAGAATTATTCAAATCTGAAACATTTTTATAGATGCTTTCAAAGTCATTTGTAGAAGTTGAGAGCGTGTATACAATTTTTGAATTTGTTTTTGATAATTGCTGAGTTAAATAACTTTTCATATTCGTTGATATCCTAGGACTTATTGAAATTACTCCTCGAAAAATAGGATTTTGCTTTAATAAAAAGAAATTTGCAAAGTTAGCGGTTCTTTCTTGACCAACAATAACTTTAAACTCTGAAATTCTAAAATTTTTGGACATGTAAGGTATAAGCTCACTAACAATAAAATCATAAAAATTTGCTGTAGAGGTAATTGGAGTATGTGTCAGGTTATCAAAAACACTAGAATCTTTGAATCTGGTATCTTTTTGATTTAAGCCAACTACTAAATTTTCAGGGATATCACCCCAGTATGATAAATAATCAACACTGCCTGANACTATATTAAACATATACTCTCCATCTAAAACTAGCATCAGAGGATATTTCTTTTCTAACTCAACATCATAAGACCTTGGTAATTGAATTTCAATACTTCTTTTTTCGTTTAAAAATTTAGATACAATGGTATCATTAATTCTAGAAATGTTTAAAGAATCTAAGTTTTGGGAGTTTAAAGTGTTAATTGACAATAAAATTATTAAGATTTGTAAGAAATATTTTGTCATGAATTTTTTCTGTTAATGAAAGGTAATATAAATAAGGACAATCCCCCAAAAATTACCACCATCATTGTTTGTGATAACCAACTGACCCAACCAAAAGCTAGTCCAGTTGTTGACTGAACTCCATACCATCCAAGTGATTCTTCAACTGCTAGTGGGTATATACCTATGCCGCCATTAGAAAGCATAATCGACAATGCTGCTAATGTAAAAGAAATCATAAATTGATAGAATGAAAAGTCATGAAGTTCAATAAATGCCATTGAGGTGACCCAAAACATAAGTAAATACATTAACCAAATAAAAATGCTATGGAAAATGAATGAGTTTCTTTTCTCCATTCTAAATACAACAGTCAACCCTTGGGCTATTCCAGACAAAAAATTTAGCATTAAACCATAATATTTAGACCTCTTTAAAAAAAGAAACAAGATTATTAAGAACATTAAAATAGTTGTCACACATATAAGTATTGTAGAAAGCTCTTGTCCCTCAATCAAAGAAATTAATTTTTCTGAAATTTTCTGAAATTCTATGATTAATCCGATACCAATAATTATAAGAATACAAACAACATCAATAGCTCTTTCAGCAACAATTGTCCCTATCGTCTTGTCAAGAGGTATTTTTTCATATTTTGAAATCATTGTAGCTCTGGCTATATCCCCTGCTCTGGGAATAGTATAGTTAATTAAATAAGCAGAGAAAACAGCCAAAATACTATTTGCTAAACCCAGCTTGTAGCCTAGGGGCTCGATCAAGAATTTCCACCTATAGGATCTTGAAAGGTGACTTAGAGCTCCTAGGATTATTCCCAAAAAAACCCATGAATAATTAATCTGATAAAAATACTTTGTAAAATCTGAAAAATTTATATTTCTAAAAGAAAAGTATATGCAGAAAACCCCAATTGAAATTGGTAATAAGATTTTTATATAGGGTGTTATTTTTTTTAACAATTCAGCTTAACAAATTATTTTCCTCATTTGGAAAAATTATAGTTGGTTTAAATTTTTTGGCTTCTTCGAATTTCATAGATGCATATGTAATCAAAATTAAAACATCTCCAATACTTACCTTTCTCGCAGCTGCACCGTTTACGGTAATTTCACCTGATTTTCTAGACCCAGGAATAACGTAAGTAACTAGTCTCTCGCCATTATTATTATTTACTATATGTATCTTTTCTCCTTCCACTATATTGGCTGCATCCATTAGATCTTTGTCAATTGTTATACTTCCAATATAATTTAAATCAGCACCGGTCACTTTGACTCTGTGGATTTTAGATTTTACAATTTCAATATTCATGAAAATTAATAAAGTTTTTTATTATCTATTAATCTAACACCCGAAACATAGGCGGCAATAAAAGCTCTGTATTTTTTATTTTTTTTTATTAATAAAGGTTCTAATGTTTCTTCATCAGCAATTGCAAAATATTCTAATTGAATTTCAGAATGAGCAGATAATTGTTCTATCACTTTTTTTTCAATTTCTATGACGTCGAGCGTGTTGAATTTTTCTTTGGCAAAATTAAGTGCTTTAAACAAATTTGTTGCAATTTTTGCGGAAGAAAAACTTAATTTTTTATTTCTTGAACTTAATGCAAGTCCCTCTGGAGATCTGACTGTCTTACATCTAACTACTTTGGTGTCAAATTTTTGATCAAGAACTAAATTCTCTATTATTCGAAGTTGTTGAAAATCTTTTTCTCCAAAATAAACATGATCGGATTTAACTATCGAAAGTANTTTATTTACCACNGTAGCCACNCCCTGAAAATGATTGCCTCTGCATTCTCCCTCCATATANTTATCAAGTCCATTTAAATTAAATTCATCTGATTTAATCTCACCAGAATAAATTTCGNAGGAATCCGGTTTGAATAAAACAGTATTTTCTGAAATTGATTTTATTAAAGCAATATCTTTTTCAATATCCTTNGGATATGTTAAAAGATCATTTGAATCATCAAATTGAGTTGGATTTACGAAGATAGAAACCACCGTTGAATCATTTTCTGAAATAGATTTTTTTATGAGTGATAAATGTCCATCATGAAGTGCTCCCATTGTTGGTACAAAACCGATAATATTTCCTTCACTNTTTAATTTTGTAAGGTGATTTTGTATTTGTAAAATATTACTAAAAATGAGCATTTTAATAAAAAATTAACAGGATGTAAACTTAATACATTGCAATTAATCTACATAATTTTTGTAATTTTGCTTCTTCGTAGGGATACTTCTAAACAGTGAATTAATGAAAAACCGAAAGATTTTATACGTTTCCTCTGAAGTAGTNCCATACTTACCTGAGTCAGAAATCTCCTCAATGTCTTTTGAAATTCCTAAAATGGTTAACAAACAGGGTGGCCAGATTAGAATTTTCATGCCGAGATATGGAAATATCAACGAAAGAAGACATCAACTACATGAGGTTATTAGATTATCTGGTTTAAATCTTGTCATTAATGACTTGGATATGCCTCTTATAATTAAGGTTGCTTCAATTCCGAAAGAAAGAATTCAGGTTTATTTCATCGACAATGAGGAATATTTCAAGAGAAAAGCCACGCTGAGAGACAAAGAAGGTAACCTATTTCAAGATAACGACGAAAGAGCAATATTTTTTGCTAAAGGTGTTTTTGAAACTATTAAAAGATTGAATTGGCCGCCAGACATAATTCATATTCACGGGTGGATGTCAGCATTATTACCACTATATCTAAAAAGTATGTACAAAGACGAACCAATTTTCCAAAATAGTAAGATTGTTACATCTCTCTATGGAAATGAATTTGACAAAACATTGAATAAAGAGATGATTAACAAAATTTTATTTGATGAGATTGATAAAAGCTTAATCAATGAATTAAGCAACCCCACTTATGAAAATTTAATGAAAGTCGCCATCGATTCGTCAGATGCAGTTATTAAAGGTTCTGAAAATATATCTTCAGAAATAAATGGATATATTAAAAAAATTAAGAAACCTGTTCTTGAGTTTCAACCCGTTGATTCATTTGCTGAGCCATACATGGATTTCTACAACAATTTACTTTCATAAAACATGAAGTCGCCACATATTAATATTTTCATAATACTTCTTATTGCTGTGTTTTCATGTGAAAAAGACTTTGCAAGTTTTGATTCAGAGGTAATTAATTCGGATAATGCAATTAACTTTTCAACTAACAGTCTTGAGTATAATTTGACCACAAAATCAGAAATGGTAAATCCAGTTCAAACTAATAATTTACCTTCCTTTCTTCTTGGCAGTTACAATCATCCTCAATTTGGTAGATCAAACTCTAGTTTTGTTGGTCAAATGGTTCCTTCAGAATATAACCACGATTTTGGAGATAATGTAGTTTTAGACTCAGTGGTTTTGACGATCCCATACTTTTCTCGAGGTATCGATACCAGTGAAGAAGGAGATATTACCTATGAAATTGATTCTGTATACGGAAATGAACCAATTAAAATTTCAGTTTACAGAAATAATTTCTTTTTCAGAACCTTTGATCCTTTCTCAAATTTTGATACGTCGCAAAGTTACTATTCCAATGGTTCATTGTCTGTTGAAGAAATCATAGATGTCTCACAACTTGAGGGGGAATTACTATTTGAAATTGATGATTTTACCCCAAGTGCTAATCAAATTAATTTAACACAAATTGATACATCTGGAAATACCTACGTTTCACAAAGGCTTGCCCCGGCTTTAAGGTTTAAACTAAATAATCCAAACGATAACTTTTGGGAAACAAATTTCTTTGAAAATGAGGGGAATCAAGTTCTGACTAATGAGCCAAACTTTAAAGAATTTTTTCGTGGTCTTTTCATAAAAATTGAGAGTAACTCTGAAGGTTCCATAATGCTATTAAACTTTGCTTCATCAAATACAAAACTTACAATTCACTATACTTCTGACAATACAAATGTTGGTGATAGTGACACAGGATCAATTGATGATATTGAAACCAATCAACATGAGTATGTAATGAATTTTTCTGGGAACCTTATTAACTTATTTGATAATGAAAACCCCATCGATGTGGGGCTAATGGATCAAAGTATTGGAAACGAAAATATATATTTGAAAGGTGGTGAAGGGATTATTTCAACCCTTGATTTATTTTCAGGATCCATTACAGATGATAGCGGTGAAGAAATCAGTGAATTTGATCATTTTAAACAGTTTTTCTATGATGAAGTTTCAGACGAGCCAATTAGAATTGTAAATGAAGCTTATATCGAATTCTTTGTAAATCAAAATTTTTCCAATGATGATGAGCCTGAGAGAATTTACATATATAATTATGAACAAAATACGGCTTTGATTGATTATTTTTTAGACCAATCTGTAAGCTCCTTAACAATCAACGCGAAAATTAATCATCTTGAGCCCTTAGTGAGAGATAGTCTTGATGATGATAAAGGAATTAAATACAAGATTAGAATTACCGAACATCTCAATAATCTAATATTAAGGGACTCTAGTAACGCAAAACTTGCATTAGGTGTAATTTCTGATGTAGCATCCGTTCAGAATTATAAAATCCTTAACGATTCAGAAACTGAAGACAAAAGGTTAGCTTCTGGGGTTATTTTAAGTCCCAAAGGTACCATACTGCACGGTAACCTAAGCCCAGACGTTGATAAAAGGCCTAAAATTAAAATTTATTACACAGAACCCGAGGATTAAAGTATTGGATATTATATTCTATATAGTTTTTTCAAACCTTAAAAATCAAATTTTATAAATTTAAAAAAGTATGTGCGGAATTGTTGGATATTTAGGAGAAAGAGATTCATTACCAATCATCCTAAACGGATTGAAAAGGCTTGAATACAGGGGGTATGACAGTTCTGGAATCGCTGTACATAATGGCTCAACTATAGCCTCTTGCAAGTCAAAAGGAAAAATTAGTAAACTTGAAAAACAACTTGAAAAAAGAAAGAATATCCACGGTGGATTAGGTATTGGTCACACAAGGTGGGCTACTCATGGTGAGCCTAATGATGTAAATGCTCATCCCCAATTTTCAAACTCTAAAAAATTGTGTCTTGTTCATAACGGAATCATTGAAAATTACTCAACTATTAAACAAAAGTTAATCAAAGAGGGTTTTACATTTCACTCTGAAACCGATACTGAGGTACTTGTTAATTTAATAGAATTTATTAAGAATAAACATAATGTAAAGCTGGGCGAAGCAGTTCAAATTTCTTTAAATCAAGTAGTTGGCGCATATGCTATTGCAGTTATTAATAATGATAAACCAGACGAAATTGTTGTTGCAAAACTAGGTAGTCCACTTTGTATTGGTATCGGAGAAGATGAACATTTTATCGGTAGTGATGTTACCCCTTTTATAGAGTTCACAAAAGATGTAGTCTATCTTGAAGATGGTGAACTTGCCGTTATAAGAAACCACAAAGACACTTTTTTCAGAAAAATTTCTGATGACTCATCAATATCCCCCATCGTTAGCAAACTTGAATTGAGTCTTGATAAAATAGAAAAACAAGGTTTTGATCATTATATGTTAAAGGAGATTTATGAGCAACCAAAAGCAATTAAAGATACCTTGAGAGGAAGGTTAAATATTTCAAAGGGTATTATTAGAATGTCAGGGATGGATGACTATATAAATAAGTTTCTCTCAGCAAATAAAATAACCATTATAGCGTGTGGAACATCATGGCATTCGGNATTGGTTGCTGAGTACATGTTTGAAAAAATTGCAAGAATTTCAGTTGAGGTTGAGTATGCATCTGAATTTAGGTACAGAGATCCAGTAATTGAAAAAGANGATATAATAATTGCAATTTCNCAATCAGGTGAAACTGCTGATACATTGGCTGCTATTAAGCTAGCTAAATCTAAAGGAGCGTTCATTTATGGTATCTGTAATGTAGTAGGTTCTTCGATAGCAAGGGAATCTGACTCAGGCTCATATACACATGCTGGACCAGAAATTGGTGTTGCTTCAACTAAAGCGTTTACAACACAAATGACTGTATTATACATGATGGCTGTAAAACTAAGTAAGTCAAAAGGGATAATTTCAGAAAAATTATTTCATAAATATTTACTTGATATTTCTAATATTGATAAAAAAGTTCACCAAGCACTTTCATCTAATAACGAAATTAAAAAGATTGCAAAAAAGTTTCTATCCTCAAAAAATTTCTTGTATTTAGGAAGGGGTTATAATTTCCCTATTGCCCTTGAGGGTGCACTTAAATTAAAGGAAATTTCATACATACATGCCGAAGGTTATCCAGCCGCTGAAATGAAGCATGGTCCAATTGCGTTAATAGATAAGGATATGCCAACAGTAGTTATAGCAACTAATAAAATTAATTATGATAAAATTGTCAGTAATATCCAGGAAATAAAATCCAGAAAAGGAAAAATTATTGCAGTGGTTTCAAAAGGTGATGTTGAGGTCAAGAAAATTGCTGATTATATCNTTGAAGTTCCAGACAGCATTGAGTCTATTACCCCATTTATAACTGTGATTCCTTTACAGTTACTGTCATATCATATTGCGGTTATGCTTGGAAAAGATGTTGATCAGCCAAGGAATTTAGCTAAGTCTGTAACGGTAGAGTAGTTAAAATTCTTCCCAGAAGTTTGTCGTAAATTCATCTAAATACTCTGGCATAATCTCATTCTTACTGTCAACTTTTTCAAACATTTCTTTGGTTATCTTTTTAGAATCGAAAACTTGTAATTCTGTTGTAGTTTTTACATCTGTTATTAAATCCATCCTGAATGAAATTTGATTTTGTTTCCTTCTGCCTTTTACATTTTTATTTTTTTCAATCAACTTTATTGGTCTGTCAAATCCTGTTCTTTGTCCAAAGTTGATTTTTGCAAAGGATAAACCATATTTCTCATTGTCAAATTTTGATAAAATCATCTTTCCCTCACGCAGGTAAATATCTACAAAAATCCCCAATAGTTTTATTTTATATACGGTTTTAATATTTCTAAAATCTATTCTTACCAATGCAAAATCATTNGGATTTATGTATAAGGTTGCCGAGTATTTAGATCCTCCTTTTGGTGTAGCTTCAATTTGATACACTAAATCATCTCCAAGCAAATTAAAATTTGGAACGGAAAAATTATACTTATTTGGTTTTAATATAAAATCCATAGCAGTTCCCTTTTCAAAAAAAAGGAAATTATAAATTCTATTTATTACCCATATTTGGCCTTGAGCAAAATCATCTTTTTCTTTTATTTCTTTTTCTTCAAATTTTTTCAATGATTCAACATTAGTACTATCCACTTCTTCTAATCCCTCAATCTCTAAGTCACCACCAAATATTCCAGATTTAATCTTAAAGTAAGAATCAGGTTTTAATTCTTTTTTAAAAGCCTCCTCCATTTTTTTATTTATCGACTCTAATACTTCACCATCCTTATTATATGTCTCTCTAGACTTAATTATTTTAATCTTCTTCTTAAATTCATCATCAAAGCTTCTGTAATAGTAAGCTAATGTTTCAAGTCCNGAATTNTTTTCTTTNGCAAGGTTGGCAAGTAGGCTGTCAATTAAAGTTTTATTTATTTCAGGGACTGATGACTTAAACTTATTGATAATAAATTTTTCAGTGGTTGTGTTAGATTTTCTACTTAAATAAATCTTATTCTTAGTAAATTCTTTTTCGTAATTCTTGTTTATATTTTCTACTACTTTAGAAATAATTTCCTCTGAATTTAATTTTTTATTTGTTAAAAAAACATCAGATAATTTTATTGGTGTTTGAATCAACTGTATAATCGTATCATTAAAATCCTTAATCAAAAAGGAACTTTTTTTGTATCCCAGCATTGAAATATACATTGAGTCNTTTTGAGATAATTGAGATTTAATCAATTCAAAATTTCCATTGTCGTCAGANATTAANCCNTTATTATTAGAAAAATAAATATTAGTGTATGGAATTGGTTGTGTGGTAGCAGAATCAATTATTTGAACATTCAATGATTGACTGTTAATTTTCTTTGTTAATAAGAAAAAAATAATAAGTATAAATAAATTTCTAATCACTGTATCCCTTTAAATTTTGTTACTTTTATAAATATAAATAAATAGTATAAAATTGATTAATTATGCCCTTCACAAATGACGCAATAGTATTTGGAATTTTAATGATTTCCTTGGGTTTTGTTTTTTATACGGAGTCAATAAAAGAAGGTTTTTGGTATAAATTCTATAAGGTAATTCCAGGGTTATTAATGTGTTACTTTATTCCAGCAATATTTAATTCACTGGGAATAATTTCATCTGAAGAGTCTCAAACTTATTATATAGCAAGTAGATATTTACTTCCGGCTGCCCTTTTACTAATGACATTAAGTATAGATTTAAAGGCTATATATAACCTAGGTTACAAAGCATTGATTATGTTTTTCACCGGAACTATTGGAATAATAATAGGCGGGCCAATATCAATTTTAATTTTGTCAATGTTTTTCCCGGAATTATTTAACGGGGCAGGTCCCGATGCTATTTGGAGAGGGTTATCTACCCTAGCGGGGAGTTGGATTGGAGGAGGTGCAAATCAAGCAGCGATGCTTGAAATATTTGAGTATAATCCTCAGAAATATGGTGGAATGGTGCTGGTTGATATAGTTGTTGCCAACATCTGGATGGCAATTATTCTATTTGGAATTGGTAAGAAAAAATCAATAAATAAATGGCTTAAAGCAGATACATCTGCAATTGAAGAATTAAAAGAAAAGGTTACATTATTTTCAAACAGCACTAGTAGAATTCCTAAACTTAGTGACTATATGGTTTTATTAGCAATCGCATTTGGTACAGTTGGACTATCCCACTTGGGTGCTGAATACATTTCTGAATTTCTCACCTCTAATTTTGAAAGTGTGGCTGACAAAAGCTCAGGACTTTCGTCTTTTGCCTCCAAGTTCTTTTGGATGATTTCTATTGCTACATTTATTGGTATTGGGTTGTCATTTACAAAAGCCAAAAATTTTGAAGGAGTTGGAGCAAGCAAAATTGGAAGTATCTTTATATATGTACTTGTTGCAACGATAGGCATGAAAATGGATTTAGGATCTATACTTGAAGAGCCAAAACTTATTCTTATCGGTTTAATTTGGATGTCAATTCATGCGATACTATTAATTATAGTTGCCAAGTTAATAAGAGCACCATACTTTTTCTTGGCCGTTGGTAGTCAAGCTAATGTGGGCGGTGCAGCTTCAGCACCTGTAGTAGCTGCTGCTTTTCATCCATCACTTGCTACAGTCGGGGTATTGTTAGCAGTATTTGGGTATGTTGTTGGAACTTACGGAGCAATGATATGTACCTGGTTAATGGAATATACATCCTCCCTTTGATTTATTTTATTTAAACCATTCCGTTTTACCTAAAATATCATTTCTATCTGATGGGAATTTTTTCATCATGATTAAAACTTCCCATATAAAAAAAGCCTAAACATTTTTGATTTTGCTTCAAGTTGAAATAATTACTCATACTTTTAATATATCCTGGAGTACTCCAATAACAACCAATATTTTTTTCAACACAAGTAAGCCACATATTTTGAACAGCCATTGCGGTAGATGCAATCTCTTCCCACTCAGGAACTGACTCAGCCAAATCTCTATTCATGAAAATAGCTATGATACAGCTGGACTGAGAACACTTATCAATTATTTTTTTTTCTTTTATTCCAATGTTTTTTACGCTACTTGAGAGCTTATAATGTTTGACCATTGAATTAGCTAATTCAATTTTGAATTCGTTTTGATAAACCTTAAAAAACCAGGGTTGAGTAAGTCTGTGCGAAGGGGCATAATTTGCATTTTCTAAGATTTCTTTTATATCATTTTCAGAAATATCTTCTTCTTTATATTGGCTTGGATAAATTGCTCTTCTTTTTTTAATTGATTCTGAAACACTCATGATAATTTTAATTGTAATTCTTTGTAAAAATACTATTTAGAAACAGTATAAATAATTAAATTTATAAAAAAAANCCTATGAGAAAAGATCNATTTGAATCACCTGATTATTACATGGTTGAAAAACTTTTTTCTGAAGAACAAATTATAGTTAGAGATGCTACTAGACAATGGGTAAAAGAATATGTTTCGCCTGTNATTGAAGATTGTAATCTTAAAGGGGTATTTCCTAAAGAATTAATTAAGGGTATTGCTGAAATTGGAGGCTTTGGGGCAATATTGCCAGCTAAATATGGAGGTTCCGAACTTGATTTAATTTCATACGGACTTATGATGCAAGAACTTGAGAGAGGTGATTCTTCAATTAGGGTTATGTGTTCGATTCAAACTTCACTGGTAATGAATAACATTTATGAACATGGTAATGAATTTCATAAAGACGAATTTCTTATAAAGCTTTCAAAAGGTGAGTTAATTGGCAGTTTTGGACTTTCCGAACCTGGTCACGGATCGGATCCTGCTTCCATGCAAACAAGACATAAAATTGACGGAGATCATTATATCATCAATGGCTCAAAAATGTGGATTGGAAATGCTCCCTTTTGTGATATCGCGTTAGTGTGGTCCAAATCTAATGATAATAATAATTATGCATGTTTTATTGTACACAGAGATGACCCTGGNTTTTCCACAGCCAAGATTGATAAAAAATGGTCATTCAGAGCATCAGAAACTGGAGAATTAATTTTTAACAACTGCAAGGTTCATAAAAAATATTTATTGTTTGAATCTGATAGTATAAATTCAGCACTTAGCAGTCTAAACATTGCGCGCTATGCTGTAGCGTGTGGTTCAATTGGAATTGCCATGGAATGTTATGACGTGGCGTTAAAATATTCTAATGAAAGAATTCAATTTGGTAAAAAAATATCATCAAACCAATTAATTCAAAAAAAGTTAGTTGATATGATTACAGAAATAACAAAGGCTCAACTTTTAAACTGGAAACTTGGTTTGATGATGGACGATGGGGATGCTACCTTTGAACAAATTTCTATGGCAAAACGTAATAATGTTTCAGTAGCATATAATGTGGCTAGAAATGCAAGACAAATTCTGGGGGGTATGGGTATAACTGCTGAATATCCTGTTATGAGACATCTAATTAATCTTGAAACATTAATAACATATCAGGGTACTGACGAAATACACACTTTAATAACCGGTCGAAATATTACTGGAGTCTCAGCTTTCTAAAAATTGATATTCAAAACAATTGGAATAAAATTTGTGGTTTTTTTTGTGTGAAGTATATTCAATTAATCTTTTTTTTACTACCCTTTCTTTTGCATTCACAGGTTGATGGCAAATTAAATGGATTTATATTCGATTCAAAAAGTCAGCTACCCCTTTTCGGTGCTAACATTATTATCGAAGGAACCGATAAAGGTGCTATTTCCAACGAAGATGGATTCTTTGAAATTTCAAATATCAAACCAGAGTCCTACAATTTAAGTATTAGTTATCTGGGTTATCAATCAAAGAAAATATTTAATGTGATAATTAAAAGTAAAGGAAACCAAACATTGGAAATATACTTATTGGAATCTACTCAAGAGCTGGAAGAAATTGTCTTATTCGAAAGTCCATTTAAAAAATCTAAGGAAACGCCTCTTTCTGTAAATACATTTTCAAGAGTTGAAATTGAAAGTTATCCAGGCGCAGACAATGATGTGACAAAAGTTGTTCAAAGCATGCCGGGCCTTTCACCCTCTGTAGGTGGATTCAGAAACGATATCATTATTAGAGGTGGTGCGCCAAATGAAACAGTTTATTATTTGGATGAAATTGAGATACCCAATATAAACCATTTTAGTACTCAGGGAAGTGCTGGTGGCCCACAAGGAATGATCAATATTTCTTTTATTGATGAAGTAACTTTAAGTACTTCGGCTTTTGGAGTTGAATATGATAACCCTCTTAGTGGTGTCCTACAATTCAATCAAAAAAATGGTAATCCAAAAGAAATTAGCGGAAATTTTAGATTTGGAGCTAGCGATTCAGCAATTACAATTGAAGGTCCAATTTCAAGTGATAAGACAACATTTATTTTTTCAGCAAGAAAAAGTTATCTGCAATTTTTATTCAAACTGATTGGTCTTCCGATAAGACCCGACTACTGGGATTTTCAAGGAAAAATAAATCATAAAATCAACGAATACAATACCATTAATTTCATAGGTCTTGGTGCCATAGATGATTTCTCTGTAGAAGCTCCTGAGGATTTTGATTTTACACAACAATCCTTTTTGGAACAAGTACCGATTATAAAACAGAACTCAACAACTTTAGGTGTTTCTTGGATCAGAAAATTTAAAGAAAGTAAAGGTCAATTTATATTAGCACTAAGTACTAATAAACTAAAAAATATATTCTCTAGATATTACGATAATGAAAATTTGGAGGGGCTCTATTTTAAAAATGATTCACATGAATGGGAAACAAAATTGAGAGCTAAAACAATTAATTACATAAATGATTGGAAAATTACGTGGGGTGCAAATATTCAATATTCTGATTATTATAACAATACCTCAGATATTCTTAACCAACTAGATTATATTACTAAAATTAATTTTTATAAGTATGGAGTTTTTGGAGGAATTTCTAAAAGTTTTATGGATTCTAAATTAGACCTATCCTTAGGAATAAGAGCTGATGAAGATAATTTTAGTGAAGGATCAAAAATTATTGAAAATATTTCACCACGAATTGCCACTTCATATGCGCTAAGTTTTGACAGAAGATTAAAATGGAATTCAAGTTTAGGAACATATTTTAAAATACCAACATATACTGTTTTGGGGTTCAAAGATTTCTTTGGAAATTTTATTAACAGAAGCGCTAAATACACAAAAAGTAATCATTATGTAACTGGATTAGAATACTCTTTAGGAAATGCCTCAAGAATTTCTATCGAAGGGTTTATCAAAAAGTATGATAATTTTCCTATTTCTATAGTCGATGGAGTTTCATTGGCAAACAAAGGTGCTGATTTTGAAGTATTGGGTAATGAAAATGTAATAACAGACGGAAAAGGAAAAACTAAAGGTATAGAAGTTCTATTTCAGCAAAAGTTAACAAGAAATTTTTATGGAATCTTCTCATATACCTTCTTTAGTAGTGAATTCACAGATATTAATGGTAATTATCTTCCTTCTGTTTGGGACAGTAGACATTTATCTTCTTTTAGTGGCGGATATAAGCTTAAAAAAAACTGGGAAATAAGCTCAAGATGGCGATTTGCTGGAAAAACTCCCTATGTACCCTATGATTTAGTTTCTAGCCTTTCAAACTATCCTAACATGGTATTAGATTATTCTCAGCTGGGGGAGGTGAAACTTGGAAACTTTTCTCAGTTAGACGTAAGATTTGATAAAAAATGGAATAAAGAAAAGATATCTATAAATTTCTTCGTTGAAATTCTAAACCTTCTATCACAAAAAATACCTACCCCCGCTGAGTATGGGCTTGCAAGAGATAATTTTGGTGAAATAATTTCACCTTTTTCATTGGTTGAAGTTGATGTTAACAGAGAATCAGTCATCCCTTCTTTTGGCTTCTCTATAGATTTTTAGTGTCATTTTACACCAAATATCTAATTCTAATCAAAAGTGTTAATTTTTTGAGTATATATTAATTAATAGAACTATATAATACAATAATCATTAGGAATTAATAAAAAATTCAATAATATTTTTAATAAAAATTTATTTTTTGACGCCATTTTTTTACAATTATGCATTGCGTTAACAGATTATTAACATATATTTAACCTATTAAAAATTAAACATAAACAAACTATGAGAACAATTCTTAAGATTTTAATAATGTTAGTTGGTGTTTTTACTTATGCNCAGACAACTGTGTCTGGTAGNATAACTGATCAAAATGACCAACCATTATCAGGCGCTACAGTTATTGTAGTTGGAACATCAAGTGGTGTTGCAGCTGATTTTGACGGTAATTATTCAATTACTGTTGATATGGATGCTCCTTTTAGTATTCAGGCGAGTAGCGTTGGTTTTAAACCTGCAACTGTTGAGGTTACAGGGAGTTCAACAATAAATATTGTATTACAAGATGATACAGCGCTTGACGAAGTTGTAGTATCAGCTTCAAGAACTCCACAGAGAGTTTTCGAATCCCCAGTAACTGTAGAAAGGTTTGGGACAAAAGACATCAGAACTACTGC
>JGI24820J26691_1000139_pt1 | contig 19658 bp, 17 predicted proteins | sample METZYME_5_50m_FD_26691 | JGI IMG/M metagenome (IMG submission 26691) | reverse complement strand
CATTTCATCTGCCCTAGCTCCTCTTCGCTTAAATTCTTGCCCGCCTGCCTCAAACTCTTCTGGCATCCAGCCCATACCGATACCTAAATCAAATCTGCCATTAGAAACTACATCAAGAGTTGAGACCTCTTTTGCAACTCTCAGTGGATTCCTTGCAGGAAGAACATACACGCTGGTATAAAACCTTATTTTTTTTGTTGCTCCAGCCAGAAAAGACAAAGCGTTAATAGGATCAGGCCAATCAGTGCCTTGCTCCCATCTAACACTTCCATCATCAGTGTAAGGATAAGGAACAGAAAAGGTTTCTGGATGAATCAAATGATCTGAAACCGCAAGAAAATCATAGCCAATTTCATCTGCAGCAATAGCCAATGGCTTTAATCTCATCCGTTGGTAGCATTGATAATGGTATCGCAAATTTCATATTCCTATTGCCCTAGTTACAAACCAAAAAGTTCCCATAGAGAATACTACAACACCAGTAAAATTATGAATAGAATTAAAATATACATATGAAAGATACCTTTTTGCCAATGCTAATATGGCCAAAATTCCAAATGCAACTGCAAGTTGGCCAATCTCAACGCCTAAATTAAAGCTTAAAATAATTGGCAATAATTTATCTTGAGGCAATCCAACTTCAGATATAGATGATGCGAATCCCAAACCATGAATTAATCCAAAAAATACAGTTATTAGCAATGGCACCCACGGAGAAATGTAATGCTGAGTTAAGCTCAGATAAATAGTTAAAAATAAGGCTAAACCGAAAATTAATATAGGCTCTAAAATTCCAAAAATTGCTAAAGGAGAAAACGCTAAAACTGCAAAAATGAAGTTTTTTAAGAGCTTATCAAATTCATAATTGTGTTTAAAAAACTTTTCTAAGGCCAAAAGTAAGATTGAAAATCCAATTAATATTTCTACCAATATTGGATCAACTCTTAAAACATTCATTGCTCCAAACCCTAGAGTCAAACTATGCCCAATAGTAAATCCAGTAATTGCAATTATTAAGAATTTGCCTTGAAATAATAAAAGTAGCCCCAGCAAAAAAACTAAATGGTCCCAACCACCCAAAATATGCTCAATTCCAGAAAATAAATAGCTCAAATATGAACTTTGATTCCTGTTTAATTCTGTCATAGAGTTAATAAGCCATACGTCAGATGGGCTAGCAAACATAAATTCAGGAATATTGTCATTATCTATTGAGCCTCTTGCAATGTGTGTATGATTTGAGCCTAAATCTTGAAAGAGTGAAATCGATGCCTGGTTTGGCATTTCAAGGCATTTAAAATTCCAAAAAAATTTTAAGACACCTGCTGCATTATTTTCATTAAATGTTACTGGCTCTTGAATCTTGCACTGATCTCCCAAATAAATGGAATTTTGAAGATAATTTATAAATTCTGGATAGGATCTATATTTTGTTTCAGGTCTTAAAAGCTTGAAAATACCTTGTTTAATTGTTCCGGTAACTTTTACCTCAACTCCATCTTCAACACTAAGAAAATGAAACTTAGAATATGACTCACTTCGATTATGTGCATCAAGCGGAATGATCAAAAAAAGAGAAAAAACAACTAATATTTTTTTAAAATTCATTTGCCTTAACAACGTCATACCAATTTCTCAAATCTTCTAAGTACTCATCAAGCATTTCTTCGCCCTTAAATCGAATATATTCAGATTCAACCTCCCTAGATACTTCACTTAGTGGAGGAGCGCTTGAAATCATCTTTTTAATAGGTATCAGAATATGAAATTGTTTATCAAGCTCGATTAATTCGCTAACTTCGCCCTCTTCAAGACCTAAAGCAGCCTGAGTTAGAAAAGGTCCTATGTATTCTCTAATTTTCATAGCAGGCAATAAAGTGTTTGGCAGGCTGATCACTTCATTTTCAGCAAGAGACCTTGCTTTTATCAAATCTCCCTCGATCAAAAAATCTCTTGCCTTGATTGCATGATCTTTATTATTTTCATCAAAACTTAACTTTATAAGGTGAAGCTTAGGACTGGGGGTGAAAAGATCTTTGTTAAATGAATAAAATTTTTCTAAATCAGTCTGAGAAACTGTTAGATCACTCGTGTCAGCAATAATTGAGCTGATCATCTTTTGAATAATGATACTTCGAATTTCTGAATCATTCTCGATCAATCCAAGATCAATCCCCCGCTGAATAAGCAATTCCTCATCTATCATTCTTTCGAGGATATTTTCAGGATCAGAATCTATCAAACCAGTTTTTCTTGACTGTGCTATTGATTCTAAATATGTCTCATACCTTTCNTTTGAAATTGCTCTCTCATCAATCTTAGCTACCCAATTTAATTGAGAGACATCAATCTCTTTTATGAAACTCGATCCGATTATAAAGATAGAAATAATTCCACCAAGAACAATCAGGGGATGAATATCAAATTTCCATTGAAAAGATTTTCTAGTAATTTCTGCTGACTCTATAGTCATTTTTATGTGATCTATATCATCCTCTAAGTAGACTTCTCCAACTGGTTCAAACCCAAATTCTTTATAAAACTTTAATAATCTGTGTTGCGCAGAAAGACTGATGTCGAAGTTAGGATATTTATTAACACAAAAATCAATAGCTTTTTTTGTGAGAATTTTTCCAATACCCTCTCTTCTTATACTTTCTTTAGTTAGCACNCTGCCAATTTCTGGACCTTCGTATCTTTGGCCTGGCTTTCCTACTCTCAAATAGCCAACTAATTGAGCATCTTGGTATGCAAGCAGATGATCAGAGTCTTGATCTTTAAAGTCTGCATCTATAAAAGGGCAATCTTGCTCAACAACAAAAACTTGTTGACGAAGATTTAATAGTTCATAGAGCTCTTGTTTTGTGAGAGCAGAAAATGATTTCCATTTAAATTCCATGCTGTGATTATATTGGTTTTATTGCGTATAATCTAAACTCAAAAGAGGAGATTTATATGAGTGAGTTATACAACATAACTGTCAAAGACATAGACATGAATTCAGTTGATTTAAGTGCTTATGAGGGCAATACATTATTAATAGTTAATGTAGCTAGCAAGTGCGGCTTTACTCCGCAATATAAAGATCTTCAAAACCTTTATGAAAAATATCAAGATCAGGGATTAGAGATCTTAGGTTTCCCCTGCAATCAATTTGGCGCTCAAGAACCTGGTACGAATGAAGAAGTTAAATCATTTTGTGATCTTAATTACAATGTTTCATTTAAGATGTTCGACAAAATAGATGTAAATGGTTCAAATGCTAGTCCTTTATTTAAATATCTCAAACACGAATCTCCTGGAATCATGGGTACAGAAGCAGTGAAATGGAATTTTACTAAATTTCTTGTCAACAAAGATGGTCAGGTAGTTAAGAGATTTGCGCCCAAAGACGGCGAGTCAGAAATTGAATCAGAGTTACAAAAAATCTTATAAGTTATATCTTTAAACTCATCAAAATAGCGTCTTCCTTTTCAGGTCCGCTATAGTAGTTTTGGCGAATAGCATCTTTATAAAATCCATTTTTTTCATACAAATTAATAGCAATTAAATTGGAAACTCTTACTTCAAGGGTAATAACTTTTACTCCAACAGCTTTGTTTTGAAGAATTACATGTTTTAAAAGTTTATCTCCCAGACCTTTTCGATGATAAGCGGGATCAATAGCAATATTTAATAGATGAGATTCTGGAATGACTGGTGAATAGATAGCAAATCCTATTATTACNTCATCATACTCAAGCACTGTTGAATAATGTCCAACCTCNGTGGATGATACGAATTGAGCTTTAGTCCAAGGCATAAGATTAGTAGAATTTTCAATCTCTACTATAGAATCAATATCATCTGAACTAGCAGGTCTTATTTTGGTTCGCATCAAGTTGTATGCAAAGATTTTAGCTTTTGCCAAAGCGTTTTTTTTAAACTTTTATCATTAAGCATCTCTTCTAAGGATGGAGAAGATATTGCATTAATTTTTATGTAGGGCTCTATTGAACTAGAAAATATTATAATTGCTTTTAATTTTTCACCCTCAGAAAATTGATGAATTTCTGCAGGTTGCGAAATGGAAGCAAATAAAGAACCCATGGCTGGTGAAGTATTTGGTCCATGAATAGAGTCAATTATAGCTTCAAGTAAGTTCATCTCTTTTTCAGAGTAATCATCTACAGAATTAGCATGTAATGTTAGAATATTGTCCTTTTGAAAGAAGAAGATTCTTGTTTCATCATTAACATGGGGTTTATTTGCATCTCTAAAAAGAGGAATGCCAATTTTAGATAAAATATATTGAGATTTATTTGATAGCATCACAAAAGCAATCATGAAAGATTTAATTAAAAAATACAAACCTTTTGAGCCTATTCCGTTAAATGGAAGACATTGGCCAAATAAGGTAATTAAAGCAGCGCCTCGTTGGTGTTCTGTTGATCTTCGTGATGGAAATCAAGCACTAATTGAACCCATGGGTCATGAAAGAAAAAAAAGGATGTTTAAACTTCTTTGTGATCTTGGGTTTAAAGAAATTGAGGTAGGTTTTCCAGCTGCATCTGAAACTGATTTTGAATTTGTAAGATGGTTAATTGAAGAAAAACAAATTCCATCAGATGTAACAATACANGTTTTGACTCAAGCAAGAGATCATATTATTGAAAGAACTTTCGAATCACTTGTTGGAGCGTCNCAGGCAATAGTTCATTTTTATAATTCAACATCCACACTGCAAAGAAAAGTAGTTTTTGGTCAAGATAAATCTGGAATAAAAAAAATAGCAACCGATGGTGCAAAGCTTGTAAAAAAACTTGCCTTAGCTCAANGTGAAACAAAATGGGCTTTTGAATACTCTCCAGAAAGCTTTACAGGTACTGAGCTTGGTTACGCTGCAGATGTTTGTGATGCTGTGGTGAATATATTGAAAGATGCTTCATCTGAAAAAATCATTATCAATCTCCCAGCAACAGTTGAAATGGCAACACCAAATGTATACGGTGACCAAATCGAATGGATGAATGAAAATTTAGAGAATCGTGAAAGTATTTGTCTCTCTTTGCATCCGCATAATGACCGTGGAACAGCAGTTGCAGCATCTGAATTTGGATTGATGGCTGGTGCTGATAGAGTTGAAGGTACATTGTTTGGTAATGGTGAAAGAACTGGAAACGTTGATATTGTTACAATTGCTCTTAACCTGCTTACTCAAGGAATTGATCCCGAACTTGATTTTTCAGACATTAATTCTGTGATTAGAGAAGTTGAGTACTGCAATCAACTGCCTGTTCATCCAAGACATCCTTATGCTGGTGACTTGGTTTTTACTGCCTTTTCGGGATCTCATCAAGATGCTATTAAAAAAGGTCTTAACGCTCTAGAAAAGTCAAATCAACCAGAATGGGAAGTGCCATATCTACCTATTGATCCTGCGGATCTTGGAAGATCATATGAAGCTGTTGTGAGAATAAATTCACAATCTGGAAAAGGTGGAGTGTCTTTTATTCTTGAAAAGGATCATGGAGTATCTCTTCCTCGAAGACTGCAAATTAACCTAAGTCAAAAAGTACAAAAAGTAGCTGATGATACTGGCAAGGAAGTTATGTCTAGAGACATATGGAAAGTATTTGAAGAAAACTATATTTCTGTTTCTGGCAGGCTCACGCTCATAAATTATGCCCTGTCATCAACTGAAGACTCTTCTGGTAATACTTCTGATCAGATTGAAATATCTTTAGAAGATAAAAATAATAAGGTCAATCTTAGTGGTATCGGTGGAGGACCCATCGAAGCTTTTGTATCTTCAATAAATAATTATTTTTCAACATCCATCTCAGTTTCAGACTATCAACAGCAATCAGTTACTTCTGGCGCTGACGCAAAAGCTGCGGCATTTATTGAGCTTACCATGGATGGAAAAAACGAATGGGGTGCAGGTATTGATGGCAATACAACAAAGGCTTCTTTTCAAGCAATTGTTTCTGGTCTAAACAAGCTCATTACTTAAAATTAGGTTCACGCTTTTCTAAAAAAGCTTTTACACCCTCCATATTTTCATCAGATCCAAAAATATTGTTTTGTGCCTCTGCCTCAGCTCTAAAAATCTCATCATATGATTTGGTAATAGAATCATTCATAAGTTTTTTTGTTAGTGATAATGCCTGAGGTGATCGTTTAGATAAATGTTCTGCCCATTTCTTAGTCTCGGAAGATAATGCATCTAATTCAACTACTTTGTTGGCTATACCCATGCTTAAACAATCAGCTGAGGATATTTTTTTTGCTTCAATTGCAAATTCTAAAGCTCTTGCATACCCGACGGCTCTTGTTAATAGAAAACTAAGGCCGCCGTCTGGAACTAATGCAATATTGCTAAATACAGACATGATATAGGATTCTTTTGCCATAATTCTTAAGTCACATGCCATAGCCAATGCAGCTCCTATACCTGCTGCAGCGCCATTGATTGAACCTATTACTGGTTTCGGCATTTCAATAATATTTTTAAGAAATGGATAATAGCCTCTTAATAAAGCATCCTTAGTATCAGACCAAGATGCGTCTCTCTCAGTTAAATCGGCCCCGGCAGAAAAACCTCGACCCTCTCCAGTGATAACTAACACTCTAATTTGAGAATCATTTTTTACTTTTTCAGTTGCAACTCCCATATCCCAAACAAGCTGTTCATTAAATGCATTCATCATTTTTGGTCTATTGATCGTGATTGTTGCTACTCTATTTTCAACATCTAAACTTAAGGTTTCGTAACTCATATTTTTCTCCAGAATTATTAATTAATTATTTATCATTTAAGATCAAATCACCATTATAAAAAGTTAAAAATGCGCTCTTTTGATCATTATCTGCCCTGGACCAATTAACTTGAGTCTTAGGACTTGGATTTGAAAAAATAAATGCTTTTAAAATTTCTCCGATTATCTTTTTGTTTGGCATCGCAAAATTGTTAGCTTTAATCCAAAACCTAATGACCTCTGAGCAAGTTTCTTCATCAAGATCTAGCAGGAATTTTCTTTGTAATTTAGAGCCTTTGATGTTTTCTCCAAATTGTGTCTCGATTAAAAAATCATGGGCATGTTTATGTCTAAAAACTAAATCAGCTGTTTTTTGAATTTGCTTACTAGCATTGGGCCATCGATTAAAAGTTATCTTTAGAACTTCATTGCGAATAAAGTTGCGATCCTGATTATCCTCTAAGTTTGTATCATCATGCACAAAGTTAATATTATGATCTAATAAATATTCAGATAGTTCAGCTTTAGTATAGCCTAGCCATGGTCTTAAAATCATGCCTTTCCCCAACGCTCGTTTTTTGGCTGGGCCTTGCAGACCATCAATTCCAGTTCCTCGAAAGAGTCGATACAAAACTGTTTCAGCAACATCGTCTGCATGATGAGCCATTAATAACTGATCATTTTTTTGAAGTGCTTTTTTAAAAATACTATATCTTGCATTTCGTGCTGCTGATTCAAGACCAGATTTTTTTGCATTTATATTTACAACGTAGCTTTGAAAAGGGATATTTCTATCATTACAAAATTTTCTACAGTGGTCTTCCCATAAATTGGAATTTTTATTTAATGAGTGGTTTACATGAATTGCAGACAGGCTAGCATGCAAATGCTCCGCAAGCTTTAATTCATGACAAAAATGCAAAAGTGCAGAGGAATCACCGCCCCCACTGAATGCAACTATTATATTTTGACTGGGATCAACCAGATCAAGAAAAGCTTTTAGATCAAACAAATCAAGCTCCAATTTTTAGTAAACGTTGATAACGTCTTTGAAGTAACTCCTCTTGAGAGAGTTTCGATAACTCAGCTATATTTGTTAGTAAGGATAATTTGATACTTGCAGAAATCATGTCGTAATCTTGGTGGGCTCCTCCAATGGGCTCAGTAATTATCTCGTCGACTATACCTATTTTTTTAAGATCATTTGCTCCAACCTTCATGGCTTCAGCTGCTTCAGGAGCTTTATCTGATTCTCGCCAAACTATTGAAGCACAAGCCTCAGGTGATGCAACTGAATAAGTACCATACTCTAAAATAGCTATATGATCACCTACACCCAATGCTAGTGCTCCTCCTGATCCACCTTCACCTGATACAACAACTAGAATTTTAGTTTTTAAACTAGACATAACAGCCAGGTTTCTAGCAATTGCTTCACTTTGTCCTCTTTCCTCACCCTCAACACCAGGATAAGCTCCTGCGGTATCAATAAAAGTGATGACTGGCATATTAAATTGCTCTGCGAGTTGCATTAATCTTTTAGCTTTTCTATAACCCTCTGGTTGAGGCATTCCAAAGTTTCTTCTAATTTTTTCTTCAGTATCTCGACCTTTTTCATGACCGATAATCATGACAGGCATTCCTTCCAATTTTGCAATACCTCCAACTAATGAGGCATCGTCAGCGAATTGACGATCCCCATGAAGTTCCTCGAATTCATCAAAGATTCTCTCAATAAAATCAAGTGTATGAGGCCTTGCTGGATGACGAGCAACCTGCACTTTTTGCCATGTACTCAACTTAGAATATATTTTTTTTGTCAGTGCCGCTTGTTTTGATTTTAACTTATCTATTTGAGGCAAAAGTTCTGGATTATCTGATGCAGCCAATTGCAATGCTGCAATTTTCTCTGCAATTTCAGCTATTGGTTTTTCAAAGTCCAAAATATTAACGGTCATTTGTTTAATTTAATTGCCTCATCTCCAAACATATCCTTAAGTATTTTTATGTTTTCGGATGATGGCTGAAATTTAAATTCATCGCCAAGCTCTATTATAGCCTCGGAGTTCTCATGTAAAATTTTTATATGTATTTTACAACTTCCATGCTTCCAAAAATCTCCATTTAAATTCTTTAAATTAGTCATATTCGACTGAATGGAATTGTTAGGTAAATTTCTAACATCTATCATAATGGAGTTATCGCCTTTGCTCATTTGCGATTCTAGAGAGGTTACAGAACCGACTTTCATTTTATACATTTTCCGATTCAGTTCTTTGGATTTATAGTCATCAATCTCAACAGCGCCTGCAAAAACAAGAATTGAGTTTGTTTTTAATAGTAAATGATGCCTTTCCAAGACATCTGTACTTATAGTTCCTTCCATAGTTCCTGTTCCATCATCAAAGCTGATAAATGCAATTTGCTTGTTTGATCTATCTCTGATCTGTCTATAAGCATTTAACAATCCAACTATTTTTGCTCTACTTACATCATCGGTAACCTCATTAATTCTATGAGATCTTAAATTCTCGACAATGTTCTCAATTGCAATTACTGGATGACCCGAAAAGTAATATCCAAGAGCATCTCTTTCATGATTAAGCAGGTCTTCTTTAGATAAATCTGTCACATTAAGATATTTCTCATACGGATCAAATGTTTCCTCCATTGCAGCAAAAAGATCTGACGTTCCAGCTATTTGAGAGCTATTCTTTTGCCCTTCTCTAAGCATATCTTCCATGCAAGCCAGTGCTATGGATCTCGATGGAGCCAATTCATCAAATGCTCCTGCCTTAGTGAGAGCTTCAATAGATTTTTTACCACCTAACCGAATATCTATTTTTTTTGTAAGATCAAAAAGATCTTTAAAAGAATTATTTTTTCGAACATCAATAACATGATCTATAAATGAATCCGCAACGCCTTTTATTGCACCCAAACCATATTTGATATGCATATCTGCATTGACATTAAAATGCTTATTACTTGTTTTAATATCAGGAGTTAATACCTTTATTTGCATTTCATTGCATTCGTTAATAAGAGTACTGATTTTGTCCGTATTGCCTAATTCTGTAGATAGAACAGCTGCCATAAAGTGTTCAGGAAAATATGTCTTTAAATAAGCAGTTTGATATGAAAGCATCGCATAAGCGGCAGAATGAGATTTATTAAAGCCATATCCTGCAAACTTTTCAATAAGATCAAATATTTTTTCTGCTGTAGCTTTTTTAATATCATTTTTTGAACAGCCATCAACAAATATTTGTCTTTGCTGCTCCATCTCTTCAACTTTCTTCTTGCCCATAGCTCTTCGTAAAATATCTGCCTGACCAAGAGAGTATCCAGCTAAAACCTGAGCAGCTTGCATGACTTGTTCTTGATACAAAATTACACCGTAAGTCTCCGATAAAACTGGTGCAAGTAATTCATGAGGATAAGTTACTTTGCTCTTTCCATGCTTTCTATCAACAAATTCATCGTGCATGCCTGATTCCAATGGACCAGGTCTATATAAAGCAAGCAAAGCAACAATTTCTTCAAATTTTGTTGGTTTTAATCTTCGAATCAACTCTCTCATTCCAGTTGACTCCAGCTGAAATACGGCAGTCGTTCTTCCAGAAGCAAGTAATTCAAAAACCTTAGGATCATCTAAAGTTAAAGTGTTTAAATCTAATATCTCTTTACTTTGCTGGCCTAAATATTCGTTGATAGTCTTTACTGCTCGGTCTATCACTGTAAGAGTTCTGAGTCCCAAAAAATCAAATTTGACCAATCCGATAGTCTCAACATCGTCTTTATCAAACTGAGTCATTGAAGAACTGGATTGTGGATCGAAATAAGTTGGACAAAAATCTGCAATTGAGCCAGGCGCAATCACTATTCCACCAGCATGTTTACCAACATTTCTCGCTATTCCCTCAAGTTTATAAGCTAAATCTATTATTTCAGAAACTTCATCTTCATCTTGAATCATTTTTTTAAATATTGGCTGAGAATTAATAGCTTTTTCAAGAGTCATGCCTGGAATGAACGGAATCATCTTTGAAATTCGATCGCCCAAAGCATATGGTTTGCCTAAAGCTCTTGCCACATCTCTGACTACAGCCCTGGCAGCCATGGTCCCAAATGTTGCAATTTGAGATACAGCAGAGTTCCCATATTTCTGCGCCACATAATCAATGACCAAATCTCTTTTATCCATACAAAAATCAATATCAAAATCTGGCATAGATATTCTTTCTGGATTAATAAATCTTTCAAAAAGAAGATTATGCTCTATTGGATCAAGAGCTGTTATTCCCAAAGCATATGCGACTAATGATCCTGCTCCTGAGCCTCGACCAGGACCAACTGGTACATCATTATCTTTAGACCATCGAATAAAATCTGCAACTATTAAAAAATAACTGGAGAATCCAGTTGCATGGATCTGAGCAAGCTCATAATCTAGTCGTTTTTGATATATTAGTTTATCTTCTTTCGAAAAATATTTTATAATTTCTTGCAATTGAGTCTTAGATAGCTCCGACAGAAAGGAATTAAAATCATGTTCCTCAGGAACTGGATATTCTGGAAGAAAATACTGATCTGTTGTAAGAGTTACATTACATTTTTGTGCAATTGAAAGAGTATTATTTATTAAAGTATCTGGCTCACAATCACTAAACAGGGAGTAGATATCCTTCGTAGATTTAAAAAATTGTTCAGGGGTAAAAAGTCTTTCCCGATTTGAGTCATTCAATGTCTTACCTGTATTGATGCAAACTTTAGTCTCATGAATATCAAAATCTTCTTTTTGAGAGAACATTGTGTCGTTTGATGCAATTACTGGAATTAATAATTCTGATGCTAATGGTAAAATACATTTAATAAATTCTTCCTCAAAAATTTTACCTAATCTTTGAATTTCGATAATAAAATCATTTTCAAATGTTTCTTTGAGATAGAGTAATTCAGTCTTAAGATCTTGAATTTTCTGATGCTTGACCAGATTGAAGATAGTAGATGATGATCCTCCTGAAATTACTATGATATTACCTGCACAACCACGAAGATCATCGAAAGATACAGAAATATGGCCATTTTCTTGCTGAAGTTGAGATTTTGAGATAATCCCCATCAATNGTTTCAGGCCATCATTATTTTTTGCAAGGCATAAAATTTCACCCAATTCGCCAGAAGGTGATTTTAAATTTAGGATAGTCCCTGCAATGGGTTTAATGCCTGCTGCTTCTGCCTTTTTAAAAAATTTGACCATGCCAAACATATTATTTAAATCTGTTAATGCGACAGCTGGCATTTTTAATTTTTGGGCATTTTCAACAATCTCGTTGATTCTTAGCAATCCTCTTGAAATACTAAATTCAGAAGATACTCGGAGATGAACAAAGGAATTTTGTATCATGAAGTAACTACACCTTTAAATGATTTTCGATGCCATGACGTATAGCCGGATTCTCTTAGAGCATTTAAATGATGTGCGGTACCATAACCTTTATTTTTTGCAAAATCATATATGGGATATTGTCTATCAAGCTTTTTCATAAAATCATCTCTATGTACTTTAGCAATAATTGAGGCTGCTGAAATTTCTGAAATTAGCTTATCACCTCCTATCACTGCCTTGCAATTTACTTCAATTTTTGGCGTAAATTTTCCATCAATGTATACCAAATCTGGTGTGATAGTTAATTTCATTATAGCTTGTTGCATGGCAAGCAATGTTGCCTGATGGATATTTATTTCATCAATTTTATCATTTGAAATACTCGCGAAACTGAAAATAGATTGTTCTTTGATTGTCTTGGCTAGGATTTCTCTTTTTGAGGAAGAAATTTTCTTAGAGTCAGTTAATCCTGAAATAGGGTTATTTAAAATTACTGCCGCTGCGGTGACAGGGCCTGCCAAACAGCCCCTTCCAACCTCATCGACTCCAGCAATAATCACAATAAATTCTTTATTGCTTTAACCGCATTATCAAAACCTTCTCCAGACATAGCATCGTTAATCTCTGTTACATGAGATTGATATTGTTCTTGGTTAGAGAATATTTTTGAATAACTTTTAAAAATTGAGTCAGGTGTTAAATCATATTGAATTAACTCAGGAAATATAGGTTTTTGAAGCAGAAGATTAGGGAGCCCAACAAATGGAGTGGTAATCAGTCTACTTAAAATTGCATAATTAAGTTTATTAGTTTTATAGCAAATAATAGGTGATGAGCCTAATACTGCTGCTTCAAGAGTCGCTGTACCAGAAGTAACAATTGAAATTGGAGATATCGAAAGGAAATCCTGTGCAGAGTAAAGAGACAACTTATAAGGAATTTCATTAATGCCTTTTGTTGATTTGATAATCATGGCTAATTTTTTGTTTGCAGCTGGTATTAAAAAATATGTATTAGGATCTTGGTTCAGTAATTTTTTTGCTGCCGCAATATAAACTGGCATCAACTCAGATATTTCGCTTGCTCTGCTTCCTGGCAAAATGCTAATGAAATTTTTTGAGGCTTCTAAACTGTGGCTCTTAATTATATCTTCTCTATTATTTGGCTTAAGTTGACTGAACGGATGTCCCAAAAAAAAGCTTTGCATATTTTTTTTTGAGTAAAAATCACATTCAAACTTAAATAAACACATTGTTAAATCTATATAACTTTTAATGGCTTTGATTCTATTCTCTCTCCATCCCCAGACTGAGGGACTGACAACTTGAATTGTTTTAACATTATTTGATTTAAGTTTTTTATGAAAAAAAATATTGAAATCAGGGGAGTCAACGCCAATAAAAATATCAATATTGTTAGAAATAAATAGCTTTAAAAGCTTTCTTCTATTTAAAATAATTTTTGGAAGTTTAATTAATGGGTCAATAAGGCCCATTACATGAAGATCATGATAGTCAATTCCATTGGGTGTAACGATTGGGTTAGCATTGACTTCAGGACCACCTAAACCATACAAATCAATCTCAAATATATCTTGCAATGATTCAATAATTTTTGCACCGAGTCTATCGCTAGAGTGTTCTGCAGCAATGATGCCAACTTTTAGCCTTTCTTTTACCACCTATCGAAGTAAGCCTCTTTCAGATCTTTCTATAGAGCTAATAAAAGTTTCAAGTGCAAGATTTGGATCTTTGTTTAATGCATGAAGTTGCTTAATAGCATCTTTAAGAGAATAGCCTTTTCTATAAATAATTCTATAAGCTTTTTTAATAATATTTATAGAATCATTATCAAAGTCATTTCTCTGCATGCCAACTGTGTTTAAGCCTATTGGTCGAGCTGGATTAGCAGCAACTTTTACAAATGCAGGGACATCCATTGTTATGATGGTGTTTATTCCAGTAAATGAGTGGTCCCCAAGAGAGCAAAATTGATGCACGAGAGTTACTCCACCTAAGACTACATTATTTCCTACCTTCACATGTCCTGCTAAACAAGTTGCATTAGCAAATACGTTATTGTCACCAACAATACAATCGTGAGCTATATGGACATATGCCATAAATAAATTTTCGTTCCCTATCACAGTTTTAGACTGATCCTGAACAGTTCCTCTATGAACTGTAACTCCCTCTCTAAAAATATTGTTATCTCCTATGTCTAAAGTAGTCGCTTCTCCTGCGTATTTTTTGTCAGGAGTGTCTTCCCCAATTGTTGAAAATTGAAAAAAGCTATTCCCCTTACCAATCTTAGTTGGCCCTTTAATTACAACATGAGAGTGGAGAATACAATTTGGACCTATTTCTACATTAGGCCCTATTACGCAAAATGGGCCAATTTTGGCTGACTTATCAATTTTTGCTGAAGAATCAATTATAGAATTAGTCATATTTATTTAGGTCGATCAGCGCAAAGAATTGTTGCTTCACAGACATTTTTACCACTAACCTCAGCCTTGCAGTCAAACTTCCAAATACCTTTTTTTTCAGAACGGATAGTCGCATACAAATCTATTACTTCACCAGGAATTACAGGATTTTTAAATCTTACCTTGTCAACACCAGCAAAATAATAAATGCTTCCTTCCTCTGGAGTTTTGTTCATTGTCATAAAACCTAAAATTCCGGCTGCTTGAGCAAGTGCTTCAATTATCAAAACTCCAGGCATAACTGCTTTATTAGGAAAATGTCCATTAAAAAAATCTTCATTAATAGAGACATTTTTTTGAGCATGAATTGTTTCACCTAGAACAACAGATACTATCTTGTCGACAAACAAAAATGGGTGTCTGTGAGGCAAATGCTTAAGAATATCTGAAAATTCAAAGCTCATTTTGAAATCCGTCTCTTTATAAAAACTGAAGACTTTGCCCAATCTTTGTGTTCTTGTGCTGGCATTATACCGACATAATTTCCAGACTCATTAATGCTCTTAGTAATAAGAGTATGAGCGCCAATTAAGACATCGTCAGCTATCTCCAAATGCCCTAAAATGCCTGATAGGCCACCCATTTGGAGGTTTTTTCCTATTATTGTTGATCCAGCTATTGCACAAGAAGCTGCAATTGCAGAGTTCTCTCCAAGAATTACATTGTGCGCAATATGAACAAGATTATCTAACTTTACACCGTTATGAATTATAGTATCTTCAATTGCTCCTCTATCTATAGTACATCCAGCTCCAATTTCAACATTATCACCAACAATTAATTTTCCAAGCTGCTCAATCTTAGTGTATCCATTTTTATGAGGCGCATAACCAAAACCATCTGAGCCTAGCACTGAGTTGAAATGCACAATGGAGTTTTTCCCAATCTCAACATTCATTACCAATGAAGTATTTGCATGAATGATAGAGTCTTGACCGATCTTGCAGTCGGGGCCAATAAATACATTTGGTCCAATGATAACTGATTCATGAACATCAGAGCTTTCATGAATAAAATAGTTAGGCTGTTTTGAGCCATATGGATTTGGATATTTTTGATACAAAGTAGAAATTTTTGCATATGCTAAATATGGGTCATTAACCACAATTCCTGCCTTGATTTTATCTTTGAATTCTGGACTAACAATAATCGCAGATGCAGAAGTATTGTTAAGATATTTCTTATACTTTGGGTTTGCCAAGAAGGTGATGCATCCTGGAGAAGAATGTTGAATTGTGCCGATCCTAGAGATTTGGAGACTAGAATCTCCAATCACCTCTCCATTAACTTCCTTAGCTAACTCATTAAGGCTATATGATTGCCCTGACAAATTTATTATTCGTTTTGTCCTTCAGCTAAGGCAACATCAAGCAATGAAGTTACATCATCAGTCAAAACAAGGGCAGGATCTGAAAAAAGAACATTTTCTTGTGATAGAAGAAGTTTTACTTCTTTAGCTGCTATAAGCTCTGAAAGAATTTTTTGAAGAGTAGGATTAATATCTGCAAAAATCTTTTCAATTGTTTGGTTTTGCTTTGCTTGGACCTTGCCAATAATAAACTCAATTTCCTGACCTTTCTCTTGAATGTCTCTTTGCATGTCCACTATTTCATCTTGAGCAAGAGTTTCTCCATCTTTTTGTAACTTCTCAGCTAAAGCTTGTCTTTCGGTCTGAAGAAGAGTTGCCTTTTCAATATTGGCAGCGTAATCAGTTTCCTCAGACAAAGCCTTAAGGACATCCTGAGCAACTTGAGTGCCTAAGACAGCATCTCTCATATTGATCACGCCAACTCCTTCCATAGCCGAGGCAGGAATTGCTGCAAGTAGCGATGTAAGAAAGAAAGGTACAAATAGTAATTTTTTCATTTTTAACCCCTTTTGTGGTTGTTATATTCTATAGTAATTATGATAAAAAACACTACCTACGTGGTTAAAATACGGTTCCAATGGTGAACTGAAATTCTTCTGTTCTATCATAAATTCCATCATTAAATGGTTGCGAAAAGCTAAAACTCATAGGTCCGAAGCCAGTAATCCATGTAACACCAACTCCAANGGAATATCGCAGTTCATCAACTGATGGCTCAAAACAATTTATCTGATAATCCTGACAATCAGTTGAGAAAACGTTTCCAAAATCCAAAAAGAACGCTGATCGCATTGACCTTTGATCCTCTATCATTGGCAATTTAAAGATTAATTGAAGGCTGCCCTCAATTAGGAGGTTGCCGCCAATTGGATCTCTCCTTTGTTGATAAAGATAAGGATTTTGCGCGATTGAATCAGGGGTTCCATCAAAATCTGAATCCACAAGCAATGGGCACTCTTCCGTAACTGGATCAAAGTTATAGCATGGAGATGGTGTAACCCTTGGCCCAAGTGTATTAGATTCAAAGCCTCTGATGGATCTTGGGCCACCGGAATAAAAATTTTCAAAAAATGGAGTTTTCTCAGTGTCGCCGTATGCACCTATGTATCCGAGCTCACCATCAAATCCAAAAACAAGATTAGAAAAACCAAGGGGTCGGTAAAACTTTTGCCGTAAATTAGTTTTGTAATAGGTTAAATCACTTCCAGGAATTGTTGCTTGAAGCATAATATCAGTTGATGATCCATAAGTAGGAAACATTCCCCTGTTTAGAGTGACTCTTGACCAAACAGCTTGGGCTTTTAAAACATCGAAAACTGTGCCCTCAGAAGATAAAAAATCTGCAATTTCTCGAGACGGTAAAGAACCAGAATCAATATCTGTATTGTCAAAATTTATGTTTAAGCCAATTCTTTGTGTATCACTTATTGGGTATCCAAATTGAACTCCAAGTCCTTGGGAATTTGTTAAATAATTTGCAATATTATATTCCCCATAATCTGTTTCTCTGAAATAGATGCTATAACCCCTACTGACTCCATCCATGGTGAAATATGGATCAAAAAATGAAATGTTGTAAGATTCTTGATAGATACTTTTATTTATACCAAAAACAAATCTATTCCCAGAGCCAAGATAATTGTTGTCAGAAAGATTTAATCCAATATTCATTCCAAAATCACTGTATCCTATTGAGCCTCCGACGGAGGATGTGCTTTCTTCTTCAACTGTAAATTCAATATCCACCTGATCTTCGGTTCCAGGCACCGGAATTGTCTCAACATTTACCTCTTTGAAATACCCAAGTCTTTCAAGACGAACCTTAGAACCCTCAATTAGATTGTCCGAGGCCCATGCTCCCTCAAATTGACGCATTTCTCTTCTTAAAACCTCATCATTNGTTAGGTAATTTCCAGCAAAAAGTATTTTTCTGGCGTATGTTCTATTTCCTGGCTGAACTAAAAATAATAGTGATACNGTTTTATTTTCTTGGTTNATTTCAGGATTTCCAGAAACCTCTGCAAAGGTATATCCCTCATTACCTAAAAGATTAACAAAATATTCCTCTATTTGAGTAATTTGAGCTTGGGAATAAATTTTATCCTTTTGACTTTCAACTATTGTATTGTAAAGAGCTTCATCTAAAGGCATCTCACCGATTACGCTTACCTCATCTATTTTATATTGCTCGCCCTCTGAGATGCTNAGAGTGATAAATACATCTTCTTTATTTTTTGAAACCGAAACCTGAGAAGATTCAATAGAAAATTTTAAATANCCTCTATCTAAATAAAATGACTCTAAGTTCTCTATGTCTCCNTCAAGCTTTTCTTTAGAGTATTTATCCTTATTTGATAAAAATGTATACCACTTNCCTTCTTGAAGCTCAAAACCAGTCATTAGTTCATCATCAGTAAATAAATTATTTCCAATAATATTAACTTTTTTAATTTTTGCGCTTTTGCCCTCATCAATAATAATTTTTAAAGCTAGTGTATTTCTTGGCCTATCTTCAGTTTCGATATTNACACTTGCCCCATATCTTCCCTGGGATGAATATTGGCGAACTAATTCACTTTTCATTCCATTTAAAGTCGAACGCTTATAGACCTGACCTTCAGCAATACCAGCACCCTCTAGACCTTTCAATAAGTCCTCAGATTTCAGTGCTTTATTGCCCTCTAATTCAATTGAGGATATTGATGGTCTCTCGAGCAAGCTTATAATTAATGCATTTCCGTCTTTAGCTATCTGAATATCATTAAACTGTGCGGTNGCAAATAATGCCTTTGAAATTTCCCTCACTTTAGACTGNTTCATTTTATCGCCGACACTGACAGGGATCGCTGTAAAAATACTACCAATGGAAACACGTTGTAAACCTATAATNCTTATATCTGTGATTAAGAATTCTTCAAATGCTGAAGCTGAAAGAGATATGAAAGCTAGGAGATAAAGCGCTATATTTTTCATTAAAGATTCTATAGAAATTTAGAGATATCATTAAATACCGCAAAGACCATTAGAAAGCCTACTGCAACCCAACCTGACATATAAAAAAAGTTTTCCATTTTTTCTGGCATTGGTGATCCACGCACTGCCTCGATACCAAGCATTACTAATTGACCCCCATCTAAAACTGGGATTGGGAGGAGATTCAAAACACCCAGACTTATACTCAATAGAGCCATGAGATATAAGAATGGCATAAAACCGGCTTTTGCAGTATCACCTGCCATCTGCACAATCCCAATTGGACCACTAAGATTTTGAGTTCCTAGATCTCTTGTAATCATCTTGCCAACAAAAGTTAAAGTTTTGACGCTAAGGTTATAGGTTTCATATGTTCCTTTTAATAGTGAAGAAAAAAATGACCTTTTTAAACCTGGTATTATTCCAATATATTTTTCTTCATTTCCTTCAGCATTTTTTCTGGTACTCAGGGGCACATTAAGATACTTGATCTGTTTATCTCTCTGCACCTTAAAATTTATATCATATCCTTGATAACCCTGTAAGAAGATTCTTAAATCTTCGAAAGATTTAATAGGTTGGCTATTTGCGGCAAGAATTAGATCATTAACTTTCAATTCACTTTTAGCAGCATTGCTATCTTTAGCAATAACTCCGACCATAGGTTGTAACTTCATAGATAATTCAAAGCCCATA
>JGI24820J26691_1000138_pt1 | contig 19659 bp, 21 predicted proteins | sample METZYME_5_50m_FD_26691 | JGI IMG/M metagenome (IMG submission 26691) | reverse complement strand
GGTAANGTGAATNATGCTGAGAGAGAAGGGTATGAGGCACCTTATCCAAATGCTACCTATAAAGCTGGAGCACAAATCTTTCCATATTTAATTCCTAGTGAATTAAGAAAAAATGAAAAAGCTTATAGAGAAGTTTTTGAGAAATGGAATAAGCCATTTTTAATTGCAAATAGTGATAATGATCCTGTTACAAGAAATAATCCTAGAATGGTTGAAATGTTAAAGAGAATTCCATCAGCTCAAGAAATTTCTATTCAAGGGCCAGGACATTTTATACAGGAAGAAGCTGGACCGGAATATGCACAACTCATTATTGACTTTATCAACGGAAATCCACAGTCATTCGAAATAGATTCGATTTCTGGTAACAATAAGGATCTTCTTTAATGATGTTAATTCAAAAAGGGTTTTTCTATGAATGATAGATTAGAACCTAGAACCGTAAGATATGGCGGAGCCATGTTTGGTAAAGAGGAAATTGATCAAGTAAATGGTGTTTTAACAGATCCTATGGGCTTAATCCCAGGCATAAAAGTTTCTGAATTCGAGGGTCGTGTAGCTGCTTTTATGGGAAAAAAACATGGCGTAATGGTGAACTCAGGTTCATCAGCTTTAATGCTCGCAATGCGATTGTTAGACTTACCAAAAGGTTCTGAAATCATTACCCCAGCACTTACATTTTCAACTGATATTTCCAGTATATATTTTGCTGGTTATAAGCCTGTATTTGTTGATGTTGGTTTGAATGACTACCAAATTCTAGTTGACTCTGTAGAGGAGTTGATTACTCCTAATACAAAAGCTATTTTAGTTCCTGATCTTGTTGGCGGTATTTGTGACTGGGATGTTTTAAGAAACATTGCAAATAAGCACAATTTAAAATTAGTACATGATTCAGCAGATACACTTGGTGGAAGTTTAAGGGGAAAGAAAACTGCAACGCGAGCTGATATTTCAATTACAAGCTTTTCTATCTATCACATTATTACTGCGTTAGGGAATGGAGGGATGGTTTTCTTTGATGATGATTCATTGCTAGACAAAGCTCTTTCATTAAGATCATGGGGTAGATCTTCAGAAAAGTATATGTTTGGAACAAAAGTTAATGAGAGTGATGGTCGCTTTCTAGAAAAACTTGATGGCTTGGATTATGACTCATTATTTATTTTCGAGGATCTTGCTTATGGGTTTATTCCTAATGAAGCTGGTGCGGCCTTTGGTATAGCTCAAATGGATAGAATAGAGGAATTATGGGAGCTTAGAAATTCTAGATTTGATAGCTATTATAAATTTTTTGAAAATTATCAAAATCAGTTTATCGTTCCTCAAACACTAGATGGCACAGAGACAACTTGGATTTGCTTTCCTTTACAAATTAATCCTGATACAGGTTGGAGTCGAAAAAAACTTCAAATACATCTAGAGGATAATGGAATTTTTTCTAGAGTGATTTTCTCTGGAAATGTTACAAGGCAACCAATGTTAAAAAATCAAGAGTATAGAGTGCATCCAGATGGTCTAAAAAATTGTGATCAAATTATGGAATATGGGATTATGCTCCCATGTCATCCAACAATGACAGATGATGATTGCGCCTATGTTCAACAAACACTTAAAGATTTTATCGATGCAGATGGAAATCCTTGAAGTAATTAGATTTTTTAATAATTAAATCTTTTTTGTACGTGCCTCCTTCTTTTTTCTATTTGGTTAATTCTTTCATTTTTAGAAATTATTTTTTCATCGCTAGGGAGTATTGATTTAAGCTCCTCAAACTTTGCAATATAAGCACTAGGGTAGAGGCTTGGGTCAAGATATGCATCCTCCAAACCATCCCATCTCATTAAGATTGCCCCTCTGTTGTAATTTTCTATATCCAACCAATTAGCATAACCAGGATCAGTTTTTGAAAGAATATAATAGTAAGCTCCATCAGAACTAACTAATGATTGATCACCACTCAGGCTAGTAATTCTATTTGCATAATCTAGTGATTGCCACCAAGGATTACCTAATTGAATTCCTTGATATTTAGCATTAGTTGGCCACGCTTTAATTATAAGAACCTCATCATCCATTAAATTGAAATGCCCATGCGACATCAATCGACCAACCAATCCACCTGTTTGACCAGTTTTTCTCGGTTTCGAGATGGTATTAACTTCAATTAATTGTTCTATTCTTTTTAATTGAAATTCTGGCCAACGAGTTGTATTAAGGAGCACCTTATTAGCTAAATTTAAAAGATCATCTGAAACAGATTCAGAGTCGATAGTAGGGTAAAAAGGTCTTCCTTCATCAATCCTATCAATATGAACAGTTGCTGGGATTTCATTATCCCAATCTGAATATGTCTGTCTTACAAGTAGTCTTGTTAGAGTATTATCAAGAGGCATCCAATTAGTAGAGTTCTTATTTCTGCCACCTAAAATTATTTCATAATTCCCTTCTTCATCATATTCAAGCTTATCAAGTACATGCAATGATTTTGATAATGAATCAGGTAAATAAGTGGTAAAGGTTATTGTTCTTGAAGATCCACGATTACCCCAGACTCTATAAACACCAGATCCATTTAAAAAAGTTTGATGGTATGTTTGATCGGCATTATCCATACCGGCTTTAGTAAATGTATTTATATTATTGAAGTAGGGGAAATTACTATCAATAAAAACCTCTTGTTTAGTTGATCCAATCAAGCTACTAAGTATGTGTATGTAAGCCTGTGCTTTTTCTCGATCAGATGAATAATATTCATGAGACTGAACAAACTCACCTGATTTAATAAGTGATTCAATAAAAGCATCGTAAGATGATTCAATTGTTCCATTTGTTTCAAATGATTGTGGAGTTGATATTCTTAACTGCCATCCAACAGTTAATCCAATACCAATAAGCATACCTATAATTAAAATTAATGATTTTTTCATGTTTTAAATAATAATCTATTAATAGGTTGGGGCGTGTTTCTCCTAACCTATATATATTACTTCGCATAATATATATTATGTTAAATTATACAGGATAAGATATAGCTATATTTCCGATATAAACTCCTTAATGAAAGCTGTTATCTCTTCTGGAGAGTCTTCTTGAATGAAATGATTGCCTTTTACTGTAACTTCTTTAAGGTTTTCCACGATCTTACTTCATCCCTTTGAGTACCAACCAACAAGAATCCTGGGTCAGCATTAATAAATAATTTTGGAATATTAGAAGTTTTATGAAATTCTGCATTTTTCTTTATCTCATTGTGAGTATCAAATGGTTCTTCATTAAAAGGTATGTTTCTTGGAAATGTTAATGTTGGTCGTCTATCTTCACCTTGTTGCTTAAATGGTCTTAAATATTCTTTTTTTGTTTCTTCAGACATTGGATTGATTGGGTCATTAAATAAGATTCTTTCTACAAAGAAATTTTTATCTAAAATTAATTCTTCACCTGCATCTGATCTAAAAAGCTTAAAAATTTTTGTACCAGCTTCAGGCCATTGTTCCCAAGTTAACGGAACAGTAACTCCTTCCATAAAAGTTATAGAAGAAATATTATCTGAATGTAATCTTGCATACTTTAATCCAAGGCCACAACCCCAATCATGTATAACAAGATGTATTTTGTTTCTAAGATCTAATTGTTTTAAAAATTCTTCTAAATACCCATATTGACCATTAAAGCTGTATCCTGGATTAGCAATACCTTCAAGCTTTTCTGAGTCTCCCATTCCTATTAGATCTGGAGCGATTACTCTAAATGACTTATTAAAATTAGGTGCTATATTTCTCCATAAGTATGAAGATGTTGGATTTCCATGAATAAAAATAATCGCATCTCCAATTCCCTCATCAATGTAGGCAATTTTTTTACCATTTACACTAATAAATTTTTTCACTTTATTCCCTTGGTGGTAATCCTTTAACACGTTGAAGTGTAATTTCTGTTGCTGCCCTTCTATGTTTGCTTAACTCTTGGTATCCCTCATCTGCCCACCAGTTATCAGCATCTTCTTCTGTTGGAAAGGAAAATATAATTGTTCTTCCTGGAAGTGGCTCTACTCCCTCAAGAATCTTGCGATTATCGTCATAGGTTATAAATGTCCCATTATGTTTTTTTAGAAATGAAAAAAAGCCCTTTTCATATATGCGATATTCATCTTTATCATGTATCGTTAAATTTACTACCATATATACGCTTATATTGTCTGACATATTTTTCTCCTTTTAATCAATTATTTTAGTGTAAAATAGACGTATGGCAAAAGAAGACAATTTAGAATTTGAAGGAGAAGTTATCGAAACTCTTCCTAATACTACTTTTAAAGTTAAATTAGAGAACGATCATATTATCGAAGCTCACATATCTGGGAAAATGCGAAAACATTACATCAGGATCTTGACTGGAGATAAAGTTAAAGTAGAGATGACGCCTTACGATCTTACAAAAGGCAGGATTACATTTAGAGGGCGTTAAGCCTTTGATTTAGCAGTTTTCTTTTTAGCGCTAAACTTCACTTTGTTGGATACCAAATCAACTTTGATTTGACCGCCTTTGCTAAGCTCACCGAACAATACCTTATCAACTAAGGGTTTCTTAATTTTATTTGTAATAAACCTTTCCATGGGTCTTGCTCCCATTTCTTTGTTATATCCATTCTCAGCAATCCAGTTTAAAACTTTTTTAGAATAGATTAATTCAACATTTCTTGCATCAAGCTGCGCTTGAAGCTTAGTAAGAAATTTATCAACAATTGACAAGATTACCTTCATAGGCAGATAGTTAAATTGAATAATCTCATCTAATCTATTTCTAAATTCGGGAGAAAATAATTTCTTAAGTGACAATAATGCATCAGATTCATTTGATTGATCACTAAAACCAATACTCTTCTTTTCGAGCAAATCAGCACCGGCATTTGTTGTCATTACAACAATAACATTTCTAAAATCTGCTTTACGACCGTTGTTGTCAGTTAAAACTCCCGAATCCATAATCTGAAGTAGTAGATTAAATATATCTGGATGAGCCTTTTCAATTTCATCGAGCAAAAGTACGCAATGAGGATTTTGAACAACTGCTTCAGTTAAAAGGCCGCCTTGATCAAATCCAACATATCCTGGAGGTGCACCAATTAATCTTGATACGGTATGTCTTTCCATATACTCAGACATATCAAATCTTACAAGTTCAATACCCATCATATTGGCTAGTTGAGTGGTGATTTCAGTTTTACCAACTCCAGTTGGGCCGGCAAATAAAAAAGAACCTATGGTTTTATTGTCATCTCTGAGCCCTGCTCTTGATAATTTAATCGCATTAACTAAACTTTTAATGGCTTGATCTTGGCCAAAAATAACGGTTTTCAAGTCTGATTCTAATTTCTGCAGATTTATTGATTCCTGATTGGAGATAGTCTGTTCAGGAATCTTAGAAATCTTAGATATAGTTTTTTCAATATGTACCTGTTTTACGGTAATTTTTTTAGAATTAGACCTAGATATATTTAATAAAGCGCCTGTTTCATCTATTAAATCAATAGCTTTATCTGGTAAAAATCTGTCATTTAGAAATCGCTTAGATAATGTAACAGCTGAATTAATTGATTCATTTGAATATTTAACATTGTGATGAGACTCATAGTTACTTTTTAAACCATCTAGGATCTTTATACACTCATCTACAGATGGCTCTAATACGTCGATTTTTTGAAATCTTCTAGATAAGGCCTGATTCTGATTAAAAACACCTCTATATTCTTGAAAAGTTGTTGAGCCAATGCATCTAAGTTTTCCTTTGCCTAATGCAGGCTTCAAAAGATTTGAGACATCCAAGCTTCCCCCAGAGGCTGACCCAGCACCAATAATTGTGTGAATTTCATCAATAAATAAAATTGGATTGTTTTGTTTATCTAAAAATTTTAGTACTGATTTAAGTCTTTTTTCAAAATCGCCTCTATATTTAGTTCCAGCAATTAACGCTCCTATGTCTAAAGAATATAATCTAGATTCATGCAAAAATTCGGGTATATCTTTTGCATTGATTAAATGGGCCAAGCCCTCAGCTATTGCAGTTTTACCAACACCAGATTCCCCAACTAATAATGGATTATTTTTAGTTCGTCTAGCTAGAATTTGTATTATCCGCTCTACTTCATCTGTTCGCCCTACTAACTGGTCAACTTTATTAGTTTCGGCTAAATTATTTAAATCAATTAAAAAATCTAATTCGTTGCTTTCTGGGGAGGACTGCGGCTCCTTACCCTCCTCTAATGGAGCTGACTCAGATTCAGAGGATGCTTCCTCTGGTTTTCCATGAGAGATATAAGAAACAATATCTAATCTTCCAATTCCTTGTTTTGAAAGAAGAAATACCGAATGAGATTCCTTTTCAGAAAAAATTGCAACTAATAAATTAATTGGTTTTACAACTCCCTTACCAGATGACTGAACATGAAAAACAGCTCTTTGAAGAACCCTTTGAAAACCTAATGTTGGTTGAACAGGCTTTTTTGCATCAGATTTAACAGGAGTATTATCTCTTACATGCTCTTCAAGATTTTCTCTTAAAGTTGCTAAATTTACATCATTTGACTCAAGGGCTTGCCGGACTTCAAAATCAGAGATAAGCATTAAGAGAAGATGTTCAATCGTAAGGTACTCAAGATTTTGATCTTGAGCCTGATCGAATAAATTTGCTATTGATTGTTCTAATTCTTTACTAAACATTAATCTGTTAAAGGCTCTATTTCACTTATGAGAGGATGCTCATGAGCTTTTGCCATTTCGTTAATTTCATGAGATTTCATTTCGGCAATCTCTTTAGGAAATATACCACATACTCCCTTTCCTTTTGTATGAACTGCAAGCATTATTTGAGTGATCTTTCGTGATCATAACCAAAAATTGATTGGAGAATATATACAACAAATTCCATGGGAGTAAAATCATCATTCAGAAGAACAACTTGATACAACGGAGGTTCCTTTAATTCTGGTCTGCCCTCTAAAACAAGCGTTCCTAAATCACCTGCACCATTGGAACCGTTAGAAGATTCTGAAGACATATAAATCCTCACATTCTTTTGATCATTTCCTTTGCAAAGCCTGAACAAGAAACCAAATTTGCGCCATCCATTAGTCTCTCAAAATCGTAGGTAACCATTTTATCTGTAATTGCAGCTTCCATTGATGAAATAATAAGGTCAGCTGCTTCAGTCCAACCCATATGTCTTAACATCATTTCAGCTGACAAAATTAAGGAACCTGGGTTCACTTTATCCTGACCAGCATATTTTGGTGCAGTACCATGCGTTGCCTCAAATAATGCAGAATCGTCTCCAATATTTGCTCCAGGGGCAATACCAATACCCCCAACACAGGCAGCGAGTGCATCCGAGACATAATCACCATTCAAGTTCATTGTTGCTATAACATCATACTCTTTTGGCCGAGTAAGTATTTGTTGAAGAAAAGCGTCACAAATTACATCTTTGACTATAATATTTTTATTAGTATTCGGATTCTTAACTGTAACCCATGGACCGCCATCTAAGTTCTCCATTATATGAATTCATACTTAACTCATATCCCCAATCTCTAAATGCTCCTTCAGTAAACTTCATAATATTTCCTTTATGAACAAGTGTTACAGACGACCTATCATTTTTAATAGCATAATCAAGGGCTTGTTTTACAAGTCTTTCAGTCCCCTGCTTAGATATAGGTTTTACACCAAGGCCAACCTCAGAAGGAAAACGAATTTGAGTAACATTAAATTGTTCTTGGAGAACTTTTACCATTGCATCTGACTCTTTAGAGCCAGCTTCAAACTCTACACCAGCATATATATCTTCAGAATTTTCNCTAAAAATTACCATGTCAACATGAGAGGGATTTTTTACTGGGCTTGGAACTCCTGCAAAATATCTAATTGGTCTTAAACACACATAAAGATCGAGAATCTGACGCAAAGAGACATTTAATGATCTGATTCCNCCTCCAACAGGAGTTGTTAATGGCCCTTTGATGCTNACGATATACTCTTTTAANGCTTCTATNGTTTCATCAGGTAACCATGTATCCGCATCATATATCTGAGTTGATTTTTCGCCACAAAAAACCTCCATCCATGCTATTTTCTTATCCCCTTTATATGCTGTCTCAACTGCATTATCTACGACATCAATCATAGCTGGCGTAATATCAATTCCAATTCCATCACCTTCTATAAAAGGAATAATTGGATTATCAGGGACTTGAAGCGATCCATCTTTTAATGTAATTTTTGAGCCTTCNTTTGGGATCTTAATATGTTTGTAAGCCATGTTATCCTCTTTAAAACGATTTTATATTGTAAAATTTGGANGAATTATACTCTAAAAAAACCTCTTAAATTAAGGTTTATAAATAAAATATGACAAATATAAATAAAACAGTTGTTGTTGGTATGTCAGGCGGAGTTGACTCGTCTGTTGCAGCTTATTTATTACAAAAAGAAGGTTATAACGTTCAGGGTTTATTTATGCAAAATTGGCAAAATGAACCGGGAGAAGTTTGTACATCAGAGCTAGATTTTAAAGATGCATCTAAAGTTTGTGATCAATTAAATATTCCATTGCATAAAGCAAATTTTAGTGATGAATATTGGGATAGAGTATTTAAAGAATTTCTTTCAGAACATGAAAAAGGAAGAACACCAAATCCTGATATTTTGTGTAATAGAGAAATAAAGTTCAAATCATTTTTAGATTATGCGATTAAAATCGGAGCTGATCATATAGCAACTGGCCACTATGCAAGACTTGAACGCAAAGGTAATCAAACTCTTTTAATGAGATCAAAAGATTTAAATAAAGATCAAACATATTTTCTTCATGAAGTTAGTGGTAATGATTTTGCTAAATGTTTATTTCCATTAGAAGGATTGACTAAGAGTGAAGTAAGAAAAATCGCTGAAATTAATNATTTTATAAATCATGATAAAAAAGATTCTGTTGGCATTTGTTTTGTTGGAGAAAGAAATCTAAAAGATTTTCTTAAAAGATTTATCAAGTTTGAAAAAGGAGATATAAAAGATTCTGAAGGAAACATTATTGGCAAACACCCAGGAGCAATTCTTTATACTCAAGGCCAAAGACAAGGCTTAAATGTTGGTGGCGTCAGAAATAAACCTGAGTTGCCATGGTACGTTTACGATAAAAATATTGAACTAAATGAAATTTATGTATGCCAGGGAGAATTTAATAATCTATTAATGAGTAGNGGATTAATTATGGAAGAAATGAAGTGGATTAATCCAACGAAAAATCCAAAAAAACTTAGTTGTCAGGTACAAGTGCGTCATAGAGGAAAGCCAATAGAATGTATAGCACACTTTTTAGATGATGGAGTGAAAGTATCATTTTCAGAAAAAATTAGAGCAATAGCTCCGGGACAATCAGCTGTGCTGTATAAAAATAATGAATGTTTAGGTGGGGGCATAATAGCAAAAGCCTTAAAAGACTAGCTATAATTTACACAATGAAAAATTATGAACTAATCTCGCCACTAGACAATCGTTACAATCAAAAAATTGTTAAATTGGCAAATAATTTTTCGGAATCCAATTTAAATAAAACTCGATTTGAAATTGAGATTGATTGGATTATTTTTTTAACCACTCAATGCGGTAAAAATTTTCAACCGCTATCCAGAGCTGCAAAAAAAAATCTTTTATCTATCAAAAATAATTTTACTGATAGATCTGCAAAAAGAATCAAAAAGATTGAATCTAAGACTAATCATGATGTTAAAGCTGTTGAATATCTTATTAGGGAGGAAATTAAGAAATATTCTAATTTAAAAAAATACGAACATTTAGTTCATTTCGCATTAACTAGCGAAGATATTAATTCATTAACATATGCAGTATTACTTAGAGATGCTAAAGATATATATATTAAAAAATTAGACTCCCTCATTAAAATATTAAATTCAAAATCTAATTCATGGTCATCAATACCTATGCTCGCCAGAACACATGGACAAGCCGCATCACCATCAACTCTTGGAAAAGAAATAAAAGTATTTCATCAAAGATTAATTCGACAAAAAGAAATACTGAAAAAGATAAAACCTTTAGCCAAGTTTAGCGGAGCCACAGGAAACTACCATACTTTACATTTAGCTGATTCGAGTATTAATTGGCCATCTAAGACTAAAAAGTTTATTTCACTATATAAAGTCCAGCAAAATCCAATTACTACTCAAATTGAACCACATGATGGAATAGCGGAAATTTGTCAATGCATTCAAAGAATCAATAATATTTTGATTGATATGAATCAAGATTTTTGGGCATACATCTCTAATGATATTTTTAAATTAAAACTTAAGGATGGTGAAGTTGGATCCTCTACTATGCCGCATAAAGTGAATCCAATTGATTTTGAAAATTCTGAAGGAAATTTGGGAATTTCAAATTCTTTAATGGGCTTCTTTGCAGAAAAATTATCAAAATCTAGATTACAAAGAGATTTATCTGACTCAACTGTTTTAAGAAATCTTGGGATGGGTTTTGGTTATGGTTATCTTGGAATTGTTTCTTGTGTACAAGGTTTAGATAAAATTCAACCTAATAAAATAAAGATTTTTTCAGAACTTTCAAATAATTGGCAGATTCTTGCTGAGGCACTTCAGATAGTTATGAAATTAGAGGGCTATGAAAATGCATACGAAGAAATCAAAAGAATAACTCGTGGTCAAAATCTCAACGAAGATTCATATTTAGATATCGTTAATTCCTTAAAAATCTCTAGAGAATCAAAAAGTAAATTAAAAAAACTTACTCCTCATACTTACCTTGGTATAGCTTCAAAATTGGCAAAAAATTAATTTTTAGTAGTATTACTACAAAATTTTAATTGCTCAAACACTGTTTTGAGTGTATTTATTTTAATTATTGACAATTATTAATTAATAAATTTTAATTCACTACATCTTTGGGGGAATTATAAATGTCAAAAACTAACTTTACATCCGAATTAGAAAAGTTAAATAAGATTCCAAAATTTTCTGAATCTAACTGGGATCCTATTAATCCAGAGTACGCAGCTAGGATGAGACTACAAAATCAGTTTAAATCAGGAATTGATATTGCTAAATATACAGCATCATTGATGAGAAAGGATATGGATGAATACGATAAAGATTCATCAGCTTACACTCAATCATTAGGATGCTGGCATGGTTTTATTGGCCAGCAAAAATTAATTTCGATTAAAAAACATTTTGGTACAACTGATAAGAAATATCTATATCTTTCAGGTTGGATGGTTGCTGCATTAAGATCTGAATTTGGGCCCCTTCCAGACCAATCTATGCACGAAAAAACCTCAGTTGCAGCACTTATAAAAGAACTCTATACATTCTTGAGACAAGCTGATGCAAGGGAGCTTGGAGGATTATTTAGACAACTAGATGATGCTAGTAATAAGGAAAAACCTTTAATTCAAAAGAAAATAGATGATTTTGAAACACATATTGTTCCAATTATTGCTGATATTGATGCAGGATTCGGTAACGAAGAAGCAACATATNTNATGGCAAAGCAAATGATTGAGGCAGGAGCATGTTGCATTCAAATTGAAAATCAAGTTTCAGANGAAAAGCAGTGTGGTCACCAAGATGGAAAAGTAACTGTCCCACATGCAGACTTTCTCGCAAAAATTAATGCAGTAAGATACGCTTTTTTAGAGCTTGGTGTAGATGACGGAGTTATAGTAGCAAGAACTGACTCATTAGGCGCNGGATTGACTAAACAAATAGCTATAACACATGAAGTCGGTGATTTAGGAGATCAATATAATTCATTTTTAGATGTTGAAGAGCTTGAACCCTCTCAGTTAAATCATGGAGATGTTTTAATTAATCAAAATGGAAAAGTCGTTCGACCGAAACGACTTCCAAGTAACTTATATCGTTTTAAAGAAGGAACAGGCGAAGCACGCTGTATACTCGATTCCATTACTAGTTTACAAAACGGCGCAGATTTAATTTGGATCGAAACTGAAAAGCCTCATATTGGACAAATTGGAGCCATGATGGATGAAATTAAAAAAGTAATTCCAAATGCAAAGCTCGTTTACAACAACAGCCCTTCATTCAATTGGACTCTTAACTTTAGACAACAAGTATTTGATGCTATGTCCAAAGATGGTGAAGATGTATCTGAATATACTAGAGAAAATTTGATGAACGAAGAATATGACGACACTGAACTTGCTATGCGAGCTGATGAAAAAATAAGAACTTTTCAAGCCGATGCTGCTAGAGAAGCTGGAATTTTCCATCATTTAATTACGCTGCCAACATACCATACTGCAGCTTTATCAACAGACAATCTTGCTAAAAAATATTTTGGTGAAATGGGTATGCTTGGGTATGTTAAAGGTGTTCAAAGAAAAGAAATCCGTCAAGGAATTGCATGCGTGAAACATCAAAATATGGCCGGCTCAGATATGGGTGACGATCATAAAGAATACTTTGCTGGTGAGGCTGCGCTTAAAGCATCTGGTAAAGATAACACGATGAATCAATTCTAATTAGTTTTCACATCCCCCTGTGTTGGTGCGTCCACATATTTGACAGGACGCACCATCCTCCAAATTTGCCATTCCGCCACAACTACCCTGAATTGGTTTATTATTTAAAATGACTCCAACTGAAATAGCAGCAAATGATATAGCTATAAGCAGAAACACTGATAAAAATTCAATCATTATAATTCCAATAATTTGATTTAATCATCATATTATTTTCTTGCATTATATACATAACTGGAATGTTATGCTCATTTGCAACTTTAATACCTTTATTNGGCCCAAGAGCATTAAGCGCTGTAGCCCATGCATCAGCANACATTGATGATTTTTCTGATACAACTGTAACAGAGTAGGATTTATCAATTAGTGATTTTTGAATTTCTGGAATAAATGTGTGGCTAGTAACAACACCATTGTCATTTAATTTAAAGTTTCTGTACTCTCCTGAGGTAGCTATTGCTAAAAATTTATTACTTCGAATTTGCATATCTGATTGATTATTCAAGGCAGATGGACTTTGGATACCTACAGTCCATGGTTCACCATGTTTTGATCCATTTACTATTATTTCTCCGCCAATATCAATTAAGTAATTATTTCTNTTTGCTTTCATNAGAAGATTCGAAATTGAATCCAATGCGTAACCTTTAGCAATTGATGATAAATCAAACTGAAAATTATCATTTTTAGTAATGGAATTATTATTTAAAAAATTAAATCTTTTTTTTGAAACTGGAAGAGCATTGTCAACCATTGAAGATTCAGGTCCAAATCCCTCTTTAATAATTAATGATCCAATAGTCACATCGTAATATCCATTTGATAATTGATGAAGATCCTCGGCAAATTTTAAAATAGTGTACATATCTGAAGAAATAACTATTTCTGTATTTATAGGTGCTGCATTAATAATTGATAGCTCTGAGGATGGTTTATAGTTTGAAGCAACAAAATCAATTCTATTTAGCTCTTGTTTAATTGATTGAATGAGAGGATCAGGTATATATTCTGTTGAAACTAATTTCCAATAAGTTCCATATATGGAACCAGATGTTTCATAGAGAGCACTCTTGTTATATTTGAAGGCAAAAAATACGCAAGCTATNCCTACAGCTAGGGCTAATAATTTAGATAAAACTAGCCTATTCAACTGATGTTCTAACCACCAAAGTCATCAAGCATTATATTTTCTGGCTCAACGCCAAGATTNATAAGCATATCAATACAAGCCTTATTCATCATTGGTGGACCACACATATAGAATTCACAATCTTCAGGAGCTTTATGAGATTTTAAATAATTATCATAAATAACTTGATGTATAAATCCCGTTAGGCCATCCCAATTATCCTCTGGTTGTGGATCAGAAAGAGCAACGTGCCAATCAAAGTTATCATTCTCTTCTGCTAGTTTATTGAAATCATTAACATAAAACATTTCTTTTAGACTTCTAGCCCCATACCAAAAAGAAATTTTCCTTTCGCTATTAATTCTTAAAAGTTGATCAAATATATGGGCTCGCATTGGAGCCATGCCTGCACCACCACCAATAAATACCATTTCAGCCTCAGTTTTTTTAGCAAAAAATTCTCCAAAAGGACCAAAAACTCTAACTTTATCACCTTGCTTTAAATTAAATACCCAAGATGACATTAACCCAGGAGGAATATCTGAAGACCCAGGTGGCGGACTTGCAACCCTAATATTAAACTTCAATACACCCTTCTCATCTGGATAATTAGCCATTGAATAGGCTCTTATGATTGGTTCAGAATTATTTGCTACGTTATCCCAAATTTTAAATTTATCCCAATCTTCCCTGTATTCATCAGCAACATCAAAGGATTTATAATCAAGATTATTATATGCGGGAGCTTCGAGTTGGACGTATCCACCTGCCTTAAAATTAACTTCTTCACCTTCTGGAAGTTTAAGTACCAGCTCCTTTATAAATGTAGCAACATTTTCATTTGAAATTACTTCACACTCCCATTCTTTAACACCAAAAACTTCTTCAGGAATGGTAATCTTTAAATCATTTTTTACTGCTACTTGGCAAGATAATCTCCAACCATCCTTTTTTTCTTTTGAATTAAAGTGAGATTCTTCAGTTGGGAGTATGGACCCGCCACCTTCAGAAATTTGACATTTACATTGACTGCATGTCCCGCCTCCCCCGCATGCTGAGGATAAAAAAATCTTATTTTCGGCAAGTGTTTGTAATAATTTGTTACCCGATGGAACAACAATCGGATTCGATGAATCTCCATTAATTTCAATCGAGACATCACCAGAGCTAACTAATTGACTGCGTGCAGCAATTATAATTCCAACTAAGAGGAGAACCACGCCTGTAAAAGAAAGGACGCCTAAAAATAAATCAATTTGCATATCTTATATATTGTTACTTATCTAAATTTTTAAAGTGAAATACCGCCAAAAGACATAAAACCAAAACTCATTAAACCAACGATTAAAAATGTAACTCCTAGACCCTGAAGGCCATCAGGAATATCTGAATATTTTAATTTCTCCCTTATACCAGCTAAGACCACTATAGCCATTGCCCAGCCAACACCAGCACCCAATCCATAGACAACACTCTCACCAAACTTAAGATCTTTTTCAATCATAAATAATGATGCTCCTAAAATTGCACAATTTACAGTGATTAAGGGCAAGAAGACTCCCAACGCATTATATAAAGCAGGTACAAATTTATCTAAAAACATTTCTAATATCTGAACAGCTGCAGCAATTACTCCTATATAACTAATTAAGCCAACAAATTCTAAATTTGCTTCTGGTAATCCAGCCCAAGCAAGGGCACCCTCTTTAAGTATTGAATTATAAATTAAGTTATTGAGAGGAACTGTAATTAGACATACAACAATAACAGCTATTCCGAGGCCAAATGCAGCATCAATTTTCTTTGATATTGCTATAAATGTACACATTCCTAAAAAAACAGACAAAGCAATATTCTCTATAAAAACAGTGGTTATAAAAATGCTGAGATAGTGCTCAAACATTTAATTCCCTTTTAGTTAAGTCTGGAGCTGTTGCATGCTTAGATAGTTTGTATTCATTTGGCTCAATTTGATCTTGTTTGTAAGCTCTTATTCCCCATATCATCAATCCGATCAAAATGAATGAACTAGGTGGAAGTAATAAAAGATTATTTGCTGGGTACCAACCACCATTCGAAACTAAAGGTAAAATCTCATATCCCATCAAAGTTCCAGCACCAAATAGCTCTCTGACAACAGCTACAGCAATTAAAATTATGCTATAGCCCAAACCATTACCCAGACCATCAAGAAAACTCACAAAAGGTTTTTCTTTCATTGCAAAAGCTTCTGCTCTACCCATAACAATACAATTTGTAATTATTAAACCAACAAAAACTGAGAGTTTTTTACTTGTCTCATAATCATATGCTTTTAGAAGCTCGTCTACGACAATCACTAAAGATGCAATAATCGTCATTTGGACAATAATTCTTACGCTGCTAGGAATATAGTTACGGATGATAGAAATAAAAAGATTAGAAAATGAAACAACGCTAGTAAGAGCAACGCACATTACTAAAGTTACTGAGAGGTTACTGGTGACTGCGAGTGCAGAACATATTCCAAGAATTTGAAGTGTAATTGGATTTTCTTCAAGTAAGGGTTTTGAAAGAATTTGTTTATATTGCTTAACTGTCATAATTTATATTCTTCAGCGTTTCTTTATAACCGCTTTTGCCAAACCAAAATAACAACATATTGGTGACGCCTCTACTTGTTAATGTCGCACCGGATAAGCCATCGACTTGATAGGATGCCATCTGATTGGATGGATCAACTTTTCCTTTTATAACTTCGATCTCAACCTCACCATCTTTATATATTGATTTTCCGTCCCACAAAGATTTCCATTTAGGATTATCAACTTCTGCACCTAATCCAGGAGTTTCTTTATGAGCATAAAATTCTAACCCTCTGATGGTATTAAGATCTTTATCTATTGCAATATATCCAAATAAAGTACCCCATAATCCATAGCCTCTTATGGGTAATATGACCTTTTCAAGATTTTGTGATGAATCAATAAGTAGATAAATCTTTCCAATATTTTCTTTGTTTTTTACTATCGCTATGTCTTCAGAAGCAGGTATTGGAGAAGAATGTTCGGGTTGTTTTGAAAAATAAACTGGATCATATGTATTAATATCATAATCACCATATTCATCTAACAAATCGCCTGTACTAAAGTTAACAAATTTAGGAGTAAGCCTTGCAAACTGTGACTCAATTGATTCATCTGGACTATAAATTGCAGCAGTCTTGAGAATCTTTATTCTTTGATCATTTAATTTATTTAAATTTTGCATATCTCTTAAACTGACAGCTGCATATGAAACTACTAATGAGCAAAAAAGACATACAAGAAATGAGACGGCGAGAGTTTTTATCACAGAATCATTCATATGAAAGAGCCCTCTTACGCCTAGCAATGTTATTTGATACGACCATATGATCTATTACAGGAGCAAAAAGATTTGCAAACAATATAGCTAACATCATTCCTTCAGGAAAAGCTGGATTAATAACTCTAATCAAAACAACTGTAACTCCAATTAATGCACCGTAGATCCATCTTCCTGTATTCGTTCCAGAGCCAGAAACAGGTTCTGTAGCCATAAAAACAAGACCAAAAGCAAAGCTACCAATTACAAAATGCCAATACCATGGAACTTGGAACATTGGATTAGTATCTGACCCAACGATATTTAGAATAGATGACATAACAAGCATACCTATAATTGTTCCTAAAATAATTCGATAAGAAGCCACGCCAGTTGCGAGCAAAATTATCGCAGCAATAGCAATAGCTATGACAGATGTTTCACCAACTGAGCCTGGTATGTTGCCTATAAAAGCATCAAACCATGAAAAATTATCACTTAAGCCCTGAAGACCGCCTTCAGCTGCATATCCAAGAGGAGTAGCGCCACTATAACCTTCAGGAGTTATTCCCGTATCAGAAAGACCAGCTATCCATACTTTATCGCCAGATAATTGAGATGGATAAGCAAAATACAAGAAAGCTCTTCCTGTAAGAGCGGGATTTAGAAAATTTTTTCCAGTTCCACCAAAGACCTCTTTACCTATCACAATACCGAATGTAATCCCCATAGCGGCTTGCCATAAGGGTAAATCAGGGGGACAACTTAAAGCAAATAAAATTGATGATACAAATAGCCCTTCATTAATCTCATGTTTACGAACTACAGCAAACAGAATTTCCCAAAGAATTCCTACAGCAAAAGTAACTGCATATATCGGAATAAAATAAACTGCACCTATCCACATTTTGGTCATAAAACTGTTATTTGTGTATCCAATAAAGTTTATGAAAATATGATGCCAATCATTTGTATTTTCTATACCTACCAAATTAAGGTAATCAAGTGTTTGATTGCCAATGTTATACATACCAAAAAACATTGCAGGGAATGCAGAAAGCCAGACAATAACCATTATTCTTTGAATATCTATTGAGTCTCTTACGTGAATTGGATTTGTCGTTTTGTGAGTAGATGAAAAAATAAAATTTTCAATGGCATCGTATATTGGAAACCATTTAGCTTGAGCTCCACCTGGCATAAAACTAGGCTTTATATTTTCATTAACAGATCTTAGCCAAGATTTCATTGAAATTCCTCATACATTTTTTCTAAATTAGAATTTAATATTGACTGATAATCATATTTACTTGGGCATACATAGCTTGCCAAGGCTAGATCCTCTGGTGCAAGCTCTAAAACACCAAGTTTTTCACCAAGCTCTATATCAAACGTAACTAAACATTTCAGCAATTGTGTAGTTAGTATGTTTAATGGCATTATTTCTTGATAAGAAGAAATAGGAACAATTGCCCTATTACCTCCATTCATTGATACATTAAATTTAAATTCTTCTGGTTTAATCCAGCTTGATATAAAAGCTGGTAACATCGAGTGTAACTTTGATCCAGGCATAGCCCAATTAAATAAAATATCGTTAGATTCGTCAGGTATAACAGAGACCTGATTATCAAATGCACTTAAATAATTCATTACATTTTCGGCAGTATGGCCATTTAGAATAGATCCTGAAATAATTCGAGAATTATCTAAAACTTTACCAGCTGAGACTTCAGATAAATTTGAGCCATATTTCAATTTAAGAATTTTTGGGTCATGTACATTAGGCCCACCAAAGGAAATTAATTTTTCAGAACGTAAAATTTTATTTTTAAGAAGATATCCAATCGAAATTACCTCTTGCCAGGAAATATTCCAAACAGATCGANTTTGACCAACAGGGTATAAAAAATGTATATGAGATCCAACTAATCCAGCTGGATGAGGACCTNTAAATTGTTTGTAAGTTACATTTGGGACTGATTGATCAAAGTTTTCATTTTGATAAGAGCAAAAAACTTTAATGTTGTTATCAATTGAGGCTATGAATTTTAATCCATCATTAAAAAGCTCTTGATCATCATTAATTTTTATTAATTCAAATGGATCNACTGATAATGGATTTGTATCACAAGCATTTATGAATATAGCAGATGGTAATGTGTTTGGATCAGGCATTCTATTATANGGACGCGTTCTAAAATATGCTAAAGNCCCAGTATCAACTAAGAAATCAATTTGGTTGTTGNAGTCATCAAAATTAAAATTAATAGGNTCGATTGAAGAATCTTCATCAATGACTAGTGAAATAAATCTTCTTTTTTCACCTCTATTAATTGAAGTTACAACTCCCGATAAATGAGATGTAACAAATGTTCCAGGATTTTTTTTATTTTCAAATAATTTTTGTCCAGATTGAACAATATCACCCTCATCAACCATCATTGTAGGCTTGAGGCCTACATAATCTGCACCTAAAATTGCTACAGAATTTACCGCAGTCGACGAATCCAAATCCAATGATGGACTTCCAGAGATTGGTAAATCTAAGCCTTTGTTGGTTTTTATCACAGTACCCTTCAGTAAAATCTGTGTTAATTATAATTAATTATTACTATTGTTTATATAAAAAA
>JGI24820J26691_1000136_pt1 | contig 19800 bp, 18 predicted proteins | sample METZYME_5_50m_FD_26691 | JGI IMG/M metagenome (IMG submission 26691) | reverse complement strand
GGCATTCAAACCAAGGGGAAGCACTATCTTGCAAGGTCGAGTAATATATCAAAATTCACAAATCAACGTTTTCAATATACTCAATTGACAACTGATGCAGAACCAATTTTTGAGGATAAAAATTATGAACTTAAAAGGTTAGACCATAAAAATTCTGAAACTAATTGCGAAAATCTAATTATCTTTGATAGTAATCTAAATGCTCAAGAATTATCAGATTTAAGCGAAAGATATAAAACTATCTTTTTTGTATTAATCGATAATTACTCAAGAAAAATTAAATTATCTCATAGGGTAATGAGTTTCAAAGCATCTCTTATTAAAAATATTTCTGAATTAATCTCGAACGCAAAAATTATTAATTTAGAAGAACTTGAAAACCTACTTTCCAAAAATCCAAAAATTGATGTGATATACCCCTTTGTCGGTGAAAATTTAGATATCCTCAATAAGTTAAGTGTCAAACTTAAAAGCCAATTGAATTTTAAATATAAAAATCAAGATTTATACTCATGGCAGTTTTCAAATAAGGGTTTTTTCAATTTCAAAAAAAATATTCCAAATATTATAAATAAATTTAATTTAACTCATGAATAACAAACAATAATTCTTATCCAATTCCAACTGGAAGAGTAAAAAGATTTTTCGGTCTAAGTAAAACAACATTAAATATTGCCGGTAACGTTGCACTGGCTGCATCTAAAAATTACATCACCCAAAATAATGTAGATTTTAAAGAATTACTTTTAACAAAGGAAAATTTTACAAAATTTGTAACTCAACTTTCCATTATGCGTGGGGCTGCCCTTAAAGTGGGACAATTATTATCTTTAGAGACTGGTGAGTTTTTGCCAAAAGAAATCAATGAAATTTTATCAGCATGCAGAAATCAAGCTTATTCAATGCCAAAAACACAAGTGATTAAGGCACTAAAAAACGAATGGGGAGAAAATTTTGAAAAGAAATTTAGTATTTTTCAATTTGTACCAGTTGCTGCGGCCTCAATAGGTCAAGTTCATAAAGTAAAACTTAAAGAAACAAATGAGACTCTAGCAGTAAAAATTCAGTACCCAGGTGTGAAAGAAAGTATCGACGATGACATAGATAATCTTGGATTGATACTAAAAAGTACAAAATTATTGCCAGCCTCGATTGATATTGAAAATTTGTTAGTAATTGCAAGCCGACAACTGCACAGAGAAGCATGCTATAAAACTGAATTAAAATACTTAGACAAATTTTACAATTACTTCAAAAATAATGAAATTTTAGAAGTGCCAAAACCTAATTTTAAATATTCAACAGATAATATTATTTGTATGGAATTTAAAAATGGAGTGACAATAGAAAAAGTGGCCTCTAGACCTCAAAAAGAAAAAGAGTTTATTTTTTACAATCTAGTTAAACTTTTGTTTTCAGAAATCTTTGAATTAAATTGTATGCAAACTGATCCTAATTATGCAAACTTCTTGTATAATGTAGATAAGAAAAAGATTATTCTTCTTGATTTTGGATCCTGTGTTGACATCAATGAAAAATATAAAGAAAATCAGAGCTTCTGAAATCAATAGTCAATAAGGACCATGATCAATCAAAAAATATTTTATATAAGCTTAACATTATAGATCAGAACCTGCCTCTCAATATTAAGAGTAAAATACTAGATCATTTTTTTGAAATCTCTGAAGAATTGAATAGTGAGTTTGGGTTTGATTTTAAAAATACAAATGTAATNGATAGAATGAATGAGTTAAGTGAAGAAATTATCAAACTTGAAAAACCTATTTCATTACCTGACTCTGAAATACTAATGATACAAAGAAAAATAAGTGGACTTTTCTTTCTTGCTAGAACACTAGAAGTAAAATTGAAACTTAGTGAATTTTTTATAAAATATTCAAAAAATTAGCCATTTCGGTATGTATAAGAATAGCCATTAATTGCAGGAGCACCTCCTAGGTGTGCATAAAGTATTTTGGAGCCCTTTTTAAAAAAACCTTTCTTTGCAAGATCAATCATTCCTTGCATTGATTTACCCTCATAAACTGGATCAGTTATCATCGCCTCAGTTCTAGCAGCCAATCTCATAGCTTCATTTGTTTCTNCGCTCGGAACTCCATAGGCTGGATATGCATAATCTGGATTGATAATTATTTCATCATCNCGGACAGTTCTGCCTAATTCAACAAGTTCAGCAGTGTTATCGACTATTTCCCTTACCTGTTTTTTAACTTTGTCAGGTGTGCCAGATGCGTCAATACCAATTACTTGACTCGCACGATCATCTTCAGCAAAACCAACAATCATTCCTGCTTGCGTTGATCCTGTAACTACACACACGATAATATAGTCAAATTTTACATTCATCTTATTTTCTTGTGATCTTACTTCATCAGCAAAGCCAACATAACCTAATCCACCATATTTATGTACTGATGCTCCTGCAGGTATTGCATAGGGTACTCCTCCTCTATCTTTAACTGACTGAAGCGCCTCCTCCCAACTCTTTCTGATACCAATATCAAATCCATCACTCACTAATCTACTATCTGCACCCATAAGCCTTGTAAGCAATATGTTTCCGACCCTATCATAAACTGCATCATCGTGAGGAACCCAACTTTCCTGGACAACAACACACTTCATTCCAATTTTAGCTGCAGTAGCTGCAACCATTCTGGTATGATTTGATTGGACACCTCCAATCGATACTAACGTATCTGCTCCAGAAGCAATCGCATCAGGAACAATATACTCAAGTTTTCTCAATTTATTTCCACCCATGGCTAAGCCTGAATTACAATCATCACGTTTTGCAAAAATTTCCACATCTGCACCAATTGCTTCACTCAAACGAGGTAAAAACTCTATTGGTGTCGGTCCATAAGTAAGAGGATATTTCTCAAATTTATTTAGATTCATAAAATTTTATTTTATTTTTTTTANGTAAATATTTTATAGTGAATGTTACCCTTAGAAAATAATAAATGGAGCAATAAAATGACAAATGACATCAGTGAATTAGAGTACTTATTGTTTAATATTAACAGACCTGTTGTATGTACTAAGTGTTCGGATGAATTTATTGAGGGTTCTACTGATGCAAAATCATTACAGGAATATACTAAGTTAGATGTAGGCTTTTCTGACAGAGGCTTCCAAGTATGGTGCAGAAGGCACGAACTCAATGTGTGTCATTTTAATTTTGATGGGCAAAAACCTGAGGTNGACTTTAGATGTCTGGAGAAAAAGGATCCCAAATAGAAACGGGGCCGCTCAATTTCCCCGAAAGGTNTTTTTACGGCCCCGAAACACGTCACGATCTTGAACAAACTCCCCGAAGGGCTTTCGGACTTTCACGCTCCGATAAAAAAATGATATATAAAAATAAAAAAATTTTCAAAAAATTAATGATCAATATTTCTGGTTAGCTTGTGGATATGTGGATAAAGAACGATAAAACTATTTTGATAGCGCGACCTTTTTTTCATTAATTGGATAATGCATTAAAGCTGAAGCAAAACCCAGAAAAACACACGCCCACCACATAACATCATAAGAACCGTAGAAGTCATATAATCTACCTCCAAACCATGATCCCATGAACGACCCAATCTGATGAGACAAAAATGCAAAGCCATACAACATAGACATATATTTTGATCCAAAAATTACAGAAATAATACCACTTGTTAAGGGAACGGTTGAAAGCCATAAGATACCCAAAAGTGAGGCAAAAATAATAATAGTGATTTCTGTTTTAGGTAGAAATATAAAAACTAAAAATAAAATTGATCTAAGCGAATATAGTATAACAAGCAAATCTTTTTTGGACCTACTATCCCCCAGGTATCCAAACATCAGGGTGCCTATTACATTGAATAATCCAATAAGCGCAAGTGACCATGATCCTATCCAAAGAGGTAAGGATAAATCATCAAGGTATGCCGGGAGATGTGTTGCTACAAAGGAAACATGAAAACCGCACACAAAAAATCCCAGCGTTAGGAATACATAACTTTTATTAGCAAATGCTTCACTTAATACTTGAGATAGAGTTTGTTTAATTTGATCGCTATCTTCCTTTGCACTTGAAGAAATGCTTATTGTAAGAGCAAATAAAACCATGATTAATGATATAAAACACAGATAAATTATTGATTGTTGCCATGATGACATTTCTATGAGCATTCCAGTAAATGGAACAATTAAAAATTGACCGAGAGAGCCAGCGGCCATCACAACACCAAGTGCTAATGTTTGATTTTTTCCAGTAACTGCTTTACCAACAGCGCCGAGAATTACAGCTGTACCACATCCAGCACAACCAAATCCAAATATGACCTGTGAGAAAACTAGAAATAGGGAGCTCTCAACATGAGCCATCATGTATAAACCTATTAGAAAAAAGATTACTCCATAAAGCCCAGCTACGGCAGAATTAAATTTATCAGCTATTGCTCCAAATATAGGAGATCCGATACCGATCATGAGGAACTGGATGGCAATTGCAAAACCAAATACTTCTCTACCAGTTTGAATATGTTCTGAAATTGGAATTAAGTATAAGCCAGAGGAATGCCTAACGCCGAACGAAATCAGAAGAAGAACACAGCCTCCAATAATTACAAGAACTGGAAATGAATGCTTATAAAAGTCTAGTTTCATCTAATATCCTTCATTTTANNNTGGCGGAAAGGATGGGATTCGAACCCACGATACGGTCACCCGCATACACGCTTTCCAAGCGTGCGCCTTCAACCACTCGGCCACCTTTCCTCATTCAACTTTTAGAGCAGCTATAAATGCTTCTTGAGGGATTTCTACTTTGCCATAAGTACGAAGTCTTTTTTTTCCCTTTTTTTGCTTATCTAAAAGCTTACGTTTTCTATCTGTGGCTCCCCCACCATGAATACGATCAATCACATTCTTGCGGTAACCACTCACAGTCTCACGAGCAATAATTTTACCTCCAATTGCAGCTTGAATAGGAATATGAAATTGATGTCGAGGTATTAATTCTTTCAACTTTTCACAGACTGCTCTACCTTTTTTTTCAGAAGCATTTTTATGAACAATTATAGATAGTGCATCAACAGGCTCATCATTAACAAGTATGCTTAATCTCACTAAATCACTCTCAATGTATTCGTCAATTTCATAATCAAAACTTGCATATCCACTTGAAATTGATTTTAGACGATCATAGAAATCAAAAACTATTTCATTTAAAGGCAATTTATAAATTAGAATTACTCTTGAGCCTGAATATGAAAGCTCTATTTGCATTCCACGCTTATCTTCACAAAGTGAAATGATACTACCCAAATACTCATCTGGGCAAATTATAGTTGCTTTAATCCAAGGTTCAGAAATTGATTTAATGGTCATAGTTTCTGGCATGTCTGCTGGATTATGAAGCTCTAAATTAGAACCATTTGTAAGCTCAATATTATAAATAACACTTGGTGCAGTTGTAATTAAGTCTAAATCAAATTCGCGGTCTAATCTCTCAACAATAATTTCCAGATGTAGCAAGCCTAAAAATCCACATCTAAATCCCATTCCAAGAGCAGTAGATGTTTCTTGTTCGTAGTGAAAACTAGAGTCATTAAGTTTAAGTTTTCCAAGTGCATCTTTCAAAAATTTAAAATCAGCAGCATTAGTTGGGAATAGACCACAGAAAACTACGGGCTGACTGGGCTTAAAGCCAGGAAGTGGTTGTGTTTTCTTGTCGTTAAGAGAAACAATTGTGTCACCTACTTGAGTTTGTGCAACTTCTTTTATTGCAGCAGTAATAAATCCTAGTTCACCGGCTTTGATACAATCTTTCGCAACCATTTTTGGGGTGAAGCATCCAACTCTTTCAATGAGGTGCTTAGTATTTGTTTGATGAAATCTTACGTCCATTCCTTTATTTAAGATTCCATCGATAACGCGAACAAGAATTACAACACCAAGGTATGCATCATACCAACTGTCAACAAGCATAGCTTTAAGGGGTTCTTTCTCATTACCTTTGGGTGGTGGCAAAAGGTTAACAATTGACTCAAGAACGTCCTCAATCCCAGTTCCAGACTTTGCTGAAATCTCTAATACATTAGACGTATCAATGCCGAGTATGTCTTTGATTTGAGCTTTAACTCTCTCTGGATCAGATGCAGGTAAATCAATTTTATTTAATACTGGAATAATAATATGATCATTATCAATAGCTTGATAAAGGTTTGCTAAAGTTTGAGCTTCCACTCCCTGACTTGCATCAACTACAAGTAAAGATCCCTCACATGCAGATAAAGATCTATTAACTTCATAACTAAAGTCTACATGTCCAGGAGTATCAATAATATTAAGTAAAAATTTTTCTCCACTCTTAGAATTATACTCAAGTCTGACTGTTTGAGCTTTGATGGTAATACCTCTCTCACGCTCAATGTCCATTGAGTCAAGCACTTGAGCTTTCATCTCTCGTTCAGATAGTCCACCACAAAACTGTATCAATCTATCAGCAAGAGTTGATTTACCATGATCAATGTGGGCAATAATAGAAAAATTACGTATGTTTTTAATCTCAGACATTATAACAAATTATGATCTAACGGATCCAGAGGTAGATTTTTCAATAGACTTTACAATTTTTGAACAGATATCCTGTATCTCATTATCTTTGAGAGTTCTATCACTAGCCTGTATTGTAACCTTTATTGCCATAGATTTTTTGTTAGGACCAAGACTTTCATCTTCAAATATATCGAATATTTCGACATCCCTGATCAAATCTTTATCTACTTTTTTTGCACTCTCCTCTAAATCTAGCGCTCTTATGTGTTGATCAACTACAAAAGCAAAATCTCTTTTCACACTTTGAAATTCACTCAAATTAATATCAACCTTACTATTCAGCTTTCTCGCTGACTCAGGCATTTGGTCAATTAATAATTCGAAAGCATTGACCTTATTTTTAATTTTAAAGCTCTTAATGACTCTTGGATGCAATTCTCCAAAATAACCTAATCTAATTTTTTTATTTAATATAATGCTTGCTGATCTTCCAGGGTGCATCCATTCTGGACTTTCATCATCTAAAGTAATTTTTTTTTCATCATCTAAAGTAATTTTTTTTTGATTGGGTATTAAGTAATCAATCAAATTAACGATATCATTTTTAATATCGTAAACATCGTATTGTTGCTCAGCATGCCTCCACGATTTTTTCTTATTTATTCCTGACTTTAGACCAACCACTGAGTTAAATTGATCACCAGGAGTAGATGACGTATATTGGCTCCCTGCCTCAAATATCTCAAAGTTTTCAATATCTCTTGATTGGTTTTTTTTAATGGCGTTTAAAAGATTTGGTATCAAGCTTGGACGTAGTATGTCTTGATCCTCAGATATTGGATTTACAATCCTAAGATTATCTATATTACCAAAAAAGTTGCAATCTTTGGAATTAGCAAAAGAATATGTAACTAATTCATTATATCCTAAACTCGCAATATATCTTTTTGCTTTAGAAAGATTTTTCTGTCGATAGTTTAAAATTGACTCATTGATTTTTTTAGAAGATCTAATATTAGATTGTGGAATAAAATCGTAACCCTTTATACGAATAATTTCTTCACTAATATCTGCTTCACAATCGATATCTTGTCTCCATGTTGGGATCACACAGTTGATTTTCTCTCCTGCTTCTTTGCATTCAATACCCAAAGAGCTGAGTATTTCTATTACTTCTGATTTCTCAATACTTAAACCTAATCTTTTGTTGATTTTATTTACTGATATTTCGAAAGATTTTTTAGTATCATCAATAGAACCAGATACCACAGTATGACTGAATTCTCCTCCACATATCTCTGAAATTAATTGAGATGCCTGATCTATACCTCTGATTACAGACAATGGATCAATACCTCTTTCAAATCTGTATCTTGCATCACTTAATATTGATAATTTTCTTCCAGTTTTAGCAGTATTTATTGGGTCGAATAATGCGGACTCTAATAGAACATTAGTCGTATTTTCTGAACATCCTGTACTTTCTCCTCCCATTATGCCGCCAAGCCCAAGTGGACTCATGTCATCAGCAATTACGCACATTCCCTTACTTAATGCATATTCTTTTTCATCTAAAGCTTTGAGTGTTTCTTTATCTTTTGCTGATCTAACAATAATATTTTTATTTATTTTATCAGCATCATAGACGTGTAACGGTCTATTTTGATCGTACATAACATAATTTGTAATATCTACCAATGCAGATATAGGTCTAAGTCCTATTGATTTTAGTTTTGATTTTAACCAGTCCGGGCTTTCACAATTTTTAACATTTTTAATATAACGACTTGCAAAAGCTGGGCACATTACTTGATCCTCAATTTTTACATCAACAGGAGAGTCAAACGATCCATCAATTTTTGAAAATTCTTTANGTAAGTAGTTACCCGATTTGGAAGCTGAGAGATCACGTGAAATTCCACTTACCCCAAGACAGTCTTGTCTATTGGGAGTTATTCCAATTTCAAAAAAAGTATCATTCATACCACTTATTTCTGCATAACTTGAGCCTACTTTTACACTATCATCTAATCTTATTATGCCGTCATGTTCATCTGAAATACCAAGTTCATACTCAGAACACATCATTCCTTGCGATTCTACTCCTCTAATTTTTGATACTTTTAATTTCATTTGATTGACTGGGATTATCGATCCTGGTGGCGCATAAACAACTTTCATGCCTTTTTCAACGTTAGGTGCTCCACATACGACATCAACTTTTTCTTTTCCTGTATCTACCAGACATAGTTTTAATTTATCTGCATTAGGATGTTTTTTTTCTTCAATTACTTCTGCAACTATAAAATCTCTGAACGCCAAGCTTGCATCATTAAAAGACTCAACTTCCAAACCGATAGATGTAAGCTTTTCTGAAATTTCAATTGCATTTAACTGTGTGTCTAAATGCTCTTTAAGCCAAGAAAAAGAAAATTTCATCAGCTAAGATCCCTCAATATTGATGGAGTGTTAAGTGGCTGGAAACCATAATGTTTGTTCCATCTGAGATCATTATCAAAAAATGTCCTTAAATCACTTATTCCATATTTTAACATTGCTAGCCTTTCAATGCCCATTCCAAATGCATATCCTTGGAATTGATCAGGATTTATGTCAACATTTCGAAGAACGTTTGGATGAACCATTCCACAACCCAATACTTCAAGCCATTCTTTACCATCGCCAATAATAAGTTGGTTTCCCTTTCTTGTGTAGGCTATATCTACTTCGGCTGAAGGTTCAGTGAATGGAAAGTGACTAGGTCTAAATCTCATTTTTAATTCACTTGTTTCAAAAAAACTTTTAAGAAAAATTTCTAAACAACCTTTTAAATGGCTCATATTACTTTCCTCATCGATAACAAGCCCTTCTACTTGATGGAACATTGGAGTATGAGTTTGGTCGTTATCGCACCTGAATGTTTTACCAGGAGCAATAAGTCTTATTGGTGGTTGCTGTTCTAACATACTTCTTATTTGAACAGGTGATGTGTGGGTTCGTAATACGTTAGGCATACCATCTGTTTCTGTCTTTACATAGAAAGTATCATGCATTTGACGAGCAGGATGATTCTCAGAAGTATTAAGAGCTGTAAAATTATTGTAATCAGTTTCTACTTCAGGACCTTCGGCAACAAAAAAATCTAAATCACCGAAGATTTCAATTACTTCATCAACTACTTGAGTGATTGGGTGAATAGTCCCTTGTTTAGACTCAACGTTTAAAGTCAAATCAATTTTTTCGGTTTCTAACTTTTCATTAAGAATGAGCTCTTGCAACTCATTATCTTTCGTGTCAATTAATTCGAGAATTTTACCTTTTAAGATATTTAGTTGTTCCGCATTTTCTTTTCTTTGATCTGCATCAAGTGAAGAAAGCTCTTTCATTAGTAATGAAATTTTTCCCTTCTTACCTAGATAACTAAGTCTAAATTCTTGTAATGTCTCCAGGCTGCTAACTGATGAGAAATCTTTTTCGATATTTTTTTCTAAATCCTTATAGTTTTGCATTTGTTTAGATATTATCAGATTTGGATATCTTCTGTAGCTTAATTATTAAGTAACTGAGAAGTTGGGGTCTGGCTATTTTACTGAAGATTGAACTTGTTCAGCAATGTGCTTGAAGGAATTTGGTTCGTTCATTGCTAGGTCCGCAAGTATCTTTCGATCCAGAGATACATTAAGTTTTTTCAATCCATTAATAAATACGGAATAAGAAATACCATGTTCTCTAGCACCTGCATTGATTCTTTGAGTCCATAATGATCTAAAGTCTCTTTTTTTGACTCTTCGATCTCTATATGCATATTGCATTGACTTTTCAACAGCCTGCTTAGCTACTCTAAAGGTATTCTTTCTTCTACCTCTAAAACCTTTTGCTTGTTTTATAACTTTTTTATGTCTTGCGTGTGCGGTAACACCACCTTTGACTCTTGCCATCTAAAATCCTTTAACCGTAAGGTAAAAACTTTTTAACTATCCTAGCATCCTGATCAGACAAAATTGTAGAACCACGTTGATTTCTAATTTGATTATTAGTTCTTTTAATCATTCCGTGTCTTTTTCCACTTTGGTAAGACTTAACTTTACCTGAGGCTGTAAGCCTAAATCTTTTAGTGGCACCTTTTTTTGTTTTCAGTTTGCTCATTGAATGTGGTTTATAGACCTTAGAATGGAAAAAATCAAAGGTTTTTAGTTTTATAATTGTTGGAAGGAACTAGCTAATTTGCTGTAAATATCATTGTAAACTGGCGGCCTTCAAGTTTTGGTTCTTGTTCAATCTTACTTATCTCACCCATTCGCTCTCTTATTCTTTCCATTAAACTTTCAGCAATATCGTGATGCTCGAACTCTCGTCCTTTAAATCTTATAGTGAATTTCACTTTATCACCTGCACCAATAAACTTTTGGGCTGCTTTAATTTTAAAATCATAGTCATGAACATCAATACCAGGTCTCATCTTAATTTCTTTAATTGTAATCTCTTTTTGTTTTTTCTTGGCAGTACTAGCCTTTTTTTGAGCTTCATACTTAAACTTTCCAAAATCAAGAATTTTACAAACAGGAGGATCCACTTGGGGAGAAACTTCTACGAGATCAAGGCCAACATCTCTTGCTTTTTTTTGAGCATCTGTTGTGTCTACGACACCAATATTATTACCTTTCTCGTCTATGAGTCTTACTTTTGATGATGTTATGAATTCGTTGATACGGAACTGGGGGCCTTTTGAACTTTGATTAGACCTATTATTTTTTCTTTGAACTACGATGTTAATCTCCTTAATGTATTAATGGCTCGGCATCATACATTCTTTTTCAAAAAAATCATTTAATTTTTCAACATTTATTTTTTCTTGATCTTCTTTTCCTAAAGTACGCAATGTAACTGATCTTTCTGCCAATTCTTTTTTACCGAGAATAATCATATAAGGAACTTTCTTTAGTGAATTTTCCCTTATTTTGTAACTTATTTTCTCATTTCTTAAATCTGTTTGAACTCTTATGCCATTATTTTTAAGTTGTTCGTTTATTTCGTCAGCATATTCATTCAGTTCAGAAGTTATTGGAGCAATGATAGCTTGCACTGGAGCAAGCCATGCGGGAAGTTTACCTGCATAGTGCTCTAATAATATACCAGTGAATCTCTCTAACGAACCAAAAAGTGCTCTATGCAGCATAACAGGATTTTTTTTAGCTCCATCATTTGAAACATAATTTCCTCCTAGCCTTTCTGGCATGTTTAAATCAACTTGAAGTGTTCCGCATTGCCATTCTCTTCCAATAGCATCTCTTAGTACAAACTCTAATTTTGGTCCATAGAAAGCACCTTCACCAGGATTGAGAGAATATTCTAGTCCAGTGGCCTCCATCGCCTCTTTAAGGGCTTTTTCAGATTTATCCCAAATATCATCACTACCAACCCTTTTCTCTGGTCTATCTGAAAATTTTATTGAAACGTTTTCAAATCCAAAATCTTTGTAAATACTAAGCACAAGATCACATACCTTCTTGCTCTCTTCAGTTATCTGGTCCTCAGTACAAAATATATGTGCATCATCTTGTGTAAATGCCCTTACTCTCATTAATCCATGTAACGCCCCTGAAGGTTCATATCGATGCACTTTTCCAAATTCTGAAACTCGGAGAGGTAAATCTCTATAACTTTTGATNCCTTGCTTATAAACTTGAACACACCCTGGACAGTTCATTGGCTTAAGAGCGTAAACTCTTTCTTCGCGAGCTTCGGTAGTAAACATATTATCTCCAAATTTTTCAAGGTGGCCTGATAACTCCCAAAGTGACTTGTCCATAATGTCGGGTGTATTGATTTCCTCATACCCTGCGTCTTCTTGTCGTTTACGCATGTAGTCGATCAAGGTTCTAAATAAGGTCCATCCTTTTGAGTGCCAAAACACTGAACCAGGTGCTTCTTCCTGAAAATGAAAAAGATCTAATTCTTTCCCTAATTTTCGGTGATCTCTTTTCTCAGCTTCTTCAAGAAAAAGAAGATAATCATCAAGTTCTTTCTGTGTTTCCCATGCAGTTCCGTAAATACGCTGTAACATTTCATTGCTAGAGTCACCCCGCCAGTAAGCTCCCGCAACTTTTGTTAATTTAAATGCAGTTCCAACTTCACTAGTTCTATTTAAATGTGGTCCCCTGCAGAGATCAGGCCAATCTCCATGAAAGTAGACTTTCAATTCTTCATCAACAGGGATATCATTGATAATCTTAATTTTATAAGTTTCATTTTTATCTTCAAAAAATTTGATTGCATCTTTTCTTGAAAAAACTTTGTATGTTATCTCTAAATCTTGTTTAACTATTTCTTTCATTTTGGCTTCAATGACCTCTAGGTCATCTAGAGTAAAGGGCTTATCTCTTGCAAAGTCATAGTAGAATCCATTTTCAATTGGCGGGCCAATAGAGACTTGCGTTTCTGGAAATAGTTCCTGCACAGCCATGGCCATTATATGTGCACAATCGTGCCTTAAAATTTCTAAATGTTCAGCTTTATCACTCATCTTCGGACTTTATTTATACCATCTATTTGCAATTGAGAATGAATTTTATCAAATACTTCTTTTGCAGGCAGAGTACTTAAATCTGCTCTTGTTATACTTTGAAAATTACTTGTTATAATACTAACTTTTTCAGGAGATGTATGTGAACCGAATATAGATAGTCCTTTACAACCTAAATGTGCCGCTAAATGAGCTGGTCCCGTATCATTCGATATAACAAATAAAGACTCTTTTAAAATTTTTGCTAATTGAAAAAAATCAGTCGGTTCTTCATGGTTCATAATTAATTTTGCATCGAAATCACGCGCTTGACTTATTTCTCCAGGGCCAGGAATGATTACAACATCAACCTGTAAACTTTGTTCATTTATAATATGTATTAACTCTTTATAATAAGGCCAACGTTTTTGTGGATGTTTTTTTGAACAAAAAGGAAAAATAACAATATAGGTATTTTCCTCTAATCCACTTTCAAAGTTTTTATCTACCATCCATTCAATTTGAGGAGTATCGGTAAATTCAGTCTTTACACCTGATCTTTCTAACTGTATGGAAAAACGCTCAAGTATACTTTTTTTATCAAAATCCTCTTTTTTTTCATTGTCATAAAGAATTGATCTTGATGAAGACCAATTATTAATTTTCAAAATATTATTTCTATAGAACTCTGTTCTAGCTGAATTTTGAAGATCATAAACTTTTTGAAAATTATATTTAATCAACTTACTCTTTAATTGATTAAGGTAAATAAGATTCCACCTGGGCTTACGTTGATCAATTATTATTTCATCTAAGAATGGACATTGCTTCATCAACTTTTTATACGGCGGCGTTGTAAGCAAAGAAATGTTTGCATCTGGATGATTATTGCGGATATCTCTGAGGCAACCATTAATCTGAATTAAGTCTCCAAATGATCCATGTTTTATTATCAAAATATTAGATTTCATTTATCAAGGACTGTTTTGTAGAATTTAATAGTTTCATCACACATTCTTATTTTTGTGAAATTTTCTTTTATATGATTAATACAAGATCTGATGGTTTCAGGTTGCTTGTAAATTTCACTATCTATGGAATTCTTTAATTTTTTTGTCAAATCCTCGATATCATTTGGCATGAAAAGATAACCAGTTTCATTGTCAATGACTGTTTCTTTGGAACCACCGTGATTGGAAGCAATTACAAATTTTCCCATTGCTTGAGCTTCAATCGCAACTCTACCAAATGCTTCTGGGTCAGTTGATGCAGTTATTACCAAATCAGCTAATGCATAGAATGTATTTATATCATGTCTTGAACCCGTAAAAATAACATTGTTTTGAAGTTCATGTTCTTCGATAAAATTGATTAAATCATTTTTAAGTTTTACATTTTCATCAGGTCCAACAAAAATTAATTTTATATTTTGATATGAATTATTTAATTTTTTAATCGCTTTAAGTGTCAATAAGTGACCTTTCCATCCAGTTATTCTTCCNGGAAGAAGGATTTTTATGTCATCATTTTTAATATTGAGTTCTTCAGAAATAGCATTGATTTCATTTTGATAATCTTTTTCGTTATTAAAAAAATTCAGGTCGATACCACGTTTTATAACAGCCACGAGTGGAGGCTTAATTTTATAATATCTGATAGATTCTGAATTGATATATTCTGAAATTGCAATGGTGCCGTGGGTTCTTAACATCACAGAATTGTAAAGTTTTTTAATTGGATTATTATAATTATAAGTGCCATGAAATGTTGCAACAAATTTTACATTACACATTTTAGATGCTAATAAACAACTCCAAGCTGGCGCTCTACTTCGTGCATGAAGAATACTAATATTATTTTTTTTAATAATTCTGGATATTGCGAATGCGTTGAATAAGATTCTTATTGGATTTTTGGTGTGCACCTTCATTTTAAAAATACACTCAGAATTATTTAATTTATTTTCATTAACGCCACCATTTGTAACGATAAAAGATACTAAATTTTCCTGTTCAAGATGATTAGCTATGTCAATACAGCCTTGAGATGCACCACTCACATCGAGATTTGGAATAACTTGCAATACTGCAATTTTTGATTGCATATGATATATCTAATCGTTAAATGGCAGTTAGTAAATCATTATGAAATTAAATATCAATTATCTGAAATCTTCTTTTGGTGAAAATTTGGCTTACAGCCATGAAGAAAATGGTTCTAAGACTTCGGTTTTTTTCTTTGGAGGTTATGCATCTGATATGACAGGAACTAAAGCCACTGCTCTAAGTCAATGGTGTGAGAAAAATAATTATAACTTTATTAGATTTGACTATTCTGGACATGGTAAATCTGAGGGAAATTTTGAGGATGGAGGTATAACAAAATGGAGTTCAGAGGCAACTGAGGTCTTGAAGAGTTTTTCAAATGAGAAAAATATTGTTATTGGTTCTAGTATGGGTGGATGGATTTCGTTAATCGTTTCATTAAGAAACTTAAATTTAATCTCAGCTTTAATAGGAATTGCATCAGCTCCTGATTTTGTAGTTGGAGAATGGAATAGGTTAAGTGATGAACAAAAAGCTCAAATTAAAAATGACGGGAAAATTATTATTAACTGGGATAAATACAATGATGATTACACCATAACTTATAAATTTCTTAAAGATGGAATGAACAATATGTTACTTAATTCTGCAATAAATGTTGATTGTCCCATAAGACTATTACATGGCCGACTTGACCAAGTAGTAAGTTATGAAACATCAGAAAAGATAATAGAAAAGATTACAAGTAAAAATAAAAAACTAACAATTATTGAAGATGGCGATCACAGTTTGTCAAGAGAGAGTGATTTACAGCTCTTATTTGACAATATTAGAGAATTGTCATGAATAATGTTACATTAAATAATTACCTTTTATTGGTTTTTCTTGGAGCAGTTTGGGGAGCATCATTCGTTGCTATTAAATTTGGAAACGAAATGTTTAATCCTATTGAAGTTGGTTTTTTTAGGACACTCATAGGAGCTCTTTTTCTTCTTATAGCAGTGAAATTCAGATCTGGATCACTAGGATTAATTAGTAAAAATACAAAAACTTACTCAATCATTGGATTATTTAATGCATCGGTGCCATTTACTCTAATACCCTATGGATTACTTTCGATGCCAAGTAATATCGGTGTAATAATAATGTCAGCAAATCCTTTTCTTGCTTTGATACTAGCTCACTTCTTTACCTTAGACGAAAAATTAAATTTAAGAAAATTGATTGGTACTATTATTGGATTTTCAGGAGTAATCTTCGCCGTTGGTGTTCAAGTATTTGTAACAGATATGACAACATTAATTGGTGCTTTAGCAATATACATTGCTGGTTGTTCATATGTAGTTTCAAATTTAATTATTAGAAAAGTATCAAGCCTTCCATCAGATATGGTTACAATGAATACTTTAGTATGGGGAACAATTTGGCTTGCTCCACTAATGCTAATATTTTCTAATCCCATAAATTATGAAATAAATTACTCTGCTATTTCAGCAATTATTTACTTGGGCATAATCCCAACAGGTCTAGCTTTCAGTTTAAGGCAAGTTCTAATTAGGTCTGCGGTACTACATTTATGATGCAGGTAGCATACTTAATACCCGTGTTTGGTATTTTTTATGGGTGGCTATTTATGAGCGAAGAGTTGAAATTTTCACTTTTTGTAGGAGCGACACTGGTAATTATTGGTATCGCTATAAGTCGCATGCAAATAGAAGTTGAGAATAAATTATGATTAATTAATTAATTAATTTATTTATTTATCTATTATTTCATCATAACCCTCTTTGTATGAAGGGTACTTTAGTTTAAAATTTAACTTTTGTTTCATTTCTTTGTTAAGAACTTTTTTATTATCATTGTAAAAACTTCTAGTCATTTCATTTTCTAGTTGTTCATAATTTATCGTTTCAGGAATTTTAATATTCACTTTTCTACAAATATATTCAACTACATCTTGAATATTGGATGGCGTGTCATCAGCAAGATTAAAAATTTCAGATTGATTAATTCTTTTGAAAGTCTCTTTTAAACAATAAGTTAAATCGTCAATGTGAATTCTAGAGAAATATTGTTTATCTTTTAGAATTAACTTATAGTCACCTTTTTTTATTCTCTCATAAATATTTCTTCCTTTGCCATAGATGCCTGCAATTCTGAATATTTTGAGAATAATTTTGTAATTTTTGCAAAACTCACTCCATTGTTTTTCAGCTAATATTCTATTAAGACCTCTATTTGTATTTGCCTTTAATTCAGAATTTTCATCAACAAATGCACCATCATGATCACCATACACACTTGTTGCAGACAAATATCCAATCCACTTTAATGAACTAAGATCTTTGATATCATTTTTAAATCTTTCATACACTGGATCTCCATTTGTGTCAGGAGGTATGGAACACAAAATATGAGTAAGATCATTTTTATTACTAATTAAAAACTCACCAGATTCTTCATATTTGATTACATGATTTACAAATTTATCATTTATTTTCCCAGGCTCCCTAGATGTTGCGTATATTTCACTAAAATCTTCAGTAATAATTTTAGTTAAGTTTTTAGTTGTATAGCCATGTCCAAATATAAGAAGTTTACTCATTTGAATTAATTATTTCTAATAATTTTGATTTTGATTTAGCAATTGCCATATTGTCGTACCAAACAGTCATATTTTCAACTAGTTTGCGATCAATTGCTGTTTCATTCCCATTTGTATAAAGACCAAATTTAAAATAGCATTTATTTTTATCTGGAATAGACATTTCCCCCTTGTAAGAATAAACAGGATTAGTCCAATCCCCATCTATGTAAACCTCAAGAAGGCCCTTGTCTCTTTGATTAGACTGGACATGGTGTATCATAACGCTTGTCCATTCATCCGAACCTTTAAATTCATTAGCATCAAATTTCTTTAAAAGAGTGTGTGTTTGTTTCCAACTTGTGGTCTCTGGATCGAGTGTTGCTCTCTTTATTTTCCATTCTCCGTCATTATCTTTAAAATTTAAATCGTAATGCTTAAAATATTGAACTATGTAAAGATCGCTACCTCGAAATCGAAGCATCCATGTTAGTCCTTTGTGACCTCCAACATCTGAGGGATGACATTGTCCAACTGTAAATCGACGATTATCATTACGAAAAAGAATATTAATTTTTGGCTGAATTGCATAATGTATCCAGACCTCGGACCCTTCATACATAGACCAATGTTTGTTATCTCTTGTTTCCACACGCGATGAGCCTTCTGATTGCTTACAATCAGAGAAACCTGATTTATTCTTGCACTCTGAATAATCAACAGTGACAGACCAAAACTCATCACCTTTAAATGCAAAACTTGAGGCACCTTTTACTAAGCCCTGCTCACCTTCTCCCCGGTAAGAATTCATTGAGTCTTTTTCTTCGAAACCATAAAAATCTAACATTTTCGGCTTAATAGACAAATTTTTTACTTCAATACCAGTTAATTTGGATAAGTTATTTAGATAACGGTGTTTATCAGAGCTAAATTTTGAATGATATTTTTTTGCCCATTTTTTATGAATTATACTGCTCTCTAAATCACAAAAGCTTGATACTGTTTGAGATTGAAAACAATTACTTTGAGTAAACGAGTCTTTAATATCCTCTATTTCATTGTCAAATTGAGTACACGAAGTCAGTAATAAAAAAAATGCAAAAATAATATTTTTATCTTTATATCCATTCATTAATCACAATATTGTCATTTTCATACTTTAAATATTTTTCTTTAAGTTCAATAAATTTACTTGCATCACATATTTTGCGCATTGCCCAAACTGCCATCGCACGAACTAACTCTGATTTATCCTCAAGTAATCCTAAAATTTGTTTATAATAGTTTTTGTCTTTGCTATTTCCAATAGCGATTAAAACATTTCGAATAAATCTGTCTCTTCCAATCCTTTTAATACTTGAAAAGCGAAACTTTTGCCTGAAAGTCTCATCATCTAAATTTATTAGTTCTGATAAATTAGGCTCAATTAAATCGTTCCTTGGCATAAATTTTTCTTCATTTGTTTTTTTTGCAAATTTGTTCCACGGACAGACCGCCAAACAGTCATCACATCCGTAAATTCTATTTTTCATTAAAGGTCTAAATTTTTCTTCAATGTGTCCTTTATGCTCAATAGTTAAATATGAAATACACTTTCTTGCATCAAGCTTATACGGTGCAACGATTGCGCCTGTTGGGCACGCATCAAGACATTTTGAACAACTTCCACAATTATTTTTCTCTGGGATATTATCCTGAAATTTAATACTTAAAAAAATTGAAGACAAAAATAACCATGAGCCAAATTTGCGTGATACTAAATTTGTATGTTTACCCTGCCATCCAAGTCCAGCTTGAACTCCAAGTGGCTTTTCCATTACTGGAGCGGTATCAACGAAATATTTAAAGTCGCATTGAAATTTTTCTGATATTTGTAATGAGAGCGATTTAAGTTTTTTCTTAAGCACCCTATGGTAGTCCTCATTTCTGCTGTAAACCGATACTATTCCTTTATCTTTTTTTTCTAGGAGCTCCATTGAATTGCAATTGGTATGATAATTACTTCCTAAAACAAGAATGGTTTTAACTTCAGGCCATAGGGATCTTGGATTTGAGCGAAGGTGCGATCTATCTTGAAGCCACTGCATTTCTCCATGGTGCTGTTTTAA
>JGI24820J26691_1000135_pt1 | contig 19811 bp, 19 predicted proteins | sample METZYME_5_50m_FD_26691 | JGI IMG/M metagenome (IMG submission 26691) | reverse complement strand
TTAAGATTAATTCAAATTATATTTATACACTATATTTGATAATGACTACTCTATTTGATCTTACAGGAAAAAATGCGATTATTACTGGCTCGTCAAGGGGTATTGGTAAAGCTATTGCTTTGAGGATGGCTGAGCATGGAGCGAAAGTAATTATAACCAGTAGAAAGATAGATGCCTGTCAAGTTGTTGCAGATGAGATTAATTCAAAATTTGGAAAAGATATGGCGCTAGCAATAGCTTGTAACATTTCCTACAAAGATCAATTGAAAAACCTATATGCTCAATCATTAGAATTCTGTGGCAATATCTCAACCTTAGTATGCAATGCAGCGATAAATCCTTACTTTGGACCATCAATGAATATATCTGACGAAGCTTTCGAGAAGATTATGAAATCAAATGTTCAAAGTAATTTTTGGTTATGCAATGAAGTTATTCCCGACATGATTAAAGATAAAAATGGTTCAATCATTATAATATCATCTATAGCTGGATTACACGGAAGCAGTTTTTTAGGAACTTATGCCATTTCAAAAGCTGCAGACTCACAACTTGCTAGAAATATTTCGGTTGAATACGGTCGCAATAATATAAGAGCCAATTGTATATCACCTGGATTAATTAAAACTGACTTTGCAAGAGCGCTCTGGGAAAATGAGAGTATTTTAAAGGCCTCTACAAATAGAACCGCCCTTAAAAGAATTGGAATGCCTGACGAAATTGCAGGTGCAGCAGTGTTTTTGGCTTCCGAAGCGGGCTCATTTATGACTGGACAGAATATAGTAATTGATGGCGGTGAGTCAGAACAGTCATAACTAATTGAAATTAATCATTTTTTTTTAAATTATAGATTTTCTCTTTAATTGAACTGCCCCTTGACACAGATGTCACAGATCACTATATGCCTATTAACTTTAGCAATATAGCAAATATTTATTAGGAGAAGTTACACATGGATTTTCGACCTTTACATGATCGCGTGCTAGTTAGACGACTAGATACTGAAGAAAAAACAGCTGGAGGTATAATCATACCTGATACAGCGCAAGAAAAACCTCAAGANGGACAAATCGTTGCCGTAGGCAATGGAACNAAAAGTGAAGACGGTAAAGTAACTCCTTTAGATCTTAAAGTGGGTGATATTGTTTTATTTGGCAAATGGTCAGGAACTGAAGTAAAGATCGATGGTGAAGAGCTCTGTATTATGAAAGAGTCAGACATCATGGGTGTCATAAACACAAAATCTAAATCAAAAAAGAAAAAATAATTTCAATTAAGGAGAGAACAAATGGCTGGAAAAGATATTCATTTTAGTACTGAAGCAAGAAATAAAATGCTCAAAGGAGTTAATATTCTTGCAGATGCAGTGGCTGTAACATTAGGACCAAAAGGTAGAAACGTTGTCATAGACAAATCTTTTGGAGCACCAAAAAGTACAAAAGACGGTGTGTCTGTTGCTAAAGAAGTCGAGCTAAAAGATAAGTTTGAAAATATGGGCGCTCAAATGGTAAGAGAAGCAGCAAGTAAAACTAATGATGTTGCTGGTGATGGAACTACAACTGCAACAGTTCTTACAAGGGCGATTGTAACTGAAGGACTAAAATTCGTTGCAGCNGGTATGAATCCAATGGATCTTAGACGCGGAGTTGACTCTGCAATTGATGCCGCAAGTGAAGCAATTAGTGGNTCTTCAAAAAAAGTTAAAACTAGTGCAGAAGTTGCACAGGTTGGATCAATATCAGCAAANGGNGAAGCTGAAGTTGGAGATATGATTGCAAAAGCAATGGACAAAGTAGGTAATGAAGGTGTCATTACTGTTGAAGAGGCAAAAGGTCTTGAAACAGAATTNGATGTTGTTGAAGGTATGCAATTTGACCGTGGTTACTTATCACCNTATTTCGTNACAAATGCTGAGAAAATGACTGCTGAATTGGAAAATGCATANATCTTACTTCATGAAAAGAAATTAACTAATTTGCAACCTATGTTGCCTTTATTAGAAGCAGTAGTACAAGCAGGAAGACCTCTTGTAATTATTGCGGAAGATGTAGAAGGTGAAGCACTTGCTACTCTTGTTGTTAATAAACTTCGTGGTGGCTTGAAAATAGCAGCCGTTAAAGCTCCAGGATTTGGTGATCGGAGAAAAGCAATGATGGAAGATATTTCAATTTTGACAGGTGGCCAAGTTATCTCTGAAGATTTAGGCATTAAACTTGAAAATGTCACCATCAATGATCTTGGAACTGCAAAAAGGATCAGCATTGACAAAGAGAATACAACTATTGTTAACGGTGCTGGAACAAAGGCTGACATTCAAGGNAGATGTTCACAAATCAGAAAGCAGATTGAAGAAACTACTTCTGACTANGACAGAGAAAAACTTCAAGAAAGATTAGCTAAATTAGCTGGTGGTGTCGCTGTAATAAAAGTAGGTGGTGCCACTGAAGTTGAAGTTAAAGAAAGAAAAGACAGGGTTGATGATGCTCTCAACGCTACTCGAGCAGCTGTTGAAGAAGGCATTGTAACTGGAGGTGGCTTAGCTCTTCTAAAAGCTGCATCTGCTCTTGATAAAGTTAAAACAGCAAATGCGGACCAAAAAGCTGGTGTTGATATTGTCAGAAGAGCACTTGAAACTCCAATAAGAACAATTGCAAACAATGCTGGTGTAGATGGTTCTGTCATCGTTGGTAAACTGAAAGAAAACAAATCAGCGTCTGAGGGTTACGATGCTCAAACTGACAAATTTGTTGATATGTTCAAAGCTGGAATAATTGATCCAACAAAAGTTGTTAGAACTAGTTTACAAAACGCTGCATCAATCGCAGGTGTATTAATTACAACAGAAGCAATGGTTGCTGATGCGCCAGAAGATAAAGCTGCTGCAGCTCCTGCAATGCCAGATATGGGCGGCATGGGNGGCATGGGNGGCATGATGTAATTTAGAAATTTAATTAAAAAAAACCCGGCTAAGCCGGGTTTTTTTATGTCAAAATATCAATAAATTCATTACAAAGTTTTTCAGAACTACTATTCCATTCGGCAATATTCGATTTAAAAATATTTGCCGATGATTTTAAAATTATACCATCATCTAATACTCTAAGATTATTAGCTTTTAAGGTCTCACCCGAAGAAGTAATGTCAGTAATGATTTCTGAAAATCCATTAAATGGAGCNCTTTCAGTTGAACCGTGACTCATCACTGTCCTGTAATCAAGAACTCCACATTTTGAAAAAAAATTATTAGTAAGATTTGTATATTTTGTAGCAACTCGTAGTCTCCTCGTTGTTTTTAATCGGTGTAAATTACATATTTCTTCTAAATCCGCCATTGAATATACATCTATCCAAAAGTTTGGCACAGCAACAACTAAATTNGCTTTACCAAAATCTAGTTTAACAAGTTTAGACACTTTATTTTCAAAGTTCTCTANCTTTTCCTGTACCAAATCATCGCCTGTTAACCCGAGATGAATTGATCCTTCCTCCAGTCTGTTTGTTATTTCTTTAGCGCTCAAAAAATATACTAATATGTTATCATGTCCCTCAACTGAGCCGATATAATCTCTATCATTTGATAAGTTAGCAAAGGAAATTTGTTTTGCTTTAAACAAAGTTTCCATATCACGCCTTAAACGACCCTTACTTGGAAGAGCAATTTTAATTTTGTCCATTTGATTTACTTTCCAAGTACTTATTTATTTCGTTATTATATGTAGCGAAACCTACAGCACATAATTGTTCATCTGAACCCAAGCTCTTGAGCAACTTGTCGTATCTTCCACCGCTTATCAATCGATAGGTTCCACTTGTGTCAAAAATTTCAAATATCAATCCATCATAAAATTCAATTGTATTACGAAAATTATTCAAAAATATTACTTCATTTACACCCTTACTGCTTGAGCATAATTCATTTAATTTATTTAGTGTTTCAGTATTATCTTCAAAATCATTTAAATCATAATCCATAATAAATTTGTTAAGATTTTGATTATAGTCATCAATGTTCCCATTTATTTTTTGATATTCTCTAATTAATTCTACTATCTTCAAACCATCTTCTTTTTGAATAATCATATCTGCTTTTTGATTAAACCTATCGATGATTTCACTGGTTGTTCGCGAAGATTTAAAAATATTTTTCTCTTCAATAATTTTTTTTAAATGTTCAGAATTTGTTGTTTCGGTTCCTAATATTTCTTTAATTATTTTATCTCTCTGTTGACTATCATAGCCAACACCTCTAGATAATCTTGCAAGCAAGGTTTCAAAATAATCTTTTCGAAAATAATGTCTCGATAGACGTTCCTTCCATCTCTGAGGCAAATTAAGTACACTTATGAAGTTCATAAAATATTTTAAATTACCTAGTCTTAAGTTTATCTTCTCTATGCCAATATTTTTCAATGTTTCTAGAGCATTCTGTATGATCTCAATATCGTTGATGAGCTGAGATTCGTTTTTATTATCCTCATAGATAATTTCTACTCCCGATTGATTTAATTCAACTGAGCCTTCACTTTCAGTAGAGGACCTAAACACTGGTCCGCTGTAACAGAGCTTACCTGATTTAAATTTTTGGCTATTTGTAATGTAGTTATGACATACTGGAATTGTTAAATCTGGTCTTAAACATTTTTCTTTGCCAGAATTATCATAAAAGGAATACATTTGTTTTCTTAAAATTTCTCCTGACATTTCGTAAAAAACATCAGAGTCAAAAACGAGTGGTAAATCAACATAGGTGAAATCCTTAGACTCAAAATAATTTTTCAACTGTAAGTTTAATTCTTGAATAGACATTAAATTACTCTGTTTTAAAGATTTTCTTTAATTGGTTTATAAGGTCATCTCTTGGAATATTTAATTGACCTGCTCGTTGTTCTTTCCATTCACTTCTTTCAGTTATATTTTCTGAGATTTTTTTGCCTAGAGCTAAATTTTTTATAGATAATTCCTTTTTATCAAATTCATCTTGACCAGCAATAATCACAACATCTGCATTTTTTTTATCGCAATACTTTAGCTGTTTGGCCAAGTTCTTATTACCGAATGAAATTTCACAAGCTATGTTATTGGCTCTAATTTCGTCAGCAATTTCCAAGTAATTAGAAAGTAAGTTTTCATCCATATTTGCCACAACTACAAGCGGTTGTTTATTACTTTGAAGAAGGTTTTCTTGTTTTAGTGCAACTATGAGCCTATCAATTCCTATTGATATGCCCGTAGCTGGAATATCTTCTCCTCCAAATCTAGAAACAAGTTTATCGTATCTTCCACCTCCAGCTACTGANCCAAAAATAACATTTTGATTTTTATCGTTTTTAACTTTTATGAGTAACTCGGCTTCAAATACCATACCAGTATAATAGTCTAGCCCCCTTACAATGGATGGATCGAATACAATCGGATAATCCTTATAATTTGAAAGGTAATTATTAAATTGTTCCAATTGTTCGTTAGTTTGTGTTTTAGAATTAAGGAACTCAATGATATTTGAAGCCTGAGAATCACTTAAACCAACACCTTTCATAAAGTCACCAGATTTATCCTTACGACCTTTCGTAAGCAGCTGTTTAACTCCGTCTTCTCCTACACGATCTTTTTTATCAATCGCACGTAAAACTAAAGTTTGTAATTCACCATTTATTTTATTATCTGTAAAAAGCTTATCCCAAATTTGTCTATTAGAATATTTGATACAAAATTTATCAAAACCTAGTCCAAGTTTTAAAAAAATATTAGAAACCATTATGCAAAGCTCGGCATCAATAAATGACGATTGAATTCCAATAACATCTGCATCAAATTGAAGAAACTCTCTAAACCTACCAGGCCCTGGCTTTTCATTTCTAAATACTAATCCAGTCTGATACCTCTTAAATGGTTTATTAAGATACTGATAATTTTCTGCAACATATCTAGCCAATGGAGCAGTTAAGTCATATCTTAAGGAAAGCCATTGTCCGTCTTCATCTTGAAATGAGAATACTCCACCTTCTGGTCTATCACTATCAGGTAAAAATTTTCCAAGCGATTCAGAATATTCAATAGTAGAGGTATCAATTTCTGAAAATGCATATTTTTGACATTCATTTTTTATAACATCAGATACAGCATTCCTCAGACTAATAACGTCTTCTTGGTTATCCTTAAAACCTCTCGGTAATTTAGCTTTTAATTTATCTTTCTTATCCTTCATTAGTCTTCCTTAGTACTAAAAGTACTATAACGTTGTTTACAATTTAAAAAAATAGGGGGTTGTGGTTTGTTAGCTTTTTTTACTAACAAACTCAGATATGTGAATGATGATGTTTAATTATCAACATAGTTGGTGAATTGCCCTATTTATAAGAAAATGTCAATTTATTTGTAATTTTATGGCTTTCATATAATGATCACTCCCAATATTTGGTAAAACTGCTTATCTTTTTTAATATGGATAACACAACTAATAATACAAAATTGACAGCGGTATATGCAGCAATTGGCCATCTACTAATGCACATGTTCGCTGCATTCTATTTTGTAATTGTCTTAGCTATAGAAGATGCATGGGGCTACTCATATAACGAATTATTAAATTTATGGTTTCTTGGTTCACTATTAGTAGGTTTAGGCGCATTGCCAGCAGGTTGGTTAAGTGATCGATGGAGCCGATCTGGAATGATCGCAGTGATGTTTGTAGGNCTAGGTATAAGCTCGATTTTGTGTGGGTTTAGTTCAAATAAATTAATGCTCTTCTTCAGTCTTTCTCTTCTCGGATTGTTTTGTGCAATTTATCATCCCGCAGGTATATCTTGGGTTGTAAATACATCAAAAGAAACTGGTAAGGCACTAGGTGTGAATAATATTTTTGGTGGTGTTGGTATTGGTTTAGGTGCATTTTTTGCTGGTGCTTTAATCCAATTAATNAATTGGCAAAGCGCATTTATTATTCCGGGCATTATATCNNTAATTACAGGNGTATTTCTAATNAATCACATAAGGTCTGGACAAATCTCTATTGTAAATATTACTTCTGAAAAATTTAGTAAAAACCCCAGTAAAGATCAGATGCTTAAAATTGCAATTATAATGCTAATAAGTATTGCTTGCTTGAGTTTTGTATATCAAATTTTACAGACCAGTTTGCCAAAAGTTATTGATATAAGGCTGGCAAATAATTTAGACCTCACCACCTCAGAAATAGGATTTATTGTAGCTGCAATATATATTGTAAGCGGTCTAATGAATTATATTGGTGGAGTGTTAGCTGACCGTTATTCAGAGAAATCTGTTTATATAGCTGGTATTATTGGTCAAGGATGTCTGCTTTTATTTATCATAAGTCTTTCAAATGTATGGCTGATAGTTTTCAGTCTTATGATAGTTGCTTTTAATTCAAGTATCTTACCAGCAGAAAACTTATTATTAGCAAAGTACTCTCCAGAAAAATATCAAAGTTTAGTATATGGCATTAAATTTATCGTATCATTCTCAATAGGTCCGATTGCATTACTGATGATTTCACACAGCTTTGAAATTTCTGGCGACTTTGAATATCTCTATATGATCTTTGGATTTGTTATGATCGCTCTTTTTATCATTGTCCTATCACTTCCATCTCAACAAGTAAAAAGTGGTACAGCTGGGTAGATTCGAACTACCGACCTCCTGAACCACAACCAGGCGCTCTAACCAACTGAGCTACAGCTGCATACGTGGTGGCTCGAGGTGGAATTGAACCACCGACACAAGGATTTTCAGTCCTTTGCTCTACCAACTGAGCTATCGAGCCATTTATTCAGTAAGATTATGTTTTATTCTAAATAATTTATTCCTGCAAAGAAAATATTATCTATGTTCAGTCATCTATTAGATTATTAAGCCTATCTATCAATTCATCTACTGAAATTAATTTATTTAGTTCACTAGAGTTCATTATCAGCTCGGTAGTCGTAGCATTCTTAAGGAAGATGCACGGTGGCTTAATATCTTCAGTCATAAAATCTAATGAGCTTATATGATCAGTATAGTAAAAAGTCTTTTTTAGTTTCTTGCTATCTAAAAATGTTTTCCATTTTGAGACTTTTCCAAAAGAATTATATGTAATTCCACAAAGGTTGCACTCATAAGTATTTGGTGAAAACATCTTATGAGACCAGTCTAAGAAAGCATTAAGAACACCACTTTTAGCATTGTATATAAATATCAATTCATTCATATTTCTAAGCCCGATGACTGAAGTAAATTTCTTGTTTCATATAAGGGGAGTCCTACGACATTAGAATATGAACCATTAATTGATTTAATAAAGGCTTCTGCAAAACCTTGTATTTTATAGGATCCTGCTGCATCTTGCCATTCATTCAATTCAAGATAGTTATCAATGTCTTTGCTAGATATTCTTTTAAAGTGAACAGTGGTTATTACTGATTTTGTTCTTATTTTTTTATCTACTCCTCTGACACAAATACTCGTCATAATTTTATGCCGCCTACCTGATAGGATGCTTAGATTTTGTTTTGCTTTATCAGTTTTTGCTGTTTTATCTATTATACGACTTCCACAATAAACAACGGTATCTGCAGTTAAAAGAATTTGATCATCGTTGTCTTTAAGGAGCGATTTAATTTTCTCTCTAGCAATTCTCTTCGAATAATCTGAAGGCTTTTCTTTACTATGAGGTGTTTCGTTAATATCTGGTGAGAGAATTTTTACCGGTTTAATGCCTATAGTAGACAGCAATTCTAATCTTCTTGGAGATGAACTTCCTAAAACTAATTTCAGAGAAAATCCTTTTATTTATATCTAAAAATTATTCTACCTTTTGTAAGATCATATGGCGTAACTTGGACCAGTACTTCGTCACCTGCCAAAACTCTTATTCTATTTTTTCTCATACGGCCTGCAGTATGTGCTAAGACTTCATGTCCATTTTCTAATTCAACTTTAAACATAGCATTGGGTAATATATCTGTAACTTTACCTTTGAATTCTAGTATCTCTTCTTTTGACATATATTATTTTTTTGAAAGTCTATATTCTATTGATCTCGCGTGCCCGTCAAGTCCTTCATTAGTTGCAATCTTAATAGCAGCTTCACCCAGGTTCGCAAGACTTTTATCGGTACAACCAATCAATGATATCTTTTTTAGGAAATCATAAACTGATAATCCAGATGAAAATTTTGCACTTCTCGATGTGGGCAGAACATGACTTGGTCCTGCAATATAATCCCCCAGTGCCTCTGGTGTATTTTTACCTAAAAATACTGCTCCTGCATTTGATATTTTACTTAAATAACTCTCGGCATTATCTATTAAAAGTTCTAAATGTTCAGGTGCGAGTTGGTTAGATAAATTAAAAGACTCATCAATATNNTTAGCGATNATGATATATCCATTTTTATCCCAACTTGATCTGGCAATTTCTCCTCTTGGCAAATTACTTATTTGATCATCAACTTCTTTAATTACATTATTAGCTAAACTCTCATCATTACAAATAAGAATGCTCTGAGCACTTGGATCATGTTCAGACTGTGCAATTAAATCTGCNGCAATAATCTTTGGCTCATTATTTGTATCAGCAATTATTACAACTTCTGAGGGTCCTGCAAACATGTCTATACCTACAGTTCCAGAGACTTGTCTCTTAGCTTCAGCTACATATATATTGCCTGGTCCTACAATTTTGTTAACGGGTTTAATTGTTTCAGTTCCAAATGTAAGNGCTGCAATAGCTTGTGCCCCACCAATTGGATATATATTGGTTACTCCAGCAACTTTAGCGGCATACATGATTGATGGATTTATTTTACCATCTGTAAAAGGCGTGACCATTGTTACGTCCTTCACACCTGCAATTTTAGCAGGAATTGCATTCATTAAGACTGAGCTTGGATAACTTGCAGTTCCTCCAGGAACATAAATCCCAACAGACTCAACTGCTCTCCAAAAGTATCCAAGAGTTGTTTCATTTTCATCTTGATATGATTGATCAGCTGGCAATTGTTTTTGATGATAATTCTTNATTCTTTCTGCAGCTAAATCTAATGCATCTTTAATATCTTCTGGGACATCNTTGATATATTCTTCAATACTNTCATTAGAAACCTCTAATTGTANTTCATTATTTCTATCAAGCTTACTTGTATACTCAATAACTGCAGCATCACCTCTTTCTCTTACATTTTTGATTATNTCAGAAACTACTGATGATACATCTAAAATTTCACTTCTATCGTAATTAACGACTTCATGAAACTTTTTCAAAAAATCACCATCACTTGATTTCAAAATTTTGTTCATATTATTATTCTACAATTTTAACAGACCATGGCTTACCTTGATCTTGAAGCTTACATTTAATAATTTCAGTTTCGAGCTTTATAATTGCATCATTTTTGAAAAGCAATTGAATTTCAATATTTTTTGTTTTGGTCGGAAAATAGTTAAATGTCATTAATTCTAAAGTATTACTTTTATTCATTTGATCGATATTTTTAGAGAATACAGACAAAACATCTTCGAACACTAAAACTGCTTTTACTCGCTTATTTTCTTTATTTATAATTTTTTCTTCCCACATGAAACGAGTAATCATAATTATAAATGATCTAATTGACGGAAGATATTTAACCTCACTCACTTCAACGAGTCCATCTTGGAGAATTGTTGCAATAATTTTTAATTCGTCAGTATCAATTGCATTTAAATTCATATTTTTTTCAGACTCTTTTGATTACAGCTCCAACATTCTNTAATTTNCTTTCAACTTGTTCGTAACCTCGATCTAAATGATAAACTCTATTTACAACAGTTTCGCCTTCAGCAATAAGTCCAGCCAAAATCAAGCTTACAGAGGCTCTTAAATCAGTAGCCATTACCTCCGCTCCAATCAATTTTTCACTAGGTTTAATAATTGCTTTTTTTCCTTCTACCGAGATATTTGCCCCCATCCTATTAAGCTCAGGTACATGCATATATCTATTTTCAAATATATTTTCAGTAATAACTGACTCAGAATTAGCTTTAGATAATAGGACCATAAGTTGAGCTTGCATATCAGTTGGGAAACCAGGATACTCTCTTGTTTCTAATTCGATGCCCTGAAAGACTTTTGTTTTATTTATATTGAGTGAGCTATTATTAAATGAAAAATCGATATTAAGAGATTTGAATATCTCAAGAACATTACTTACATGCTCTAATTGAATATTTTCGATTTTTAAATTCTCACCAGTTAAAGCTCCAGCAATTACATATGTTAGTGTCTCAATTCTGTCTGAAATTATATTATGAGAAGTGCCAAATAATTCCTTAACTCCCTCAATAATAACAGTTCTTTGGTCAGTAATCTCAATCTTCGCACCCATTGATTGAAGACAATGGATTAAATCAATTACTTCAGGCTCAATCGCAATATTATTAAGCTTTGTCCTCCCCTCAGCTAAAGTTGCAGCCATTATCAAGCTTTCTGTCGCTCCAACTGATATGGTAGGAAAGGTTATTTCTTCTCCTTTTAATCCCTTAGGAGCGCTACATTCTATATATCCTCGATCTAATTTGAATTCAGCACCAAGCTTGGCAAGTGCATTTAAATGCAAATCAACTGGTCTTGCCCCTATTGCACATCCACCTGGAAGAGATACTGATGCATGTCTTTTTCTCGCAAGAAGTGGTCCAAGAACAAGAATGCTTGCTCTCATCTTTCTAACAAGATCATATTCCGCAATTGACTTNCCAGTATTTAAGTATTTTAAAGTTATTTTATTTTCGTTAGCTTTACTTGTATCAACCTCTACATCGAGTGATGTCAAAACTTTTGACATTGTTTTAATATCTTCAAGGTTAGGTACATTTGAAAGATTGATATTTTGGTCTGTTAAAATTGAAGCAGCCATAATTGGTAAACACGCATTTTTTGAACCACTAATAGATATAGTTCCAGATAGAGGCTGGCCCCCATTTATAATAATTCTATCCATATATGGTTATAACTTTGGAAGTGTGACGCCTGTCTGCTTCATATATTTTCCTTGTCGATCTTTATAGGAAACTTCTGGTGGCGCCTCGCCTTTATAAAAAAGAAACTGACATGCACCTTCATTGGCATAAATTTTTGCAGGCAATGGTGTTGTATTTGAAAACTCTAGCGTAACATGTCCCTCCCATTCAGGCTCCAAAGGTGTCACATTAACGATTATCCCACATCGAGCGTAAGTAGATTTCCCCAAACAAATAACTAGTACATCTCTGGGTATTCTGAAGTACTCAACAGTTCTTGCTAAAGCGAATGAATTTGGTGGTATTACACACTCATTTCCAGGTCGATCAACAAAACCTTTATCACTGAAGTTTTTTGGGTCAACGATTGCAGAGTCTACATTTGTAAAGACTTTAAATTCTTCAGAAACTCGCGCATCATATCCATAAGAAGAAAGTCCGAAAGAAATTGTTCCATCTTTTTTTTGCCCATCAATAAAAGGTTCAATCATTCCTTCTTCTAGAGCCTTTTTTTTAATCCAGTTGTCAGACATTATGGTCATTTAGTTTTCTTCTTTCTGCTTTCTTTGAAATACTTTTCTTTTTTTTAAGTTTTGACGTAATGCTTCAGACATTCTCTGTATTTTATCGTCACTTTTATTCTTATTATCCTTTTGCTCGACCTTCGAGGAATTGCTTGATTTCATCTTTATTTAAACCTGCTTTTTTTAACTCTTTTACGAGTTTTTCTTCTTCTTTTTTGTCTGAATTATCGTTAAATTTAGCCTCACGCTTNTGTTGTTTGGCCATAGCTCTTTCNCCACGTTTTGACTTATAATCGTGATGAATACCCATAGTTAACTCCTGATTAGCGGCTACTTTATACAAATTATATAGGATTCTCTATAAAAAATAAAATCTTAGTTATTTCCTAAGAGATCATAGGTAAAAGCTAGTCTTTGATGAATAGATCGCTTGGAAAGTCGATAAACTTTTCAAATCCTTTATCAGTCACACGAACAGAATGACTTGCCTCAACACCCCAACTTCCGAACTGCATGACTGCTATCATGTGGAACGTTACATTTGGTTGTAACTCTGTCATATCACCTTTGTAGATATTAAGTGTATGTTCTCCCCAATCAGGCGGATAACCAATACCAATCGAATAGCCTGTTCTTGATTCTTTTTTAATTTCATATTTATCAAGAACTGACCAAAATTTCTGAGCTACATCGTTTGCAGTATTGCCTGGTTTGATGGCATCAAGTCCTTCATTCAGTGCTTCGTTAGTTGCTTTCATTGCATCGATCTTTTTTTGCTCAGCTTTACCAAGTAAGACCGTTCTCGCAATAGGTGCATGGTATCTTTTATAAACTCCAGCTAACTCTATAATTGTTGCTTCACCTTTAACAAATCTTTCTTGAGTTGCAGTAAGATGAGATGCAGATGTACCTTTCCCTGTAGGAAGCAGTGTAGCGATACTTGAATACTCACCTCCAAAATCACTTGTACCGTAAAACATTGCTTTTTGTATTTCACCTACTGCATCACATTGGCGAATACCGGGATTAATAGTTTCAATTGCAGTATTCATAGCTTCTACCGAAATAAGTGATGCTGCTTTCATCAAATCAATTTCTGCATCTGATTTAATATACCTTACCCAATTAACGCATCTTTCTGCGTCTTTTAGTGTTGCTTCTGGTAAGCCGTCTACAAGTTTCTTGTAACTATAAGCCGTGAAATAATGACTATCCATTTCAAGTCCAATACTCAACTTATCCCATCCCCTCTCTTTGATTATCTCAATCAATCGGTCATAAGGATGAGTTGGCCACGTATGTATATATTTTTCATTATAAACCAAAATATTTTCTTGGGACCAAACATTTTGAAGAAATGCACCGCCTGCATCTTGTTCCCTAACAAATAATAAAGGTTCGTCTAGATCAACATGAATTAGTGCACACTGAGCATAATAAAATGACCATGCATCATAGCCAGTGATGTAATTAATATTAGACGTGTCTTGAGAAATAAGAAGATCAATGCCTTTTTCTTGCATTGANCGCTTAATATTAGCAAGTCTGTTGCCATACTCTGTTTTTGAAAAATTCATATTGTTATGACAATCTTTTTTTTACGAGTTCGGTCCAAAATGTAGAACCAATTACAAGTAGTTCGTCATTAAAATTATAATTTGAAGAATGAAGTGATTGAGCGTGCGAACCGTCTAAACCGTTACCAATTAATATAAAGCATCCTGGCTTTACCATTAACATCTGCGAAAAATCCTCAGAGAATAATTTTGGCTCACAGTTTGCGTCTACATTTTTGGCGCCTACCATTTTACTTGCTACTTCAGCTGCTACTAAAGTCTGCTCTTGAGTATTGATTGTCATGTTTGTTCTTGTTTCATAAGAAAAATCAACTTTAATTCCATGAGCTGCAGCAACTCCTTGAACAATATCTTTCATGCTGGCTTCAATTATTTTGTTTGCTTCAGGTGATAATGCGCGAGTATCGCCTGTTATTACTGAATGACCTGGTAAGACATTTTCGTTTCCATTTGATTTAAAATCAGTAACTGAAACTACACCGTTCATAGCTGGATTAAGTTTTCTTGAAACAATGGATTGTAGTGAAGTAATTATTTGCGTACCTACCGTAATAGTATCAACTCCCATATGAGGTAAGGCTGAATGACCGCCTTGTCCCCAAAGTTCAATTTTAAAAATACTTTCACTAGCTGTTATTGTCCCAGGCCTTGTGGCAAAGGTCCCTAAATCCATTCCTGGCATGTTATGAAAAGCATAGACTTCATCAATGGAAAATTTACTGAATAATCCATCATCAATCATAGCTTGGGCACCCTGGGTTTTTTCCTCATCGGGCTGAAATATAAAATAAATTGTTCCATCAAAATTTTTATTTTCAGACAAAAACTTTGCAGCACCAAGAGCCATTGACATATGACCATCATGTCCACAGGCATGCATCTTTCCCTCATTTTTTGACTTGTAGGTAAGATCATTTGTTTCTTGAACTGGTAATGCGTCCATATCAGCTCTAATTCCAATGCTTTTTTTCCCTGTTCCATTCTTCAAAATGCCTACAACACCTGAATGTCCAATACCTTCATGAGTTTCTAATCCTAAGTTTTTCAATAATTCAGCAACTTTAGGAGACGTGTATTTAAGATCAAAGTTCAGTTCAGGATGTTGATGGAAGTCATGTCTCCATTCGCGCATCTGCGTGTCTAAAGATTGTGTTAGCATGAAATTATCCTACTAAACCTGTATGAGTATACTTAACATTTAAGTAATCTTTAATACCAAGCGATCCACCTTCTCTTCCATAACCACTTTGTTTAATTCCACCAAAAGGTGTTTCAGCAGAAGAAAGTGCCGGAGTATTGACAGCAACCATCCCGGTCTCAAGAGACTCAGAGGACTTTTGGGCTGTCTCCATTGATGACGTGCACACATAACTTGCTAAACCTACTTCATGATTATTCGCCCTCTCAATCACCTCATCGAACTCCTTAAAACTCAAAATTGGTGCTAAAGGACCAAATGGCTCCTCGTGCATGATCGTGTAATCATCTTTTACGTTATCAAAGACCGTTGGCTCATAAAAGTATCCTTTGTTGAAACCAGCTGGTCTTTGTCCACCACATAAAACTTTTGCTCCTTCACTTTTTGTCTTTTCAACTAAATTTTCAACTTCATCTAATCTCTTTTTCGTTGTTAATGGTCCAAGATCTGTGTCCTTATCTAATCCATTTCCAATTTTTAAAGTCTTAGTTTTTTCAACGAAAAGATTTATAAATTTTTCTTTATGATCTTCATGAATATAAAATCTACTTGGTGATATACAGACCTGTCCATTATTACGATATTTGCAAGCCAAGGCCATATCAGTCGCTTTATTAATATCGGCGTCTTTAAATACAATAAAAGGAGCGTGACCTCCAAGCTCCATAGTAACTCGTTGTACTTTTTCTGCTGCCTGTTTGAGAATTATNTTACCTACTCGTGTTGATCCTGTTATAGAAACTTTTTTTGTAATATCTGATGCTATTAATTCAGACGCAATCTCCGCTGGGTCTCCCGATAATAAATTAACAACGCCGGGTGGTGTGCCTGCCTGATTGACTATATCTACGAGAGCCATAACAGACCCCGGAGTTATTACATCAGGTTTACATATTACTGAACATCCTGCTGCCATAGCCGTAGCTATTTTTCTCGCAGTTAAAACAAGAGGAAAATTCCATGGAGAAAGTGCTGCTACAACACCAACTGGTTGGTAATTGATTTGTATTCTTGTATCAGGAAATCGACTTTCAATAGTTTGACCGTATATTCTTTTTGTTTCTTCCGCATTCCATTCAAATACATCGGCAGTTGCTCCAACTTCAGCAACGCCGTCATTATATGATTTGCCGCCTTCAAGGGTCATCCATTCAACCAAGCTTTCTGAATTTTCTCTAACTAATTCAGAGATACGTCTTAAAAGCTTTGCTCTTTCCCATGCAGGAGTTTCTCTCCATGCTTTAAAACCCTGATCTGCTGCTTTAAGGGCTTTTTGAACATCACTACTTGAAGCTTTAGATGCATTTCCAATTATTTCCTCTGTTGCTGGATTAATAACTTCATAGGTTTCCCCAGAGTCAGCTGGTTTCCATTCTCCATTAATAAATTGTCCAAATTTTTCGTACATAGGTCTCTCCTTAATTATATTTTAGATTTCAACCAATCGTGAAATCTTTTTATCTCATATTCCTCTGGCATTAGCGTGCCTGTTTCTCGTGCTGGATTATAAACACCTTTTTGATTAAGTTCACATGCATCTCCATCTTGCTTCATGACCATAACTGCAAAATCTATTACATTATTCTTATCATAATTTGGATCATTTAGTGTGGCTTCACGAAATAACCATTCTGCAGTTATTTCTGTTTCATCATTTGATATTGGAAGTATTCTTACCATACGAATATGATCTGTAAAAATAGCAATAAAAACTGAAGGCCATGAAGTCATATAAATATATCCTGGAAAATCATTCATTGACTCTAGGTACTGATCTTTGTGGCCTTGAGCACTACCATCCATCGACCATGTTTGCACACCTTCTCGCATTCCTCCTTGAAATTTCGGATCAGGATTTTCAATTAATTTCTCCCAATCTGGATCATCTTTGATATCAACTAGTCGTCTGCCATAAATTGGTACTAAATCTGATAATTCAGGGTGCAGATTGGGACAGTGAAGGCACTCACTATAATTTTCCCAGAATATTTTCCAATTGCATTGAATATTTTTTTTCCATGTATGACCTAATTTATAATCACTGACATTAAGTTTTAAAAATGCTGCGCTGTAGTCTACAAATACACTTTCAGCATCCCACTCAGCCTTCTTATTTAAGTTTACAAAAATAAGTCCATTCCATATTTTTAAATTTACTTTAGTGAGACAATTACTCTCTTTATCAAAATCTTTTGGATCATTGATTGAAGTTGTTCTAACCAGATCACCATTACTAGCATTGTAAGACCATTGATGATAAGGACATACTAATAAATTTGACTTAAGTTTGCCTGAACTATCCTTTTGAAGAACTGAACCACGATGACTACATGTATTGTAATATGAATTTATATTACCATCTCTGTCTTTAAGTAATAAAATGTTATACTTGCTGACTTCTACTGTAACGAAACTCAACGGCTCGTTTAGTGCACTTTCATGAGTTACATAAAACCAATCATTAGCCCATATTTTTGAAACTTCTAAATCAAATTGACTCTGATCATAATACCACTTTAAAGGTAAAGACTTTTCAGCTTGTTTTAAAATATAACCTTCTGACATACTTGTAAAAAACCATAATCCCTAATATTGTCATTTACTATAAAAATATGACAAAAAAGAATTGGGCCATAATCTCAATAGTAATCATTACTATAATATTAATTAGTGGTTACATTGTCTTTCAAAATTTCACAAAAACTCCTATTTTTAATCCAGAAAGGATTGCTAAAATTAAAATTATTGTTGAAGAGCAAAATGAAGATGCCTTTTTTCAACCCCTCTATCAACCACCCAAATATCCAAAAAAAAATATTTTAAAAAATGCCTATTATGGTGATTTACATGTTCACTCTGCACTATCTTTTGACTCATATCTCTTTGGTAACCGTCTNAGTCTTGATGAGTCTTATCACTTTGCTAAAGGTGAAGCTATGAAGAGTATGTCGGGCGAATCTATGAGACTAAGTAGACCATTAGATTTTATTGCTGTTACTGATCATGCTGAAAGTTATGGAATGTTTGAAGCATGTGATGATCCAATATCTTCTATGATGACTTTAGTAACCTGTGAACGTTTTAACAATCCAAATATAGAATTTTTCAATGAGCTTAGAAATTTTGGAGAACAACGTCCAATCATAAATCCTTTGGAAAGAGATGAAGGTACAAGTCGAGCGGAACTTTTTCATAAGTCTACATGGCAAAAAACAATTGAAGCAGCCAATGAACATTATGAGCCAGGATTTTTTACAACATTTATTGCATATGAATACTCACCTGTGCTGCCTGAGTTTGGCAAACATCATAGAAATATAATATTTAAAAATACAACAGTACCAGATAGAACAGTTTCAGCATTTGATGCTGCAAGTGAAATTGAACTATGGAAAATGTTGAGTCAAAATTGCGATGATGAGTGTGAGTTCTTATCAATACCACACAATGCTAATCGAAGCTGGGGGCTTGCATTTGCAAGTCAAACAATTGATGGTGACTCATATACTATTGATGATTGGAAGCAGCGTGACAAGTTTGAACCACTTATCGAAATGTTTCAGGTAAAAGGTAACTCTGAATGCAGCGTCGGGTTTGGAACAACCGATGAAGAATGTGCATTTGAGCAGTTTTTTCCACCATGTGAAGAAGATCTAGATTTTGGATGCATTTCAAATACTTCAATGGCACGTAGTGGATTAAAAAAAGGATTAGAATTAGAGAGGGAATTGGGATTTAACCCTCTCGATTTTGGTATGATTGGAAGTACTGATACTCATCATTCTAATCCTGGCGATACAGAAGAATGGGACTGGAGAGGAAGTGCAGGTCTTTTTGAGGGATCAGCCCAGAGAAGAATAAGTAATCGAGGTCCCTTTCCCCAAAGAGCTCTTTTAAGTAATCCTGGAGGGTTAGCAGTTATATGGTCAGAAGAAAATACAAGGGACTCTCTCTTTAACTCAATGCAGAGAAAAGAAGTTTATGCAACTAGTGGTACTCGAATAGAATTGAGATTTTTTGGAAGTTTTAATTTCAGTGAAGATATATTAAATTCAGATAAAACAATCGAATTTGCATACGAAAATGGTCATCCGATGGGAAGTACTATTAGTTCTGAAACGAATAAAAAACCTAAATTTCTGATTATGGCTAAGGAGGATAATTTAAGTGCTCCACTTGATAAAATTCAGATAATCAAAGGATATTTATCGGGGAATGAAAGTAAAGAACAGGTAATCGATGTGCTGTGTAGTGAAAATAGACCTATTGATCCAATTACAAAAAAATGTAAAGAAATTGATGTTGAAGTAAACCTAACGGACTGTAGCTTTGATGAATCTAGAGGAGCTCAAACACTTAATACATTATGGACCGATGAAAATTACAAATCAGATGAAAATTCATTTTATTATGTTAGAGTAATTCAAAATCCTACGTGCAGATGGTCAACTTATGATAGCTTGAGGCTAGGAGAAAAGCCTCGAAAAGATTATCCGGCAACAATAAAGGAAATGGC